>Ga0207701_10001023_pt1 | contig 29602 bp, 24 predicted proteins | sample KBSSwiSSwithPhiX_FD_184294 | JGI IMG/M metagenome (GOLD analysis project Ga0207701, IMG submission 184294) | Switchgrass rhizosphere bulk soil microbial communities from Kellogg Biological Station, Michigan, USA, with PhiX - S5 (SPAdes) (version 2) | ecosystem: Environmental > Terrestrial >... | reverse complement strand
AAGAAGCAGATGGAGAAGGCGCAGAAGGAGTACTACCTCAACGAGAAGATGAAGGCGATCCAGAAGGAACTGGGCCGCAAGGACGAAAAGGGCAACGAGGTCGACGAGCTGAAGCGGAAGATCGAACAGTCGAAGATGCCCAAGGAGGTCGAGGAGAAGGCCGTCCAGGAGCTGAAGCGGCTGGAGGCGATGCCGCCGATGTCGGCCGAAGCCACCGTCTCGCGAAACTACCTCGACTGGCTCATCGCCGTCCCGTGGCACAAGAAGACGAAGGAGAGCCGCGATCTCAAGCGCGCCGAGGAGATCCTCAACGAGGATCACTACGGGCTCGAGAAGATCAAGGATCGCATCCTCGAGTTCCTGGCCGTCCGCGCGCTGGTGAAGAAGCCGAAGGCCACCATCCTCACCTTCGCCGGCCCTCCGGGCGTCGGCAAGACGTCGCTCGCCAAGTCCATCGCGCGGGCGATGAACAGGAAGTTCGTGCGGCTGTCGCTCGGCGGCGTTCGTGACGAGGCCGAGATCCGCGGTCACCGCCGCACCTACATCGGCGCGTTCCCCGGCCAGATCATCCAGATGATGAAGAAGGCCGGCTCGATGAACCCGGTGTTCCTGCTGGACGAAGTCGACAAGATGTCGATGGACTTCCGCGGCGACCCGTCGGCCGCGCTGCTCGAGGTGCTCGATCCGGAGCAGAACAACACGTTCCTGGATCACTACCTCGACGTCGAGTACGACCTGTCGCACGTGATGTTCATCTGCACGGCCAACGTGCTGCACACCGTTCCGCAGGCCCTCCGGGACCGCATGGAAGTGCTGCAGCTGGCCGGGTACACGGAACTGGAGAAGCTCGAAATCGCCAAGCGGTTCCTGCTTCCGAAGGCGGTCGAAGGTGCGGGACTCACGAAGGCGAACATCGTCTTCGAAGACGAGGCCGTGCAGACGATCATCCAGCGCTACACGCGCGAGGCGGGCGTCCGCAACCTCGAACGCGAGATCTCGTCGGTCTGCCGAAAGGTGGCCCGCAAGGTGGTCGTCGAGGGCGCGAGCTTCAGCGAAGAGATCTCGGCCGCGAAGGTCACCGAGTACCTCGGCGTGCCGCGGTACCGCGCGACGGAGGCCGAGGAGAGCAACGAGATCGGCATCGCGACGGGGCTCGCCTGGACGGAAGTGGGCGGCGAGATCCTGCTGACGGAAGCCACCTTGATGCCGGGCAAGGGCTCGCTGCTGCTCACCGGCAAGCTCGGCGACGTGATGCAGGAGTCGGCGCGCGCCGCGATGAGCTGGGTGCGCTCGAAGGCCGATGAGTTCGGCCTCGCCAAGGACTGGCACCGCCGGCACGACGTCCACATCCACGTGCCCGAAGGCGCAATCCCGAAGGACGGCCCGAGCGCGGGCATCACGATTGCGACGGCGCTGGTTTCGGCACTCGCGCGGGTGCCCACCCGTCGCGAAGTGGCCATGACCGGCGAAATCACGCTGCGGGGCAAGGTGCTGCCGATCGGCGGCGTGAAGGAGAAGGTGCTCGCCGCGCACCGCGCCGGCATCAAGACCATCATCGTCCCGAAGGACAACGAAAAGGACCTGGCGGACATCCCGAAGAGCGTGCTGGACGTCCTGAACCTGTACATGGTCCAGACGATGGACGAAGTCCTGAAGATCGCGCTGGCCGAGCCGATTCCCGGCCGGATCACCGCCGCGGCCACCGAGGCCGTCGAAGTGGACGCGTCGGACGACACGATCACTCACTGACGTTAGGGCCGCGGGGGGATCAGCCACGGAGGCTCGGAGACGCGGAGCATCATCGCCGCGGAGACACAGAGAACAGGAGGAACGTTCGGTTCTCTTTTTGCTCACGCTCGCATTTGCTTCTTCTTCCTGACTAGCCAGTTCCGTGTTCTCAGCGTTCTCCGTGGCAAATTTCTCCGTGGCTCCGTGGCGTGGGCCTTGCAGAACCTGAGTGGCGGCTAGCGTAAGCGCGACGTTCGTGAAGAGTGGGGCCAGTCCGGCGGACTACCCGGACGACGGCCTCGCGGAGCTGGCGTTGGTCGGGCGCTCCAACGTCGGCAAGTCTACCCTGGTCAACGCCCTCACCGGCATCCGGCTGGCGAGGACCAGTCGAGCGGCTGGCAAGACGCGGCTGCTGAACGTCTACCGGCTTCAGGACGGGCCGTCGCGGCCGTTCCACCTGGTGGACCTGCCCGGGTACGGATACGCCCGGGGCGGCGAGAAGTCGCAGGAAGAATTCGAGGTGCTCATGCGCGAGTACTTCGACAGCCGGACCGGCGCCACCGGGACGGCGGGCCGGCGCCAGCCGTCGGCCTTCGCGGTGCTGTTGCTCGTGGATGGCAGGCACCCAGGCCTGGCAAGTGATGCCAGAGCCCATGACTGGCTCGCCGGGCTCGGCGTGCCACTGGGCGTGGTGGCGACAAAGATGGACAAGCTGACGCGTGCCGAACGCTCGCGCGCACAGCACGCATTTGGACGAGCGTTCACTGCCCCCGTGCTGCCGGTTTCGGCCGCGACGGGCGAAGGATTGAAGGAACTGTGGATACTGATAGCAAGACTGCTGAGCAGTCACCCGCCGCAACCAACGCACCAACTGTCATCGAGCTGAGCGCGCTGAAAGAGATGGGCGTCACCGACTTGACGCGCATCGCCAAGCAGCTCGAGGTCCCCGGCGCCACCGGGATGCGCAAGCAGGAGCTGATCTTCGAGATCCTCCGCGCGCGCGCCGAGAAGAGCGGCCTCATCTTCTCGGAAGGGGTGCTCGAGGTGCTCCCGGATGGATTCGGATTCCTCCGGGCCCCCGACTACAACTACCTGCCAGGCCCCGACGACATCTACGTCTCTCCCTCCCAGATCAGGAAGTTCGACCTGCACACCGGTGACACGGTGTCGGGCCAGATCCGCTCGCCAAAGGAAGGCGAGCGTTACTTCGCACTGATCAAGGTGGAGGCGGTGAACTTCGAGCCGCCAGAGAAGGCGCGCGAGAAGGTGTTCTTCGAGAACCTGACGCCGCTCTACCCCCAGGGACGTCTGCTGCTCGAGACCGAGCCCGAGAACCTCTCCGGCCGCGTCCTCGACCTGATGACGCCGGTCGGAAAGGGCCAGCGCGGCCTCATCGTCGCGGCGCCTCGCACCGGCAAGACGATGCTGCTCCAGAGCCTGGCGACCAGCATCGCGAGGAATCATCCCGAGGTGTACCTGATCGTGCTGCTCATCGACGAGCGGCCGGAAGAAGTCACCGACATGCAGCGGTCCGTGAAGGGCGAGGTCATCTCCTCCACCTTCGACGAGCCCGCGCAGCGGCACGTGCAGGTGGCCGAGATGGTCATCGAGAAGGCCAAGCGGCTGGTCGAGCACAAGAAGGACGTGGTCATCCTGCTGGACTCGATCACGCGCCTCGCTCGCGCCTACAACACGATCGTGCCCGCCTCCGGCAAGATCCTGTCGGGCGGCGTGGACAGCAACGCGCTGCAGCGGCCGAAGCGGTTCTTCGGCGCGGCGCGCAACATCGAAGAGGGCGGCTCGCTGACCATCATCGCCACGGCGCTGGTCGACACCGGCTCGCGCATGGATGAGGTCATCTTCGAAGAGTTCAAGGGCACGGGCAACATGGAAATCCACCTCGATCGCAAGCTGGTGGACCGTCGCGTGTTCCCCGCCATCGACATCCAGAAGAGCGGCACGCGGAAGGAAGAACTGCTGCTGCCGAAGGAGGACCTGAACCGCGTCTACGTGCTCCGCAAGGTGCTCACGCCGCTGTCGCCGGTCGAGGCGATGGAGCTGTTGCTCTCGAAGATGAGCAAGACGAAGGGGAACTCCGAGTTCCTCGGGTCGATGAGCAACGGAAAATAGCCGGCAGCTGGCAGCCAGCAGCTGACGTACGTAGGGCCGAGCGTCCGTACGTGGGGCCGAGCGTCAGCTCGGCCTGGTACTCGCCCATCTGCGGCTCGGGACACATTGGCGGTCGTAGTGGCCGAACCGTAGTAGTCTCCTCCCGGTGTTCGACAAGATCCTCAACGCGCTCTTCATCTTCGTCCCGATCGCCATCTGGCTGGGCCTGACGGAAAGCTCGCCGTCGAGCGTCTTTCTCGTGTCGTGCCTCGCGATCATCCCGCTCGCGGGCCTGATGGGCCGCGGGACCGAGCACCTCACGCGGCATGTAGGCCCCGGCCTCGGCGCCCTCATCAGCAGCTCGTTCGGGAACGCGGCCGAGCTGATCCTCGCGTTCATCGCGTTGCGTGAGGGCCACGTCGACGTCGTGAAGGCGTCGCTCACGGGCTCGATCATCGGGAACATGCTGCTCGTCCTCGGCCTGGCCATGCTTCTCGGCGGGTGGCGGCACAAGGAGCTTCACTTCAGCCGCGCGGCCGCCGAGAGCAACAGCAGCATGATGTTCCTCGCCGTCGTCGCGCTGGTGATCCCGGCGATCTACGCGCGCGTCTCCGAGCACAAGCATCCCGAGCACATCGAGTCGCTCAGCCTCGACATCGCGGGCATCCTGATGCTCACCTACGCGGCGAGCCTCGTCTTCTCCCTGAAGAGCCACCGTCATCTGTTCAAGCCCGAAGTGGAGCCCGCCGAGTCGCACCACGGCGATGGACCGGGATGGTCGGTGGCCCGCAGCGTGGGGACGCTGCTGGCCGCGGCGTGTGGCGTCGCGGTGATCGCCGAGTTCCTCGTCGGCGCCGTCGAAGCCGCCGGCGCCGCGCTCGGGCTGGGCGACGTCTTCATGGGCGTCGTGGTGCTCGCGCTGGTGGGCAACGCCGCCGAGAACTCCACCGCGATCCAGATGGCGATGCGGAACCAGATGGACCTGTCGCTCGCGATCGCCGTCGGCTCCTCGATGCAGATCGCGATCTTCGTCGCGCCGCTGCTCGTGTTCGCGGGGCACCTGATGGGCCGGCCCCTGGGCCTCGAATTCACGATCCTGGAGGTGGCCGCCGTCATGCTGTCGGTCGGGACCATGACGCTGCTCATCCGGGACGGGCGCACCAACTGGTTCGAAGGACTGCAGTTGCTCGCGGTCTATGGAATTCTCGCCATGGCGTTCTACTTCATCTGACTTGCGCCCCCCGCGCGGGGCCGCATACGATCGGATCTTCATTTCGCCGCAAGGAGCACTGATGGTTATCGGCACCACGTCCGCCTCCGATGTCCTGGTCAGCACCGACTGGATCGCGCAGCATGCCAGGGACGCCAACCTTCGCATCGTCGAGGTGGACGTCGACACGACGGCGTATGGCCAGGGGCATGTCCCAGGCGCGATCGGCTGGAACTGGTCGACGGAACTGTGCGACACGCTGGTGCGCGACATCATCCCGAAGGCGAAGTTCGAGGCGCTGATGAGCAGGTCGGGCATCGCCAACGACACCACGGTGGTGCTCTACGGCGACAACAACAACTGGTTTGCGGCATGGGCCTTCTGGCAGATGAAGATTTACGGCCACCGCGACGTGCGCATCATGAACGGCGGCCGGAAGAAGTGGCTGTCCGACAGCCGCGACCTGGAGACCGCGACGCCAGCGGTCACGCCGACCCGCTATCAGGCGGCGGCGCCAGACACGTCGATTCGTGCCTTCCTGCCGGAAGTGCAGGACGCGTTGAAGAAGGGAACGCCGCTCGTGGACGTCCGCAGCCCGCAGGAGTTCACCGGCGAGATTCTCGCTCCTCCTGGACTTCCCGAGACGTGCCAGCGCGGCGGCCACATCCCCGGCGCGAAGAGCATCCCGTGGGGCAAGGCGTGCAACGAGGACGGCACCTTCAAGTCCACGGAGGAGCTTCAGCAGCTCTACGGCGGCGCCGGCGTCACGCCCGACAAGGCCGTCATCGCTTACTGCCGCATCGGCGAGCGATCGAGCCACACGTGGTTCGTCCTGAAGCACCTGCTCGGCTACTCGAACGTCAAGAACTACGACGGCTCGTGGACGGAGTGGGGCAACCTGGTAGGCGCGCCGGTCGAAAAGCCCTGAAGGTCCACGAGGTGCAGGCTCAGGATTTCACACGGCGGACGCTCGAGTTGGCGGGCTGGAATCTGCTCGTGGAGACCTATCGCCTCGGAGGCACGTACTACACCACCGTGTCCAGCGCCGACGCCGGCGCGCGGTTCGCGCGCGGTGAGGCGGCCAGCCGGGAAGAGTCCGAGCGCATCGCTCTCGAGAAGGCCGAGAAATGGCTGGGCCAGACGCGCCGGTTTCCAGGGTCACCGGGGTCAGACGCCGTCAAGTGATTCCGCTCCCCCTCGCAGCGTCTGACCCGGATACTTATGCGATCACGCACATATCAACGGACAGGCTGGCCGATCTCGGAGATCGGCTACGGCATGTGGGGGCTCGGCGGCTGGACGGGCTCGGACGACGCGGAAACGGCCGCGTCGCTCGAAGAGGCCGTTCGCCTGGGCTGCACCTTCTTCGACACGGCCTGGGCCTACGGCGCGGGCCACAGCGAGCGGCTGCTGGCGGCGCTGTACAGAAACCATCAGAACCTGGGGCTGCGGCTGGCCACGAAAATACCGCCGAAAAACCAGCGGTGGATTCAGTTGGACGGCTTCACCCTCGACGAGGTCTTTCCGCCCGATCACGTGCGTGCGTTCACCGAGAGGAGCCTGAAGAACCTCGGCGTGGACGCCATCGACGTGCAGCAGTTGCACGCCTGGAGCGACCGCTGGGCGAACGAGGATCGGTTGCTCCGGACGCTCGAGGACCTGAAACGGGAAGGCAAGGTCCGCAGCTGGGGCATCAGCGTCAACCGCTGGGAGCCGACCAACGTCCTGAAGGCGCTCGCCACGGGGCTGATCGATTCGGTACAGGTGGTCTACAACATCTTCGACCAGGCGCCTGAGGACGAACTGTTCCCGTATTGCCTGCAGCACGGCATCGCGATCATCGCGCGCGTGCCCTTCGACGAAGGCAGCCTGACCGGCATGCTGACGCCGTCCACGCGATGGCCGGAGGGCGACTGGCGCAACCTGTACTTCCCGCCCGCGCACCTGGCCGAGGCGCTCGAGCACGTCGACCGTCTGAGGCCGCTCGTGCCACCGGGCATGACGTTGCCGGAACTGGCGCTGCGTTTCATCCTCCATCATCCGGCCGTGACGACCGTGATCCCGGGGATGCGGAAGCTGGCCCACGTGAGGGCGAACTGCGGCGTGAGCGATGGCCGCCCGCTCGCCACGGACCTCATCGCTCAGTTGCGCGCCCACCGCTGGGAGAGGGATTGGGTCGTGGCGTAGCCACCGAGGGCCGCCGCGGAGGCACGGAGAGAGCCGCCGCGCACACGCGGAGACCTCGCGACTTCTGTGGCACACTCAGACGGTCATGGCGATCCTGTACCGCGACCCCGCCGCTCCTCCCCCCGGCGACTACGACGTCCACCGGCTGGCCGCTCCGGCCACCGCGCTCGTCGACACCGCCAGCGCGCTGTGGCACGACGCGCGGCAGATCGAGTGGGGCCCGGAGCGCTATCGCACGCGCTTCCAGGCGCTCTGGGACGCCGAGGCCCTGCATGTGCGGTTCGACTCCGTCGATGACTCGCCGTGGCACACGATGACGACGCGCGACGAGCACATCTGGAACGAAGAGGTGATCGAGATCTTCCTCGACGCGACGGGCTCGGGGGTCAACTACGCAGAACTCGAGATCAGCCCTGTCAACGTCGTCTGCGACCTGCGCGTCGAGACGCCGTGGCCCACGGTGAAGTCACTGACCGAGTGGGACTGGACGGGCATGACGAGCGCCGTCGTCCCCCTGAAGGACGCGCACGGCGCCAACGAAGGCTGGACGGCGCTGGCGCGCCTCCCGTGGGCCGGCCTCGCGACCATGACGCCGGAGACGGCCGCGAAGACGCCGCCGAAGCCGGGGGACGCCTGGCGGTTCAACGTCTTCCGGATCAAGCGGCCCGGCGGCCCGGCCAAGCCGGACGAAGGCGCGGTGTACGCCGCGTGGTCAGTGCCCGACGGGCCCAGTTTCCACAGGCCGGCGGCCTTCCGCCCCTTTCGGTTCCTCTAGCGAAACCCGCCGGCATCGAACAGATACCGGCCGCGCTGGCCGGACAGCTGCATGCCCTGATATACTGGGGTTTTGTGCAGGGACTGAAGGAGTTCGCCGTGAAGCCAGAGATTCACCCGACCTACTACGATGTCGAGGCGCGATGCGCGTGCGGCGCGACGTGGAAGACGCGCTCCACGAAGAAGGAGCTGCACCTCGAGATCTGCTCGAACTGCCACCCGTTCTTCACGGGTCGCCAGAAGTTGATCGATACCGAGGGCCGCGTGGAGCGGTTCACGAAGAAGTTCGGCGCGCAGACGGTGGAAGGACGGAAGGCCGTCGCCGCGAAGCCGCAGGCCAAGCCGGCTGCCCCGAAGGCCCCGAAGATCAAGGCGGCCAAGGCGCCGAAGCCGGCAGCTCCGAAAGAGGCGAAGGAAACCGTTCAGTAGGTGACACCTGTGGCGCGGGACTTCAGTCCTGCCCACCACGAGCAGAACTGAAGTTCTGCTCCGCAAGACGTCAGTCCTGCAGGAACAGGAAGGGGCCAGGCTCCTCCGGCCCCTTCGTTCTCACCGCCAGCTTCCGATCGAGCCGCGCCACCCGGTGGCGGCCGGCCTCCATTCCCGACGTCCCCACACGCTCGGCCAGCGACAGCGCGGCGAACCTGCGCGCTTCGTCGAGGTCCGTCTGCCGGTGCTCGTAGTGAATGGCGAGCGCTTCGAGTGCTTCGCGCCGCACGGCCGGCGACGATCGCCGCTCGCTCACAAGCGCGTGCCAGCGCACCGCCGCGTCGTCGTAGCGGCCCTGTCGGCGCAGGTGCAGCGCCAGCGAGTGGAGCGCCTCGGCCCTGACAAGACCCGCCTCTCCGCCGCGCTCGTGGCGCGCCCGTTCCACGGCGTCCTCGAAGCACCGCATCGCCAGTTCGCCTCGTCCCCCGCGATCGAGCAGCCGGCCCGCCGCGAGGCTCTCGCGCGCGCTCGTGCAGCCTTCCGGCGCGAGCCGCAGCACGTGAAGCGCGCGTGCGGTCATCATCGCGAGCGACAGCAGGTCGAGCCGGTTGTGTTCGAGGACCGGCAACAACGGCACGGCGTTGCCCGTGCGCATGAAGTCGAAGTAGCGGCTCGGGATCTCGTAGCCGCCCACGTCGCCCACGCGCCGCACGCCGAAGAGGATCCGTTCGAGCGCGGCCAGCCGGCAGCTGTCGGTGTCGGGCCATGCCCCCGGCCCGGCCGGTGCGGCGCGCCAGAACCGCCTCGCGACGTGCAGCATGTCGACGTGCGCCATCCCTTCGAATGGCGGCGCGAGGCGATTGAACTGGTAGCGGGTCTCGAGCACGGGCACGTCGAACGACTTGCCGTTGTAGCTGACGAGACCGGCCGACGCGCGCACGAGCCCCTCTACGGCGTCGAGCAGCGGGCGCTCGTGCTGGTAGCCCGGCAGGAAGTACTGCCGGATGCGGAAGCCGTGAGGCTCGAAGTACGCGCACCCGACCAGGAACGCGTACGTGCCCGCGCCACCCGCCAGCCCCGTCGTCTCGAGATCGACGAAGAGCAGCGCGCGGGGTTCTCGATCGAGCGGCTCGGGCTCGCCGCCGATGAGCGAGAGCTCCTCCTGCGCCGCCAGCGCGCGTCCGGGGACGTCCCCGATCCGCACGAGGCCGTGGCAGTGGTCCGCCGGGTAGAACCGATCGACGACGACGCAGGCGCCTGACGAGGTCTGGAGGATGTCGCCGTCGAAGACGTCGGCAGCCTGGCTTACCCGCGAGCCGGAAGGGGAAGTACCTTGCGCACCTTGCGCACCCTGCGCACCTTGCGCACCCTGCGCACCCTGCGCACCTTGCGCACCCTGCGCACCCTGCGCACCCTGACGCATGATCTCGCGCAGCCGGCTCTCGAGGCTCATCGTCATGCGGGGACGCCGTCGAGGAGGCGGTTGAGGATGGCGAGTGACACGGCCTTGGCGCGCGCGCCCGACTCTCCCGCCGGCCCGACGCACGTCGGGCATCCGTGGTCGCAGGGGCAGCCTGCGATCAGGCGGCGCGTGTCTGCGAGCAGCGCGTCGTGCATGCCGAAGAGCGGCTCGCTGAAGCCGATGCCGCCAGGGTAGCTGTCGTACAGGAAGATGCGCGGCTCGTCCAGGTCGTCCGGAACGTGCCCGGCATCCGTCACCGCGCCCTCGTCGCCGGCGCCGATCGAGAGGCCGAGATCCTGCCGATCGCACATCAGCAGCAGCTGGGCCACCTGCTTCATCGCGAAGGCCAGCCCCGCCACGCCGTCGCGGCGATCCTCGAGGCTGAATGGCAGCGACGTCATGAGCATGCGCGACAGCGTCAACCAGTACGACGTCGTGTGCATCTGCTGCTCCGGCAGGTCGAGCTCGCCGCTGCCGACGTTCTCGTTCGTGTAGAACTTGATCTTCTTGAAGCCCACGACGCGCGACACCACGCGCACGTCACCGTGCGACTTGAGCGCGAAGGCGGGCATCGCCGGCAACGTGGACCCAGGAACCCCATCGGGCGAGGCGGGCGGCACGATCGCGGCCTCGCTGTTGAAGACGTCGAGGATCGTGACGCGTGAGTAGGTGATCGCGTCCGTGTAATAGTCGCACTCGACCGAGCGGACGTACGCCTTGCGGCCCTCGAAGTCCAGCTTCTCGACCTGGAACAGGCGCCCTTCCACCAGGTAGATGGCTTTCTCGTGCAGCGTGGAGAGCGCGCTGGTGAAATCCGTCTCGCCGATGATGTCCGCTCCGCGGGTCGTGTCCACGACGACGAAGTTGTCCGACGAGATCGACCGCAGGCTCACGGCGTCGGCGGGATAGGACTCGTTCGTCCAGTTCCACTGCCCCGCGCCGGCATCGTCGACAAAGTGCACGAAGCCTTCCTCGGCGAGCAGCCGGAGGATCTCCTGCACTTCCTCCAGCCCGAAGCGCTCCTCGGCGCCGAAAGGCAGCTCGAAGGCCGCGCACTTCACGTGGTCGAGCAGGATGTGCAGGTTGTCCGGGTTGATGAGCGCGTGCTCGGGCGACGCGTCGAAGAAGTACGACGGATTGCGGACGACGAACTGATCGATCGGCGCGCTGCTCGCCACCATGACGGCGGCCGAGCGGCCCTGACGCCGGCCTGCACGGCCCGCACGCTGCCACGTCGATGCGATGGTGCCGGGATACCCCGCCATGACCACCGTGTCGAGCGCGCCGATGTCGATGCCGAGCTCCAGCGCGTTGGTCGCCACGACGACGCGCACCAGGCCCTCGCGCAGCCCGCGCTCGATCTCGCGGCGTCGCAACGGCAGATAGCCGCCGCGATAGCCGCGCACCTGCTCGGGCGTCCCGCGAGGACCTTCGAAATCGTCCTTCAGGTACGTCGTCAGGATCTCGGTGGACAGGCGGCTCTGGCAGAAGACGATGAGCTGCAGCTGCCGCTTCAGGAACTCACCCGCCACGCGACGCGCTTCGCTCAGGTACGACCGCCGGATGCCCAGTTCCTTGTTCACCACCGGCGGGTTGACGAACAGGAACGCCTTCTCGCCGCGCGGCGCGCCGCTCTCCTCCACCAGCTCGAACGGGCGCTCCGTCAGGCGCTCCGCGAGCTCGCGGGGGTTGGCAATCGTCGCCGACGAGCAGACGAAGATCGGATCCGACCCGTAGTGCCGGCAGATGCGGCGCAGCCTGCGCAACACGTTGCCCAGATGGCTGCCGAACACGCCGCGATACGCGTGCAGCTCGTCGATGACGACGAAGCGGAGGTTCTCGAACAGGCGGGCCCACTTCGGATGGTGCGGCAGGATCCCGGAGTGCACCATGTCGGGATTGCTGAGCACGATGTGCGCCCGCGTGCGAATGGCGCGCCGTGCGTCCTGCGGCGTGTCGCCGTCGTAGGTGAATGCGCTGATCTCCGTGGCAGCCGCCTCGTTCACCAGCGCCGTCAGCTCTTTCAGCTCGGCGAGCTGATCCTGCGCCAGCGCCTTCGTCGGAAACAGATACAGGGCGCGGGTCGCCGGATCGGCCAGCACTGTGCTCAGAACCGGCGCGTTGTAACAGAGCGTCTTGCCCGACGCGGTGGGCGTGGTGACGACGACGTTGCGGCCGGAGAGGGCGAACTCGAGCGATGCGGCCTGGTGCGTGTAGAGCTGCCGTACGCCGCGCGACTCGAGTGCGGCGCGCAGGCGCGGGTCGATCAGCTCGGGCCACGGCGCGTAGCGCGCCTCCGCCGCCGGGAGGGTCCTGAGGGCGGTGACCCAGCCGTCGGGGTCGTCGGCTCGCTCGGTCAGCCTGGCGGCCCCAAATCGCTCCAGGGCCAGCGAGAGCGCCTGCTCGCGCGCAGCCCCGGTCGGCTTGCGCACCAAGGCGACCTGCTCGGCCGGGTTCGCGAAACCGGCCGGCAGTGTTTCCGGCTGATCGCGCCCTGGCAACGGTGCAGGCATGGGCAGGGATGGTAGCACGAAGACCCGGCGAAACCGGTGATTTTCTCAGGATTCTCCGTGCTCTTCTGTCTCCGCGGCGGATGTCACCGAGTCTGCTCGGCTCAACGCCGTGGCGGCTGCGGCACGAGCACGGTTGCGACGCGATCGACGCGCGTCCCATACTCCGCGGCGACGCGAGCGGCGACGCCGGAGGCTTCGCCGCGGCGGACCAGTGCCACGATAGATCCCCCGAAGCCGCCACCGGTAAGCCGCGCGCCGAGAACGGCCGGCTCGGCTTCAGCCAGCGTCACCAGCAGATCCACTTCGGGCACGGACACCGCGTAGTCGTCACGCTGCGAGGCGTGCGACGCGCTGAACAAGCGGCCGAGCGCCAGGGCGTCTCCGCGGCGCATCGCGGCAACCGCGTCGAGCACGCGCTGGTTCTCGGTGATCACGTGCCGCGCGCGGCGGTTGATCGGGTCCGGCAGCGTCAGCACGCGCCCCAGCGTCTCGGGCCCCAGGTCGCGCAGCGCCGGCACGCCGAGCAACCCGGCAGCGCGCTCGCACTCGGCACGCCTCGTGCGATAGTCGCCGGCCGCGTGGTTATGCGCGACGCCGGAGTTGATCACGGCCAGCTCCGTGTCGGCCGGCAGGTGCACCTGCTCGTACGCCAGCGAGCGTGTGTCGATGAAGAGCGCGACGCCCGGCTGCGCCAGGCTCGACGCCATCTGGTCCATGATGCCCACCGGCGCGCCGACGAAGTCGACTTCGGCCCGCTGCCCCAGCTTCGCCAGCGTCACGTCGTCCAGCGTCAGGCCGAAGAGGTCGCGCAGCCCGCGGAGAATTGCGACCTGCAGCGCGGCGCTCGACGACAGGCCGCTGCCGAGCGGGACGGTCGAGCGAAGGGCGAGATCGAATCCGCCGACGTGGAAGCCGGCACGCGCGAGTGCCTGCGTCACGCCCTGGACGAAGTCCATCCACGACCGCCGCGGCGACTCGGCGCCGAGATCGAACTGCTCGAAGGTGTCTCCCGGGCTGAGCTCGCCGCTCCAGGCGCGGACGCGGCGATCGGCGCGCGTGCCGAATGCCGCGATGGTCGACTGCGGAATGGACGTCGGCAACACGAAGCCGTCGTTGTAGTCGGTGTGCTCGCCGATCAGGTTGACGCGGCCGTAGGCTTCGCTGCGCACGTCAGGCCTCCGGCCGAACAGGCGAGCGAAGTCCTCGTCGAGCAGCACCGCGCGATCGTCAGTCAATCGCGACCTCCACCGCCGCGAGCTCCTTCGCCTTCTCCTCCGGCAGCGTGTCGGCAGTGAAGGCACCGGCGCCGGATTCGCTTCCGGCGAGGTACTTCAACCGGTTGGGCATCCGGTACGCCGGGTAGAACTCCACGTGCACGTGCGCCTCCGGGTGGGGGCGGCCATCGGTCGGCGCCTGGTGAAACGCCATGATGTAAGGGAACGGCCGCTGCCAGAGCCCGTCGTATTTCAGGATCACCGTCTTCAGCGCCCGCGCGAAGTCCTGACGTTCGGCTGACGTGAGCGCGGCCAGCGACGGCGCGGGCCGCATGGGCGCCACCCACACCTCGTAGGGATACCGCGCACACACGGGCACCAGCGCCAGCACGTGCTCGCCACGGTAGATCACCCGCCGCGCGGCGTCGGCGACTTCACGCGTGAGCAAATCCTCGAGCAGGCCGCGCCCGCGCGCATCGTGGAAGGCCTTCTGCTGCTCGAGCTCGCGTGCGGCGACGGGCGGCACGAACGGATAGGCATAGATCTGTCCGTGCGGATGATGCAGGGTCACACCCACCTCGACGCCGCGATTCTCGAACGGGAACACGTAGTCCACGTCGTCGCGTGCGCCGAGCGCTTCGTAGCGGTCGGCCCAGACGTCGATGATGAGCGCGATGCGATCGAGAGGAAGCCGACCGAGCGACGCGGTCGGATCCTGCGTGAACACGACCACTTCGCAGGCGCCGCGGCCAGGCCGGGTCTCGACGATGGATTCGGGCGGATCGTGCGCGAGCCCGGTCAGCGTCGGAAACAGGTTCTCGAAGACGGCCACCTCCCATGGCCCTGCGGGCACCTCCGTCGGCGCGGCCGCGTCCGTCGTCACGGCCAGGGGGTTCCATTCCGGCGGCGGGAGGAACGTTCGGTGCTGGCGATGAGACGCATACGCGATCCACTCGCCTCGCAGCGGATGCCAGCGAAGGTGCGAGTTCGCCGCAACCGGCTGCGCGCTGGGGCTCGGTGCCGCGAGCCCGTCTGGAATCGGCTGGCGCGCGTACAGCCAGAGGGACCGGCCGTCGGGCTTCGTGAGGTGCCTCTTGAACACGGTCCGCTACTTTTCGCTCGCGACCCTGGCCACCAGCCCGCTCAGCCCGAGCACGCCGATGATGTTTGGAAACACCTGCAGGGCGTTCATGAGATCGCCCCAGGCCCACACGAGCTCGACTTTCGTGATCGCGCCGAACGGGATCAGCAGGCAATAGATCCATCGGTACGGCATCACCACGCCCGGCCCGAAGATGTACTCGAGGAACTGCTCGCCGTAGTACGCCCAGCCGATGAGCGTCGTGTAGCCGAACAGAAACACGGCCACCGCGACGAGATAGCCACCGGCACCGGGGATAGCCGCGTCGAACGCCAGCGCCACGGCTGCCGTGCTCGTCCTGCCCGACAGCCAGGCGCCGGTCAGCAGGATCGTCATCGCCGAGATCGTCGACGTCACGAACGAGACGATGAAAACTTCCATGACTGCGTTCAGTCCCTGCTGCACTGGCCTCCTGCTCTGTGCCGTGCCGTAGGCCACGGCGGCCGTGCCGTAGCCGGCCTCATTCGCATACATCCCTCTCGCGAGACCAAACCGCATGGCGACGAGGAATCCAAGGCTGCCGCCGGCGACGGCCCGCGTGGAGAACGCCTCCCGGACGACCAGCGCGAGAACGTCGGGAATGTGCGAGGCAAAGGACAAGATGACGAAGATCCCGCCCGCCAGATACAGCCCGACCTTGAGGGGTGTCAGCTTCTCGGCCGCGCGACCGATCGACCTGATGCCTCCGATGATCACGAGCCACGTGAGCACGGCCACCGCGACGCCGGTGCCCCACTTCGGCACGCCCAGCGTCGTGTTCATCACCAGCGCGATTGAATTCGTCTGCGTAAACGGCGTGGTCGTCAGCGCCGCGACGCCTGCCACGAGCGCGTAGATCCAGGCGAGGCCCGGGCGCTTCAATCCGTCGCGGAGGTAATACATCGGACCCGTCTTCGTTCCGCGTTCGCTGGACTCGCGGAACGTGACGCCGAGCACGGCCTCCGAGAACTTCAGCGCGGTCGCGAAGAAGCCGTAGCACCAGATCCAGAACAGCGCGCCCGGGCCACCGGACACGATCCCCGCCGCCACGCCGGCGATGTTGCCAGTACCGATCGTCGCGGCCAGCGCGGTCATGAAGGCCTGAAACGGCGAGAGCACGCCTGTCGCTCCCGCGTCTTCGCGTCCGATGAATGTCGCGAGCGCGTCCCCGAACCGCCGGACCTGCACGACGCGATACCGCACCGTGAGGTACAGCCCGCTACCGAGCAGCAGGACCACCAGCCACGGCATGAACAGGTGGTCCGCTGCCGACTGGATCGCGCTCGCGATGGCGGCGGGACTCATCAAATGTTCGACTTCGACTGGCAGCCGTCGACGACGATGGAGGCCCCGCTCACCCAACTCGCGCGCGGCGACGCGAGAAACGCGACGACGTCGCCGACTTCCTCGGCGCGGCCGAAGCGCCCGAAGGGCAGATCGCGGCGAACGAACTCGTCGATGCCGGCCGGATCGGCCTGCTGGCGCTTGTGCCACGACCCTCCGGGAAAGAGGATCGATCCCGGCGCGACGCTCACGACGCGGATATTGTCGCGCGCAAGCTGCTGGGCGAGCGACTTGGCCAGGCTGGTCTCGGCCGCCTTCACGGCGTTGTACGTCATGCGGCCGCCTGACTCACGTCCCCAGATCGAGGTGATGAAGATGATGACGCCCCCGCCCTTCTTCCGCATGTGCGGGACGGCGAGCCGGCTCGCCCGAATCGACGGATACAGCGTCTGATCGAACGCCTCGGCCCACTCGGCGTCGTTGGTGTCGAGCAGGCCTGCGCCACGGCCCAGCCCCACGTTGTTGACGAGGATGTCCAGCCGACCAAACGCGTCGACGGTCGCCGCGACGGCGCGCTCGACGCCGGCGGCGGTGGCCAGATCTGTGGCGGTTGTCCGGACGGCGTCGGCGCTCGAGAGCGCGACCACTTCGTCGGCGGCTCGCGCGAGCTGCTCCGCGCCTCGGGCCGTCAACATGACGCGCGCGCCTTCCGCGGCGAGCGCCTTCGCGCTGGCCAGGCCGAGCCCGCGGCTTGACCCGGTGACCAGCGCCACCATGTTCTGAAGACCGAGATCCATGCGACGGAAGAGTGTAGCTCAGGCCAGCGCGGCCGGGAGCGTGCCGAGCCAGGTCAGCACAGCCGCATTGAAGGCGTCGGGCCTTTCGAGATTCGACAAGTGGCCCGCTTCAGGCAGGATGACAAGCGTCGCGCCGGCGATGCCTGCCGCCAGGGCGCGCGAGTCGTCGACCGGCGTGATGACGTCCTCGTCACCGACGATGACGAGCGCGGGGACTGCGACCGCGGGCAACTGCGGGGTTGAGTCAGGGCGATCGCGCAGTCGCTTCACAGCGCGCGCGATGCCTGCCGGCGCGTTGGCTTCGATAAGTCCGCGCACGGCCGCAGTGACGGCAGGCCGCGATGCCTGTGTCGTCCGGCCGAGCAGCTTCGGCATCATCTCGTTGGCGACGCCGCCTGCGCCGTGCGACTCCACGACTCTGAGCATCCCTTCCCTGCCGGCTCTCGCCTGGGGCGTATCAGCAGTGCTCTTCGTGTCGGCGAGGATGAGCCCTGCGATGCGCTCCGGGGCAACGCGATGGAGTGCAAGCGCCGTGTAGCCACCCATCGACAGACCGGCAATCACGGCCGACTCCACGCTCAGAGCGGACATCAGCGCGTCCACGTCACGAGCGAAATCCTCGATGAGCGGCGTCCCGCCGTGGTCAACCGTCTGGCCCAGGCCGGCAAGATCGGGTGCGATCGCCCGCCAGCCGTCCGGCATCGCCTCGAGCTGACGCGTCCACATTGCCGACGACAGCGGGAACGCATGTAGCCAGACGATGACGCGCGTCGCAGACGACGAGCCCGATTCGAGCCAGCTCATTGAGCGCGTGCCGATGGATCGTGTCTCGCGTCGAAGCATCTCCACATTGTAGGCGCGGTTACGCTACGCTTGTGTGGGGCTCATCCATGAAGCGTCATGTGCAAGTGATGATCGCGCTCGTCGCGCTGGCGACGGGTGCGAATCCCCGTGCGGAAGAGCCGGCGCGGCACGTCGTGATGATCTCGATCGACGGCCTGCGGCCCGTGTTCTACACGCAGCCCGGCCCCGCGAAGATCCCCACGATCCGCCGGCTGATGCAACAGGGGGCCTGGGCACGCGGCGTCACCGGCGTGCTGCCGTCGGTCACGTATCCGTCGCACACGACGCTCATTACCGGTGTCCTGCCAGCCAGGCACGGTATCTTCGACAACCGCATTCTCGATCCTGAAGGCACGTCGAACATGGCGTGGTTCTGGTACGCGCGCGACATCCGCGTGACCACGCTGCCGGCGGCCATTCGGGCGCGCGGCCTGACGGCCGCTGCCGTGAGCTGGCCCGTCACCGTCGGCATGGACCTCGACTACAACATGCCGGAGATCGCGCGTTCGCGCCATGCGGAGAACATGGAGCTGGTCGACGCGCTCTCATGGCCGAAGCACCTGATCGACATCTTCCTGAAGACGATCGACAAGCCGTTCGGTGCGCCGTGGTCCGACATGGATCGCGCGGGGATGGCCGCCTGGCTGGAGCGCGAGTTCCAGCCGAACCTTCTGCTTCTGCACATCGCAGAGACCGATGGCACGGCTCACGAGTACGGACCGGACTCGCCTGAAGCGCTCGCCGCGGTGGAACGCGCCGATGCCGCGATCGCGCGCGTGCTCGAGAGCGTGCAGGCAACCGGCGCCGGAGCGAACACGGATGTCGTGCTGGTGTCCGACCACGGATTCGTCACCCTCGCGCAGCAACTCCAGCCCAACGCGGCCTTCAGAAAAGAAGGGCTGCTTGACGTCGACGGCCGGGGCACGGTGACCAGGTGGGACGCCTGGTTCCAGAGCGCGGGCGGCAGCGGCTACGTGTATCTGAGGCGGCCGTCCGATCCCGCGCTCATCAGCAAAGTCGGCGACCTCCTGGGGCAACTGGCATCGAACCCAGCCAACGGCATCGAGAAGATTTGGTCGCAGGCGGACTTGGCGCGGGCCGGCGCCCACCCGCAGGCCACCTTTGGCATCACGATGCGCCCGGGGTTCTACTCGACCACCGGGACGCAGTCGCTGCTGGTGCCTTCGGCGACGCGCGGTGGGCACGGGTTCGATCCGGCGCGTCCCGAGATGAAGGCGTCGCTGGTGATGGCGGGACCCGATGTGCCGCGCGTGGGCGATCTCGGCGTGGTGCCGATGACGCGCATCGCGCCCACGCTGGCGCGCTGGTTTGGCGTCCAGCTTTCGCCGGACGCCGACGCCCCGCTCGACCTGAAGCCCACGGCAACCACCTCGCAATAGGCCGAATGATAGAGGACTGAGCGAACGTAGGGCCGAACTTCAGTTCGGCCATCCGTACCGTCGCTTCAGGACGTACAACGCCACCAGCAGCAACCCGTTGAGGCCTATAGCGCCGAGCAGGATCGGCAACATCGATCTGAGGTAATGCGCACGCAGCGCCGAGCCTTCCAGCCACGCCCCATCAGGCAGAAGCTGCCTGAGCCGCGCAACCGCTCCGTCATCGTCTGCCGCGACGCGAACGTACCACCGCCGCCACTGCCCGCTCAGCTCGAATGTGAGCCAGTCGCCCCGCCGCCACGCGTGGCGCACGGTCCGCCAGTCACCATGCCAGCGACGCCATGGGTGCTCCAGCGTGAGGCCGATCTCGTCGGCGTCCACCGTCGTACGCGAGACGGCGACCATCGCCCAGGCGATGCCGACGACAACCATGGCCTGCAGGGTGACCACCGAGCCGAGCAGGATGAAGGCCAGCGCGGATTGGCGGCCCGCCGACGGCTCCACCAGCATTTCGAGCCGCCACACGAAGAAGAACAGGGCGGACTCTGCGAGCGCGAGGCCCAGCGAAATCTGGAGCGCGAAGCGACGGAAGCTGTGAGGGGCAACGATTCGCACATGGTCCATGGCTCTTCCGGCTTGCTATGCTACCTCTGGCAGCTGTGTGCGCGGGACCAACGCTTCTGTGAACGCCGCCGACGTACATCTCGATCAAGCGACGATTGCCAGGCTGCACGCCGTCAGCGGCGGCGCGGCCTGGGGCGTGAGCGGCGAGGCGCTGGCTGACGCGCTCGGCCGCAGCATCGCCCATCGATTCGACTCGACGCCGTCGACGTCCGAGCTGGAACTGTACCTGTCGTCGCTCCACGTGGCGGACCTGGCGCTGGCGTGCGCGTGCCGCGCGGGGAACGACGCCGCGTGGGAGCACCTGGTGCGTGAAGTGCGGCCCGCGCTCTATGCGTCCGCCCGAACCATCGCGGGCGACGAAGGCCGCGAGCTGGCTGATTCGCTGTACGCCGAGTTGTACGGGCTCCCGGGGGCGGATGGACAGCCGCGATCGCTGCTCATCTACTTCCACGGCCGGAGCCGGCTGCTCACGTGGCTGCGATCCGTGATGGTGCAGCGGCTGATCGATCGCCGCCGCCGCTCGTCGCGGCTCATGCCGCTCGACGAAGCAGCCGAGGCCGACGAGGCGCCGGTGCGCGGCGCCCAGCAGGCGTCAGACCCGCATCGCGACGTATACGTCGGCTACACGCAACGCGCGCTCGACGCCGCGATCGCGGCACTCGCACCGCAGGATCGCATCCGCCTGCGGCTCTACTACGGCCAGGACCTGACGCTCGCGCGAATCGGGCGGCTGCTGGGCGAATCGGAAGCGACCGTTTCGCGGCGCCTGGCGAGTGCCCGGCGAGGGCTGCGCGCCGAGGTGGAGCGGCAACTCCGCAGCCAGCACGGCATGAGCGACGCCATCGTGCAGCAGTGCTTCGAGTACGCGGCCAGCGCCCCTGAAATGCAGATGGATCAGCTGCTGACGCGGGCCGAGGACAGTTGAGGCGCAAGACCGGCCGTGTCGTTCGTTCTTAAGATGAGGGCTCGATGAGCGATCTCCACTTCGACCGCGCGCTTCGTGGTGCGGCCCGCCGGGGCCGGCCCGAAGGGGTCTGCCCGGACGCAGCCGCGCTGGCGTCGTACGTCGATCGCAGCCTGTCGCCCGACGAGCACACGGCGCTCGAGGCCCACGTCGCGAGCTGCCCCACGTGCATGGAGCATCTGGCGTTACTCGCGGCGGTGGACGCGCCGGAGACGCCCGCCGACCCGTTGGACGCGTGGTCATTCGAGCGGATCTTCGGTAGCTGGCGCTGGCTGGTGCCAGTGGCCACCGTCGTGTTGGTCGTCGCCGTCTGGATGCGTCTGCCCGGACCGCGCGACGCTGCGCAGCCGGTGGCGCAGGAAAAGGCCGTCGCCGAAGCATCCAGGCCCGACGCATTCCCTCCCTCGGCCGGCGGCGCGCCTGCGCGAGAAGATTCCGAAGACAAGCCTGCCGAACTCGACCAGCTGGCGGATGCGCACGCGAGGCTCGATGCCGCCAGCAAGCTGGAAGCGTCGAGACAGAAAACGTCGGAAGTCGTACGGCTGCAGTCCGCCCAGGTGCACGCGTTCAAGCAAAAGGAGCGCGACGAAGAAGCGGCCAACGAGCGGAAGAACCCTGCGGTGGCCGGCGTTCGCCCTGTTGCAGCTCCCGCTACCCCATCGCCGCCACCGCCAGCGCCACAGGTCGCCGAAGTGGCGAAGAAGGATGCCGGAGCGCGCACCGAAACCAGGGCGGCGGCTGATGCCGCGGCTCGGCCCGAGGTCAAGGTGGGCAAGGAGGCCGAGGGGGCCAAGGAGAGCAAGGACGCCAAGGCGCCGGCAATCGCCGAGACGGTGGCCGTTGCGCAGGCACCGGCCGTCGCGGGCGGCAATACGCTCGCGCTGCGCAAGGCCAGCATTGCGCCACCGTTCGAGGTCACCGCTCCCGGCGTCCGCCTGCGCGTTGTCGGCGGCCGCTTCGAACGATCCAGCGATGGCGGCGCAACGTGGACGACGGAGCGAACCGGCGTCGCGACACGAGTGCTGAGCGGAGACTGCCCGACCGCCGAGGTGTGCTGGCTTGCGGGCGACGCCGGTCAGGTGTTCGTGCGCGCCTCCGACGGCACGTGGGCCGACCGGCCGATCGCCGACGCGCACGTTGGCGTCGTCGCAATCAAGAGCTCGTCGCGAGGCGCGGCGACTGCGACGCTTGCGGATGGCCGACGGTTCTCGACCACCGATGGCGGGCGCACCTGGACGCTCGCACAGTAAGTGGACGCGGGGCTGAAGCCCCGCCGCCACCTTCGGTTCGCCCCTGCAAGAAACCTCCCCTCGACCGTTCTTCCGGATGAGGGCACATCGCCCCACGGAGGAACGCATGGCTTCACTGGCATTTCGCGCAGGCGGCCCGGTCGCGATCGCGGCGCTGGCCGGCCTGTTCGTGCTCGCGCCCGGCCGTCACGACGACCACACCGTCAGTGCCTCGCAGGATCAGGACACCTCGATTTCCGCGACGTTGAAGGACCAGGTCGATCTGGCCGTCACCGTCTACAACTCGAACATCGCGCTGGTCCGCGACGTGCGGCAGGTGGCGCTGCCGGGCGGCACACTCGATCTCAGCCTGCTCGATATCGCGGCGTCGGTGAACCCGGCGACCGTGCATGTCCGATCGCTGAGCGAGCCGAGCAAGCTCGGCGTCCTGGAACAGAACTACCAGTACGACTTACTGGATCCGCAGCGGCTGCTCAGGAAGTACGTCGGCCGGGAAGTCACGCTCGTGCGCACGCGGCAGGAGAACGGCACGACGCGCCAGGAGGAAGTGCGCGCGACGCTGCTCGCGTTCAACGACGCGCCGGTCTGGAAGATCGGCAACGAGATCGTCACCGGTCTCAACGCGGAGCAGTACCGGTTTCCCGAGATTCCCGACAACCTGCGGAGCCGGCCCACGCTGGTGTGGAAGCTGGACAACAGCGGTGGACGGCAGCACCGGATCGAGACGTCGTACCTGGCAGGCAACATGTCGTGGAACGCCGATTACGTGCTTACCGTCGCGCGCGACGACCAGCACGCCGATCTCGACGGCTGGGTCACGGTGAACAACTCGAGCGGCACCGCGTACCGCAACGCAAACCTGCAGCTGGTGGCCGGCGAGCTCAATCGCGTCAGCGACGAGCGCCAGGTGGCCGAGGCAATCGCCAAGGCCGCGCGCGCCGACGTGGCGTCGCCCGTGGCGTTCGCGCGCGAAGCCTTCTCGGAGTACCACCTCTACTCGCTCACGCGGCGGACGACGCTGCAGGAGAACGAGACCAAGCAGATTGCGCTGCTCAGCGGGACCGGCACGCCGCTCCGCAAGCTGTTCGTCGTCAACGGCCAGCAGTTCTATTATCGCAACCGTCAGAATCCCGGCTCGCCCATCAAGGACAGCGTCCAGGTGTTCTACGCGTTCAGGAACGACGAAGCCTCCGGCCTCGGCATGCCGATGCCGGCCGGCGTCGTGCGCGTCTACCAGGCCGACAGCAGGGGCGGGCTGCAGTTCGCCGGTGAAGACCGCATCGACCACACGCCGAAGGACGAGGACATCACGCTCAAGATCGGCACGGCCTTCGACGTCGTCTGCGAGCGGAAGCAGATGGACTTCGAGAAGATCGCCGAAGGCGTGTATGAGATGGCGTACGAGATCACGCTGCGCAACCACAAGGCGACGCCGATCACCGTGCAGGTGAACGAACCCATCGCCGGCGACTGGCGGATGCTGACATCGACCTACCCCTCGACGAAGACCGAGGCGTGGGCCGCGCGGTTCGAGGTGCCGGTGGCGGCCAACGGCAACAGCGTTCTGAAGTACCGGGTGCGCGTGAAGTGGTAGGGATATGATCCGCAATCATGCCTATCCGTTCGCGCCTCTTCCTGGGGTTCGCGGCGGCGGCGCTCATGGCCAGCGTCGCCGCCTGCAGCGTGTCGGCACCATCGGCCACGGTGACGGCGGCGGACGCCGACCGCTTCCTCACTGACGCCAACCAGACCCTGCTGCGGCTCGGCATCGAGGAGCAGCGCGCGAGCTGGGTCGCCGAAAACTTCATCACCACCGACACCGAGGCGCTGGCTGCCAGGGCCGATCAAATCCAGTCTGAGGCCGCTGCGCGGCTGGCGAAAGAGTCGGTGAAGTTCGACCACGTCGACGTCTCGGCCGACGCGCGGCGACAGCTCCAGCTTTTGAAGGTGGCCCTCACGGTGGCGCCGCCCGCCGACCCGAGGGATTCTGCCGAGCTCGCGAAGATCCTCGCGTCGCTCGACGCCAGCTACGGCCGCGGGAAGTGGTGCAAGGACGCCACAAGGGCCGAGAGTTGTCTCGACGTCAACCAGATTACCAACGTGATGGCCGCGTCGCGAAATCCCGCGGAGCTGCGCCAGGTGTGGGAAGGCTGGCACGCGATCGCCCCGCCGATGCGCAGCGACTACGCGCGGTTCGTCGACCTGGCGAACAAGGGCGCGCGGGAGCTGGGTTACGCCGATACCGGCGCGCTCTGGCGATCGAAGTACGACATGCCGCCGGACGCGTTCGCGAAGGAGCTGGAGCGGCTGTGGGATCAGGTCCGCCCGCTCTATTTGTCGCTGCACGCCTACGTGCGCATGAGGCTGCACCAGAAGTACGGCGACGCGGTCCCGGCGAAGGGGCCCATCCCGGCGCACCTGCTGGGCAACATCTGGGCGCAAGACTGGTCCAACGTGTACCCCCTCGCGGCGCCTGCCGCCTCCGACAGGGGCTACTCGCTCGATCGCATCCTCGCCAGCCGGAAGATGACGTCGGTGGACATGACGAAGACCGCCGAGCGCTTCTTCATGTCGCTGGGTTTCGCCCCGCTGCCGCAGACGTTCTGGGAGCGATCGCTGTTCGTCAAGCCTCGCGATCGCGACGTCGTGTGCCATGCCAGCGCGTGGGACATCGACGCGGTGAACGACCTGCGCGTCAAGGTCTGCCTCGAACCGAAGGAAGAGGACTTCCTGACGATCCACCACGAGCTGGGCCACAACTTCTACCAGCGCGCCTACAACACCCTGCCTCCCCTCTTCCGCGACAGCGCGAACGATGGCTTCCATGAAGCCATCGGCGACACGATTGCGCTGTCGGTCACGCCGGAGTACCTGGTGAGGATCGGCCTGCTCGACAAGGCGCCGCCGGCGTCGAGCGACATCGGCCTGTTGCTCGCGCGGGCGCTCGACAAGGTCGCCTTCCTGCCGTTCGGGCTGCTGATCGACCAGTGGCGCTGGCAGGTCTTCGCCGGGCAGGTCACGCCCGACCACTACAACGAGACGTGGTGGGCGCTGAGCCTGAAGTACCAGGGGATCGCCCCGCCCTCGGCCCGCGGCGAAGCGTTCTTCGATCCCGGCGCGAAGTACCATGTGGCCTCGAACACGCCTTACATGCGCTATTTCCTGGCGACCATCCTGCAGTTCCAGTTCCATCGCGCGCTGACCCGCGAAGCGGGTTGCACGGGACCGCTCAACCGCTGTTCGATCTACGACAACAAGAAGGCGGGCGCACGACTCGAGGCGATGCTCGAGATGGGCCAGTCCCGGCCATGGCCCGAGGCGCTGAACGCGTTGACCGGCTCGAGAGAGATGGACGCCTCGGCCATGCTCGACTACTTCGCTCCGCTCCAGAAGTGGCTCGACGAGCAGATCAAGGACGCACCGCGCGGGTGGTGACGACAAAGACGAGGACGAGGGACGAGGGACGAAGGGTGGAGGACACGCCAAACGCCGGGAGCGCCGTCGCGCGCTTTGCCTGGGCGGTGCTCGCGTACAACCTCGCGGTGATCCTCTGGGGCGCTTATGTGCGCGCGTCGGGATCGGGCGCGGGATGCGGCAGCCACTGGCCGCTGTGCAACGGGGTCGTCATTCAGCCGTCGCCATCGGCGGCGACGCTCGTCGAGTACTCGCACCGGCTCACGAGCGGCCTCGCGCTGCTCAGCGTCGTGACGCTGGCCGGCTGGACGTGGCGAACGACGAAGCCCGGCGATCCCGCACGCGTCGGTGCCGCCGCCAGCCTGTTCTTCATGCTCACCGAGGCCGCGCTCGGCGCGGGTCTCGTGCTCTTTCGGCTGGTCGCGGACAACGCGACGATGGCGCGTGCGCTGTTCATGGGGGCGCACCTGCTCAACACGTTCATCCTCCTGAAGGCGCTGACGCTGACGGCGTGGTGGTTGTCCGGTGGCGCGAGGACCAGCCTCTCGGTCCGTCCACGGACCGCGGCGGTCTGCATCGTCCTGGGCCTTGGCGTGCTGCTGACGGGCGCCAGCGGTGCCGTCGCCGCGCTCGGCGACACGTTGTACCCGTCCGGCTCGCTGGCCGAGGGCCTGCGCGCCGATCTCACGTCCACGTCTCACTTCCTGATCCGCCTGCGCGTGTGGCACCCGGCAGTCGCCGTCACCGTCGGCGCGCTGCTGCTCCTGGCGGGACCGCGTCTGCCCGAAGCAGGTGACGAGCTGGGCCTGCGCATCGGGCGTGCGCTCCTGCTTGCAGTGGGCGCGCAGTTGCTTGCGGGGCTCGCCAACATCCTGTTGCTGGCGCCGGTCTGGATGCAGATGGTGCACCTGTTGCTGGCGGACCTCGTCTGGATTGCGTTCGTCCTGCTGAGCGCGCGGTGCCTGCGCGTCGAAGCCCGATGAGCGAACACGCCCTTCGAATGGCGCTGCTGGCGGCGCTCGGCGCGCTGGGACTGTACTTCGCCGCAGTGTTCATCGCGGGCCTGCGTGAAGTCGGAACGAACGCCGGGCGCGTTCGGCCGACGCTCCAGGAGCTGGTGACGGGCTTCGTCACGGTCTTCTTCGATACCCTCGGCATCGGATCGTTTGCCACGACGACCGCAATCTTCAGGGCGTGGCGCCTAGTGCCCGACGAGCTGATTCCCGGCACGCTCAACGTGGGCCATGCGATCGAGTCGGTGCTCTCCGCGTTCGTATTCATCGAAGTGGTGCCTGTCGCCGCGAGCACGCTGATTCCGATGGTGGCCGCCTCGGCCGTCGGTGCATGGCTCGGATCGGGCGTCGTCGCCGGGCTGCCCAGGGACCGCATCAGGCTCGGCATGGGTGTCGCCCTCATCGTTGCTGCATCGATGATGCTGATGACGCAGCTTGGCCTCTTTCCTGCCGGCGCCGACGCGCTCGGGCTCGACTGGCCGCTGCTCGGCCTCGCGGTGGCCGGCAACTTCATCCTCGGAGCGCTGATGACCCTCGGCATCGGGCTCTACGCGCCGTGCATGATCCTCGTCAGCCTGCTCGGGCTGAATCCGAAGGCAGCGTTTCCCATCATGATGGGGTCGTGCGCGGGGCTGATGCCGATGGCCGCCGCGCGGTTCGTGAAGACCGGGCGATACCATCCGTCGGCGTCGGTCGGGCTGACCCTCGGCGGGATTCCGGCGCTCTTCATCGCGGCCTACCTGGTGAAGTCCCTCCCTCTCGGCGCCGTCCGGTGGCTCGTGATCGTCGTCGTCGTCTACACGGCGATTACGCTCATCCGAGCCGGATATCGGGAGCTGTCCGGTTCGCGACGGGCCGTCTTGCAGGACCCGACTGCGTCAGTTCCATAGGACCTGACCGCGTCAGTTCCGAGAGGACCCGGCATCGTCAGTTCTAAGAGGACCCGGCTTGACATGGCGTCTGATGGCGAATATATTCGTTTTGCGCGAAAATTTTCGCCCAACACATGCCGACACCAGCCCGCACCGACCTGACACGCCGTGAGAGCCAGATTATCGAGATCCTCTACCGCCGCCGGCGGGCGACGGTGGAAGAGATCCGCTCGGAGCTGCCTGACGCCTCCAGCCCATCGAGCGTGCGTAAGCTGCTGGACATCATGATCGAGCGCGGCCTGCTGGGTCGTGAATACGACGGCCCGCGATTCGTCTACTTTCCCGCTGCCCGGCCCGAGCACGCGAGCCGGTCGGCGCTCAAGCAACTCATTCGCACCTTCTTCAACGATTCGCCGCGGTCGGCCATGGCCGCGCTGCTGGACCTCACGGGCGACTCGCTGTCGGATGCCGAGTATCGGCGGCTGGCGGCGTTGTTGAAGCGCGATCGCACGCCGGGAGATTCACGATGAACACGATCCTCCAGACGCCCGTCGTCATGTTGCTGATCAAGGCCACGGCGGTGCTGGCGGCCGCTGCCGCCGCCGAGGCCGCCCTGCGGCGCCATGCGTCAGCGGCCACACGCCACGGCGTCTGGACTCTGGCTATTGCGGCGCTGCTGGCCCTGCCGGCGCTGTCGGTGTCGCTGCCCGAGTGGCCGGTCGCCATGCCAGCCTGGTCCATGGAGCCCGCCAGGGTGCCCGCATCCGTTGATGCGCCGCCGACGTTGGCCCGCCAGCACCTGGCCATCGAGGCGCGCGACGCGGTGCCAGTGAGTGAGACGACCGTCACGACCGCGAGCGGCCAGCGTAACCTGTGGCCCGGCTGGCAGACTTTCGCCGCCGGAATCTACGTCGCGGGCCTTCTGGTGCTGCTGGCGCGGCTGGTCGTCGATCAAATCGGGGCACGGCGTCTCGTGGCTGCGGCAGACGAAATCCAGGACTCAGACTGGAACCGGCTGCTCGATGAATGCCGTGCGCTCATGGGCCTGCATGCGCCGGTGCGTCTGCTTCGCACTCGCGGGCACGTCACGCCGATGGCCCTTGGTCTGGGCTCGCCGGTGATCGTGATACCCGGGACGGCCGACGCGTGGTCGCTGGAACGCCGCCGTGCCGTGCTCCTTCACGAGCTGGCGCACATCGAGCGGCGCGACTGCCTGACGCAGACACTCGCCTCGCTGACCAGCGCGGTCTACTGGATTCATCCGGGCGCCTGGTGGGCGGCGAAGCGTCTCCAGGTGGAACGGGAATTCGCGTGCGACGACCGCGTGCTCGGCCTTGGCGCCGGCGCGCGCGACTACGCGGGGCACCTGCTGGAGATCGCCTACAACCTCGGCGGCGGCCGCACGCCGGCGCTCGCCGTGGGAATGGCGCGGCGCGGACAGCTCGAAGGACGCCTGCTCGCAGTGCTCGATGCGGCGAGGAATCGCAGGGCGCCGAGCGCGCCCGGTCGGTGGATCGCGTCAGTCGCGGCCCTGGCGGTGCTCCTTCCGCTGGCGGCACTCACGGCGTCGACGCACGCGGCAGCCACTGTGCTGCCGACTTTCGACGATCCGGCCGCCGCGGCTCCAGCGTCCGGGCCGGCCGCGCGGCTCACGCCGGTCGCCGGTACGCCACAGGCTCCCGCACAGGATGCGGCAGCCACGAGCGGCACGTGGGAGATCCAGCCGTCCGAGAAGGCCGGGCGGGTGTACCTCGAACTGCGGCAGAGGCACTCGAACGACGGCCGGGAGATCCCGCTGTCGTCGCTCCAGGGGCTCTCGGCGTCGGCGAGTGGCCCGGTCACCTTCACGCTGAAGCGCGATGCGGGCACGTTCTCCTTCGAGGGAACCGTCCGGAACGGATCTGGTGCCGGGGCCTACACGTTCACGCCGAGCGCCGCCTTCGCCGACGCGCTGGAGAAGCGAGGCATCGGCCGGCCTACCGCGGCGCAGCAGCACGAGATGGCCAAGTCCGACGTCAGCCTCGCCCTGCTGGACGATCTGACCGCCCAGGGCTACGAGAAGCCCAAGATCGACGACCTCGTGCGCGCCGGCCAGCACGGCGTCGATTCGGACTACGTGCACACGATGGGACAGCTCGGGTACCGCCTCGGCACCGTGGCCACCCTCATTACCATGCGGGACCACGGCGTGACGCCGGACTACGTGCAGGGTCTGACGGCGCAGGGGCTCCCGAAGCTGTCAGCCGACGATCTGGTGCGAGCGCGCGACCACGGCGTCACGCCCGACTACGTCCAGGCGATGCGCCAGGCCGGCTACGCCTCGGTCGGCGTCGACGGACTCGTCAATGCCCGCGATCACGGCGTCGATCCCGAGTACGTGAAGGCCATGAGCGCCTTC
>Ga0207701_10001022_pt1 | contig 29608 bp, 26 predicted proteins | sample KBSSwiSSwithPhiX_FD_184294 | JGI IMG/M metagenome (GOLD analysis project Ga0207701, IMG submission 184294) | Switchgrass rhizosphere bulk soil microbial communities from Kellogg Biological Station, Michigan, USA, with PhiX - S5 (SPAdes) (version 2) | ecosystem: Environmental > Terrestrial >... | reverse complement strand
AGTCTTCCTCGCCGTGATCGGCGTGGTGGTCACGATCGTGTTCACGCTCGCCGACGTGAGCCTCAGGGGGGAATGACATGGAGCTGCTCCTGGCCGTGGTCGCGGGTGTGCTCTACGCGGCCGGCTTATACCTGATGCTGAGGCGCCGGCTCGGGCAATTGATTATCGGCCTCAGCCTCCTGTCGAACGGATCGAACGTCCTGATCCTGGCCGCGGCCGGCGTCACACGCGCCAAGCCGCCGCTGATTACCGACGTCAGCGTCCGTGCCGATCAGTTTGCCGATCCCGTTCCGCAGTCCTTGATCCTGACAGCGATCGTGATCGGGTTTGGTGTGCTCGCGTTTGCGCTGGTGCTGGCGCATCGCGTGCACCGGTCGGTCGGCACCGATGACATCGATGCGATCGGGCCGGATCGGGTGTGATGCTCGCGCTCCCAGTCCTGCTGCCACTCGCCACGGCGATCGCCCTGCATCTGCTGCCGCATCGCCCGCGGCTGCTCCGGCAGGTGGCGTTCGCCGGCGCGCTCGCCCTGCTGGCCGCCGCGATTGCCCTCTTCGTCCGCGTCGAGTCGGCCGGCATCCAGGTCCTCCAGGTCGGGTCATGGGCGGCGCCATTCGGGATCACCCTGGTCGCGGACCTGTTCAGCGCGCTGCTCGTGCTGATGGTGGGGATCATCGCGGTGGCGGTCACCGGCTCCTCGTTTGCGGGTGTCGATCCGCGGCGCGAAGCGTTCGGCTATCACGCGCTGATTCACGTGCTGCTGATGGGGGTCTCGGGGGCCTTCCTGACTGGCGACATCTTCAACCTGTACGTCTGGTTCGAGGTGATGCTGATTGCGTCGTTCGTGCTGATGTCGCTGCACCGGACGCGCGCTCAGCTGCACGCGGCGTTTACCTATGTAGGTCTCAACCTGCTGTCGTCGGCCTTTCTGCTGACCGCCATCGGGCTGTTGTACGGCCAGGCGGGAACGCTCAATCTGGCCGATATCGCCCGCGCCTGGCCCGAGCGGCGCACGCCGGGCCTCGATGCCGCGCTGTCGATGCTGTTCCTGACCGCGTTCGGCCTCAAGGCCGGACTCTTTCCGCTGTTTTTCTGGCTGCCGGCGTCGTATCACACCCCGCCGGCCGCGGTCTCGGCGCTGCTCGCCGGACTGCTGACGAAGGTCGGTGTCTACGCGATGATTCGCGTCTTCACCTTGCTCTTTCCCGATCCGGGCGCCCGTGTGTATGGCGTCATCCTGGTGCTGTCGGCGGTCACCATGGTGGTGGGGCTCCTCGGCGCGATCGGACAGCTCGATTTCCGCCGCACGCTGTCGTTCAATCTTGTCGGGCATATCGGATTCACGACCGTTGGCCTCGGGTTGTGGACTCCGGCCGCGTTGGGCGGTTCGATTCTGTACGTGCTCCACCACATGCTGGTTGTCACCAGCCTGTTCCTGGTGAGTGGCTTGTTCCTGCGGCAGAGGAGAACGACGGACCTCCGCGCCCTTGGCGGCCTGTATCGGTCGCAGCCGGCCGTCGCGTGCCTCGCGATGGTGCCGCTCTTCTCATTGGCCGGCATTCCGCCGCTGTCCGGCTTCATCGCCAAGCTGGCCGTCGTCGGGGCCGTGCTCGCGGGAAATCACTACTGGTTGGCCGGGGTCGCCCTCGTGGTCAGCTTGCTGACCGTTCTGTCCATGGCCCGGCTGTGGGATGAGGCGATTTGGAAGCCCTCACCCACGGATGCCAGCCTGCCGCGCCTTGGCGTGGCCATCGTCGCTCCGATTGCGTGGCTGGTCGCGCTCACACTGGGGTTCACGGTCGCTGCCGGACCGGCGTATGGTGTGTCGATGCGCGCGGCCGCCCAGTTGCTCGATGCGCGCGGCTACATCCACGCCGTACTTGGAGAGGACGCACCTCGTGCTGCTCGGTAACCTGCTCCTGGCCCTGGCCTGGGCGGCGTTGGAGGGCGAATTCTCCCTGCGCACCCTGATCACCGGACAGGTGCTGGGATACCTGATTCTGCTGGCGTTGACGAAAGGCGGCGTGCTCAGTCCGTCGCCGTACATCGGCCGGGCCTACAAGGTGGTGGGCCTGGCGGCGTTCTTCGTGTGGGAGCTCGTCCGGGCAAATCTGCGCCTGGCTGTGGACGTCGCCACGCCGCGGTTCCAGATGAAACCAGGGATCATCGCGATCGATCTGGACGCAACGAAGGATTCGGAGATCCTGCTTCTCGCGATGCTGATCAACCTGACGCCCGGCAGCGTCGCGCTCGACGTGACGCCCGATCGAAAGGTGATGTACGTTCACGTCATGTACATCGACACGCCTGAGGCGGCGCGCCGCGAGATCAAGGACGGCTTCGAGCGCCGGGTGCTCGACGTCCTCGGGTGATCGGACCTCCGGCGATGTTGGACCTCGTGTTTACGCTGACCCTCACGGTGCTGGCCGTGGCCGCCGTCCTGACCTTCGTCCGGCTGGTGCGCGGCCCGACGTTGCCCGATCGGGTCATCGCGATCGATCTGATCGGCGTGCTGATCGTCTGCCTCCTGGTCGTCGTCGCCGAATCGACCGCGCAACAGGCATTTCTCGATGTGGCGATGGTCCTCGCACTCATCAGCTTCGTCGGTACCGTGGCGTATGCGCGCTACATCGAGCGGGAACAGTCATGACGGCCTGGCTGTCCGCAGGATTGTTGATGGCCGGCGCGACGCTCGCGTTGCTGGCCGCAATCGGGGTGCTCCGGATGCCGGACGTCTTCACGCGGATGCAAGCCTCGACCAAGGCCTCGACGCTGGGCCTGGGATGCCTGCTCGCGGCGATGGTGATTCGGCATCCCGAGATGTCCTTCCTGGTCAAAGCCGTCAGCATCAGCGGCTTCATGATGCTGACCGCCGCCGTCGCCGCCCACGTCATCGCGCGGGCCGCGGCGCTGAGCGGATCGCCGCTCTGGAAGGGGACGGTGATCGACGAGCGCCCTCGGCATCCGGCGGATCACCGGCCGCTGAGCGGCTGACCGTCGGGGCACAGCCCGACGATCGGACGACCTGGTCGTCGTCATGGAGCTACGGAGCGTTTCTGCAGGCTGTCGATCGCCGGCGCACGAAAGACGTTGTGACCACGAAAGCCTGGGTCGCGCCAGTAAGGAGCGTCGATGTCTGGACTGACCGATGTGCTGGGTGGGCTTCAGTCGACGACCGCATGGCAGGAGGGACTCTACAAGGATATCCATGCGCATCCCGAGCTGAGTTTTCAGGAAACGCGGACCGCGGCCCTGGTCGCGTCGAAGCTCGAGGCGCTCGGATACGAGGTGCTCGCCGGAATCGGGCGCACCGGTGTCGTCGGCATCCTGCGCCGCGGCGAGGGTTGTACCGTGCTGGCGAGGGCTGACATGGATGCCCTTCCGGTCAAGGAAGACACCGGCCTGGCATACGCGTCGACGGCAACGGCACCGGACGAGACCGGCGCCACCGTCAACGTGAGTCACGCGTGCGGCCACGATGCGCACGTGGCCTGCCTGCTTGGTGCAGCAGAACTCCTGGCTCAGGCACGCGCTGCCTGGCGCGGCACGTTCATCACGCTGTTTCAACCAGCCGAAGAAGTGGCGGGCGGGGCCAAAGCGATGGTGGACGATGGGTTGCGCGGGCGGATTCCGAAGCCGGACGTCGCGTTCGCCCAGCACGTGCTCGCGTTCCCGGCCGGCAGCATCGGCACCCAGACCGGCCCGGTGCTCTCGGCCGGCGACAGCATCCGCATCACGCTGCACGGGAAAGGGGCGCACGGCTCGATGCCGCACAACAGCGTGGACACCGTTGTGCTCGCCGCACAGGTCGTCATTCGGTTGCAAACGATCGTCTCGCGCGAAACGAAGCCCGGAGATTTCGTCGTGCTGACGGTCGGGAGCATCGCCGCCGGTTCCAAGAGCAACATCATTCCCGATCGGGCGGTCTTGCTGGCGAACCTGCGGACCTACGACCTGGCCGTCCGCGAGCGCGTCATCCGCAGCGTCGAGCGCATCGTGCGGGCCGAATGCGAAGCCGCCGGGTGCCCAAGCCCGCCGGAGTTCGAGTACTACGACCAGTATCCGCTCACCAACAACGACGCGACGGTCACAGCGCGCGTCACGTCCGCCTTCACCAGCCACTTCGGGGCGGACACCGTCTTCCCACTGGGCCGCGTCACGGCCAGCGAGGATTTCAGCCACATTCCCGACGCGCTGGGAACGCCGTACACCTATTGGGGCGTCGGCTGCACGGATCCGGAAGTGTACCGGCGGGCGGCCGAGGCGGGTCGCGTGGAGCAGGACATTCCGGTCAACCACTCACAGTTCTTCGCGCCGGTCATCCAACCCACGTTGTCCGCCGGCACGCGGGCACTCGTGGTCGCCGCCATGGCCTATCTGGGACACGAGGCTGGAGCATGACCGCCGGTTCGATGGCTGCTGGACGCCAGGAGGACCGCTCGCTCTTCATCGTCGCCCTGGCGCGTGTGCCGACCGCGCCTCGACGTCGGCCCGCGAGTGTTTGAGGGAGCCGTGCCGGATCCCACGGCGATCGTGAGCCGGTACATCGAGATCAGCACGCTGCTGCTGACGCTGGATCTTGCTGGTACAGCCGTGTTCGCCGTCAGCGGCGCCGCCGTCGGGGTGAAGCACCGGCTGGATGTGTTCGGCGTGTGCGTCCTGGCGTTCGTCACCGGCAATGCGGGCGGAATGCTGCGCGATGTGCTGATTGGTGCGGTGCCGCCGGCAGCCCTTGCCGAGTGGCGACATGTGACCGTCTCGCTGGTGGCCGGCGTGGTGTTCTTTTTCTGGCACCCCCGGCTGGAACGCCTCCGTACGCCAATCCTGGTGTGCGATGCCGGCGGTCTGGCGTTGTTCGCGGTATCAGGCACCCAGAAGGCGCTGGCGTTCGGACTGCACGCGCTGATCGCGGCGCTGCTCGGGATGTTGACCGGCATAGGTGGCGGGATGTTGCGGGACGTTCTCGTCAGCGAGATTCCGACCGTGCTCCACGAGGATCTCTACGCTGTGGCGGCGCTCGGTGCTGCGGCGGTTGTCGTGGCCGGGCACCTCGTAAATCTTCCGCCGACGGCGTCGACGATCGGAGGCGCCGCGCTGTGCTTTGGGATTCGACTCGTGGCGATCCGGCGCGGCTGGTCTTTGCCGACGGCCGATCAACTGCATCGTCTGTGAGACGAAGGGCCGATGATGCTTCGTTCCGGAGGTCGCATGAATAGCCTTGGACGCATTCTCTGCGCGATTGATCTCGAGAAGGCCAGCGAGCGAGCATTCGACCGAGCGCTCACCTTGGCCGTGGTCGGCAACGCAAAGCTGTACATCCTTCATGCCACTCCCGCGAACGTCCCATTCTCCTGGCGGGCGGACGAACGGCTCGAGTATCTGACCGAGCTCCGCGAGCGTGCAGAAGCCGCCGGGGTCAAGGTGCGCGTCGAGGAGCAGCACGGCGACCCCGCTCGCGTCATCGTGCTGCACGCAAACGCCCGAAAGGTGGACATCGTCATCCTGGGCTCGAACCGCCGCCGGGGCTGGCAGCGGCTGCGCGAGGGGTCGGTCGCCGAACGGGTCCTGCGGCGCGCCAACTGGCCGGTGCTCATCGTGCCGTGGGATGCTCGTCGCGCCGGCGTGATCGGCAGGACGCGCGCATCCAGCTCCGCGAAGCGCGGGACGTCCGCGCGCGCGCGCGCTCCACTCGGTAGCCGAAGCAGGCGCTCCTGACGTTGTCTGCACCCGCTTTCCAGTGCTCTCGTCCCGACGATCGCGCCACCTTCCGCCTGAAGGCTCCGGAGGCGGAGGTCGTAACGGTTACACCGTTCGCATATTTCAGTTCGCGCTCGCGTGCGACGCTTCCCGGTACTCGCGCGGCGTCTGGCCCGTCCAGCGCCGGAACGAACGGTTGAATACGGCCGCCTCGGAGTACTGCAGGAAGAACGTCACGTCGGCGATGCTCAAGCTGCCGTCCTGGAGCAGGGCGCAGGCGAAGTCGCGCCGGACGTCGTCGAGAATGGCGCGGAAGGACGTGCCGTCATCGGCCAGTCGGCGACTCAGTGTCCGGCGGCTCACCGCCAGCGTGCGCGCGACGGCGTCCGGCGTCAGACGCTGGCTGCCCAATTGGCTCACGATCAGGTGCCGCACGCGTTCGCTGAGCGGAGCAGACGCGTGGACCTCGCGCGCGGCCAGGACCTTTTCCAGCCGGCGCCGCACGATCGACGACAGGGCCTCGTCGGCGGCGTGCATCTCCCGTACACCATCGGCGCCGTCCAGGAGCATGGAGTTCGTCCCCGCGTCGAAGCAAAGCGGGCCGCGAAAAAACCGCCGATGTTCCGAACAATCGTCGGGCGCCGGATGCGCGAAGCACACCCGGAGCGGTGTGATCGGCGTGTCGGTGCACTCGCGCGCCAATTTCAGCGCCATCGCCAGGCCGAATTCGGCGCGGGCGGGATGCAGGGCAGAGGCGCCGGCGTCCTGGAGGACGAGAATCAGCGCCTCGCCCTGCCTTTCCAGCTTCGCCGCGACGCGATCGCTGATCACCCGGCCGTAGCGGGCCAGACGCTCCAATCCGGCGCCAAGTGAGGCGCTCGATCTGAAGGCGTACTCGACGAGATCGAGCGCGCCGCGGGGCAGTGACTCGGCGACGTGAAGACCGACGCACCGGTCAGCGGTCATCCCCGCCGCGAGCCGCCAGGCGGCTTCCGCTGACGCCTCGGGGACGCGCCCGTCAGGGTCGTCCAGATCGCCCAGCCCGGGCAGCTGCCGGATCGCCGTGCTATCGAATCCCTGCTGCTCAACCCACCGGATGAGGTGTGGCAACACCCATCCTTGCACGGATGTGCTCATCGGCACCGTGGGCGCGCCTGGCTTGCGGCCGTTCCCGTCACGCACCGTATTTAGCGAACACTGGCCGGATTTGTCAACAGAGTGGCTCGCGGCGTCAGGTGGCGATCTGCCGGGTCCTCGTCCAATTGAACAGCGGCGATGGCGTCATCGCGGCACGTCCGGCAGCGGCGCATGCTCCAGCGCGCGACGCACCGGCCGGCCGTGATCGTCACGACCCAGGAGGTGACAGCGAACGTGACCGATGACCATGCCCTCGGGGATGAGACCACGGTGTTGGCTGGCGGCGGCGAGATGGGCGTTCTGATGCGCGGTGTCGATTGGTCCAAGACCTCGATGGGGCCCGTCGAGCACTGGCCGCAGAGCCTCCGCAGCGTCGTCGGCATGCTGTTGCCTTCGAGAGCCCAGATCATCCTGTTCTGGGGGTCCGACTTCACGGTTCTGTACAACGAATCGTATCGTCCAGTGTTCGGGGCCAAGCATCCGGCCGCACTCGGCCGGCCGGGTCGTGAAGCGTGGAGTGAGATCTGGGACGGGATGCTGCACGACCTGCTTGCCGGTGTGATGCGTACGGGCGAGGCGTTCTGGGCGACCGATCTCCTGTTCTTGCTCGAACGGCACGGCTTCGTCGAAGAAACGTATTTCGATGTGTCGTACGACCCGGTCCGGGTCGAGTCCGGCGAAGTTGGCGGTGTGTACTGCATCGTCAGTGAGACCACGGAGCGGGTCGTCGCCGCCCGCCGCATGGCATTGCTCAAGGACCTCGCTGCGCCGCCCGCACTCGCCACGACGACCCGCGACGCCTGCCTGATGGCGATGAACACGCTGTCCAATCATCCGGACGACATCGTGTTTGCACTGGCATATCTGGACGGCGTCCTCGCATGCGGCACACCCGACGCAGAACGGCGGCGTGCCAACGCCGCGGCCGCCCAGGTGCGGGAACTCGCCATCGCGTCCAACCTGTCGGGACCGGCCGGCCGGCTCGTCGTCGGACTCAACCCGCGCCGGCCATTCGACGATGCCTATCAGGCCTTTCTCGACCTCGTGGCGCACCAGCTCGGCACGGCGATCGCGAGCGCGCACGCCTTCGAGCAGGAGAAGAAACGCGCGGAAGCGTTGGCCGAGCTCGATCGCGCCAAGACGATGTTCTTTTCGAACATCAGCCATGAGTTCCGCACCCCGCTGACGCTGATCACCGGACCGGTCGAGGACATGCTCGCGGAGAGCATCGCGCGGCCGGACGATCACGAGCGGCTCACCCTCGTCCACCGCAACAGTCTGCGACTCCTCAGGTTGGTCAACACGCTGCTGGATTTCTCGCGCCTCGAGGCTGGAGGAATTCGCGCCTCGTTCGAGCCCACGGATCTCGCCGCGCTGACGGCGGATCTCACCAGTACGTTCCGCTCTGCGATCGAACGTGCCGGCATGGAGCTGCGCGTCGGGTGCGAACCGCTCCGTGAGCCGGTCTACGTGGATCGCGACATGTGGGAACGGATCGTCCTGAACCTGCTCTCGAACGCGTTTAAGTACACGATGGAGGGATCGATCGTCGTGTCAGTGCGGCAGGATGGCGACACAGCGATCGTGGCCGTCGCGGATACCGGCGTCGGCATTCCGGCAGCGGAGCTTGCGCACGTGTTCGAGCGTTTTCACCGCATTGCAGGGACGCCGGGCCGCACGCACGAAGGGACCGGCATCGGGCTGGCCTTCGTCAAGGAACTGGTCGGCCTCCATGGCGGCGAGGTGAGGGTCGACAGCGTTGCCGGACGCGGTACCACGTTCTCCATTTCGCTGCCGCTCGGGACCCGGCATCTGCCGCTGAAGCGCATCAGTGACGCTCGGCACCACACGTCGTCATCGTTAGGCGCCTCCCCTTACGTCGAAGAAGCGCTGCGATGGCTGCCTGACAGAATGACCGAGCTCGATAGCGGGGATCTGACGTCAGCCCTGGTGCTCTCGCCTGCTCCCGGCCGTCCCCACGCGCCGGGCAACATTACCGGAGCCCGAATTCTCGTGGCCGACGACAACGCCGACATGCGCGACTATGTCGCGCGCCTGTTGGGCACGCAGTACGACGTCGAGCTCGTCAGAGACGGCGCCGCTGCCCTTGCCGCGGCGCGCCGGCGCCGGCCCGATCTGATCGTCGCTGACGTCATGATGCCGGTGCTGGATGGCGTCGGACTGCTTCGCGCGTTGAGAGCGGATGCCGCGCTCTGTACCGTGCCGGTGCTGCTGCTGTCTGCCCGGGCCGGCGAGGAAGCACGCGTCGAAGGGTGGGAGGCCGGCGCCGACTATTACCTCGCGAAACCGTTCAGTGCCAGAGAGCTCGTCGCCCGTGTGGGAACGCATCTGGAGATGGCGCGGGTGCGCCACGATGCGGCCCAGGCACTCCGTCAGAGCGAGGAGCGCTGTCGTGCCTTCACACGGGCCACGCACGACGTCGTCTTTTGCATGAACGCCGACTGGAGCGAACTGCGATACCTGCAGGGGCGTCTTTTCGTCGCCGACACCCTGGAGCCAAGCCGCAACTGGCTCCAGACCTACATTCCTGCGGACGATCACGCCCATGTCCAGGCGTGGATCGACCAGGCTGTACAGCACAGGAGCGTGTTCGAGCTCGAGCATCGCGTTCTTCGGGTGGACGGCACGGAGGGATGGATCTCGTCGCGGGCGATTCCGATCGCCGATGCTGCCGGCACGATCATCGAATGGTTCGGCGCCGCGACCGATGTCACGCAGCGCAAACTCGACGAACAGCGCCTGCGCGCCGACCTCGACGCGATGACCCGGCTTCAGCGCCTGGGCTGGCTCATCGTCGGCCACGACGAGCTCGAGCCCGTCCTCGGCGAAATCGTCGACGCCGCAATGGCCATCGCCGGCGCCGACTTCGGCAACATTCAGCTGATCGACCCGGCGTCCGGACGCCTGCGTATCGCCGCGCAGCGGGGCTTCGACAAATGGTGGCTGGAGTACTGGGACGAGGTCGGCGCGGGTCTGGGATGCTGCAGCGTCGCTCTGGATCGCGGTGAACGCGTGATCGTCGAAGACGTCACCGCCAGCCCGATGTTCGCCGGCCCGGCGCTCGACATCCAGTTGCGCGCCAACGTCCGTGCGGTGCAGTCGACGCCATTGATTGGTCGATCGGGGCGGCCACTCGGCATGTTCTCGACGCACTACCGCACCTGCCATCGACCGGACGACAGATCGCTCCGCCTGCTCGACCTCCTCGCCCGTCAGGCGGCCGACATCATCGAGCGCGCGCTCGGCGACGCGGCACTCCGGGCCAGCGAGGAGAAGCTCCGCGAAGCAGATCGGCGGAAAGACGAGTTCCTCGCCACCCTGGCGCATGAACTCCGCAACCCGCTCGCGCCGATTCGCACCGGCCTCGAGCTCATTCGCCTGGGTGGCAGCACGCCGGCGTCCGTGGACCGTGTGCGCGGGATCATGGAGCGTCAGATCGGCCACATGGTCCGGCTCATTGACGACCTGCTGGACATTTCCCGCATCACCTCCGGCAAGATCCAGCTGCAGCGGCAGCCCGTGCCGCTGACCGAGCTGGTCGCCGGCGCCGTCGAGGCCACACGCGCGTTCATCACCAGCCGGCAGATCGCGCTGGCGGTTCACCTGCCGCAAGAGCTCTGCGTGCTCGACGTCGATCGAACTCGCTTCGTCCAGGTGCTCTCGAACCTGCTGCACAACGCGGCGAAGTTCACCCCGCCGGAGGGCCGGATCGACCTCACGGCGACGATGCACGACGATGAGAGCCGGGCAGGGCGCGAGCTCCGGCTGACTGTGGCGGACAGCGGGATGGGCATATCGGAGCAGCTGCTGCCGCGGGTCTTCGATCTCTTCACCCAAGGATCGTGCGGCCCCGGCTACACGGAGGCAGGCCTCGGGATCGGTCTGGCCCTCGTGCGGCGGCTCGTCGAGATGCACGGCGGGCACGTCACCGCGACGAGCGAAGGCCGAGATCGCGGTACTCAGATCACGATTCGTCTGCCCGCGTGTCACGCCGCCCCGGCCGGACTCCCGCACGACTCGTCTCGCGAGCCGGCTCAGATCGCCTGCCGGGTGCTGGTCGTCGACGACAACGAAGATGCCGCTGCCACGCTGTCCATGCTCGTGGCGAATCTCGGCGGCGAATCGCGCACCGCGATCGATGGGCCGGGCGCGCTCCGCTGCCTGACCGAATTCGAGCCCGCCGTCGTTCTGCTCGACATCGGGATGCCCGGCATGGACGGCTACGAAACCTGCCGCCGCATGCGACAGACTCCGTGCGGCGCCCGCGCCACCATCATTGCTCTTACCGGCTGGGGGCAGGAGGATGATAAGCAGCGGGCGCTCGCCGCCGGTTTCGATCGCCACCTCACCAAACCAGCAGATCCGGTCGTCGTCGCGGAGCTTCTGACGAGCGCCGTTTGCCGCACGGCCATGGACCGAGTGAGCTGACCTCAATCGAATCGCATCGATCTGCCGACCGCTGGTTGGATTCGGATGAAGCGAAAGACTCGATGGAACGCGCCACGTCGTACGGCACACATTCAGCGCGTTTCAGCGATCGACGGCGACGACGCTGATAGCCGGCACGCGCTGACCGACGTCGTCCTGGCCGCGGAATACTTCCCACCGCGCAAGCGGCGTTTACGCGTGGCGCGTCCGTTCCGGGCGACCATCGATCGTTACCCTCAAATGCCTCACCCGTGGACGACCGGTGAGCCCGGCTGCGGATACACGCCTCCGCTGCCTGTCTCCGGCAGTGTTCGTCAGCGTCAGTTCGCGCCTCCCTGTGACGCCGAATTAGCCCGCCGTCCAACTGGCCAGCACCGCCGTCCAGGGAAACTCGGTGTACAGCAGGATCAGCACGAACACCGCCAGGTAAGCGCCGCGAAGCGCGCGCTGACTCGGGCGGCAGTGCGCGAGTCCCATCGTTGCGAGCAGCCAGCCGAACCCGGCCACGGGCGCCAGGGCATACGTCGCGACGCAAAAGGCGAGCAGCGCGGCATGACGCGACAGTTCGAGCCGCCCTCGCACCGGCAGCAGGAAGGCCAACGCGACCAGGGTCTCGAGGAGCAGCCCACCCCACGTCGCGGTCGCGGCGAAGGCGCGCAGCCGGGGCGGCTCGATGAATGGCGGCGGATCGAGCAGTTCGGCGCCCTCGGGCAGCGGCTCGAGGAAGGTCCGGTTGGTGGCCATCTGGTCGCGCGACAGGCCGCCGAACACCAGCGCCGCGTCAGCAAAGCGTTCGTCGGTAAGAAGCGTCACGCGGAAGAAGCGGCCGTCGGTATAGTCGGGCGATAGCACCGCTTTCCAGAGCACGGCCATTGCGAAGGACGCGCCAATCAACCAGCGACTGCTCCTCGAGAGCGTCGCCGCCGAGGCGGCGCCCGAGAGTGCCAGGCCGATCGCCAGGCACCAGTACGCGAGCAGATAGATGTGATTGTCGGCGAGTGGCCAGACGACCACCACTCGTGCGGCGACGAGCGCGGCGACCACGATCCACGTCAGCGGGGACCGGCGGATGGCACGAACGGCCAGCGCCAGACAGGCGATCGCCAGCGCGAATGGGGCGAGCCACCACACGTCGAGCGGTCGCAGCAGCAGGATGATGGCGGTCAGCGTGAGGACGATGTCGGCAACACCGTCGTCGTCACCGGCGGGGCGCAGCAGTCGTGTCCACACGGTAGACGTATTCGCGAATCAGACGCGAGGTGGCGAGGAGCGTGACTGGCGCGTAGTCGATGCGCCAGGCCTCGATGCGCACGCTCTCGACCGGACGGGCGTAGCGCCGCTCCCGCGAGACGACGCGCTGCGCGAGGCGCGCGAGCTCGTAATCGGCCGGCAGGACCGCGGCGCGGCGGGCCGCGTCCTCGAGCGATGGAGCGATGGCGATCTCCTCGGATCGCTCAGGCGCGGTGACGAACACGCGCACCCGCCGCCGCCCGGCGTCGTCGGTGGTCGAGAACATGCCGAAGCCGCCGCCCTTCCACGGGGTCAGGCCGGCGCGTCTCGCGAGCGTCACCTGGGTGCCCGCGACGAGGACCAGCAGCGCTGCCGGCAGCAACACCGCCGGGTCCCATCGCATCAGTTCAACACCACGACCTGATATCCGTTCGAGACGCGCGTGTAATACGTGGTGCCGCACTGCGAGTAGGACGCATTGCCGACCCGCACGCTCTGGCAGTTGGCGGGAAGCGTGGCGATGATCGCGCCGGCCGGCGGGCCGACGACCTGGTACGACACCGCGCCGCCGTTCATCACCCGCGTGTAGTAGGCATTGTCGTGGTAGTAATACGTCGATCCTGACACCACGACCGTCGTCGCCGCCGCCGGGGGCTTCGCCAGCATGGTACCGATGGCGATGCCGGTGCCGACCGCCGCCACCGCCCTCCACGCGTCGTAGCTCTCGTAGCGATTGTCCGAGACGACGACTCCACCGTAGCGTCCGACCGCAGCCGCGCCTTCTTCGCCGACGACCACCGCACCGCGGCGGCCGACCGCACCGCCATGCACGTCGACGTCCTCGCCGGTGACCACGGCGCCGTTGCGGCCGACCGCGGCGTAGCCCTCGTCGCCTTTGACCACCGCGCCGTTGCGCCCGGCGGCGGCGTAACCTTCTTCACCAGCGACGGCGGCGCCACGTCGGCTGACCGCGGCCCCACCATCGTCCGTCTTCACTGCCGCGCCGCGCGGCCCGGCAGCGGCGGCGCGATCATCGTCTTTCGCGACGGCGCCGCGGCGCCCGGCGCGCACTTGCGCGGCAAGCGGCGCGAGCGCCGGACTTCCCAGCAGCGTCGCGGCGACGAGGACGCTGATCATCTGCGTGCGGCGGGTCGGATATCTCATGTTCGCGGCTCCCTCTCTCTCGGTGTCGTGCCGTCCGCAGTCCTACTTCTTGGTCGCCGGTGCCGCCGGATCTGGCGGCGGATCTGCGGCGGCCATGTGCTTGACTGCGGCCGCCCGCTGTACGACGGCAATCCCCTCATAGTCGGCGGGCACCTTGGGAACGAACGTCGCGTCGGTGATCGACGGTGTGAGATTCCATTCCTTGAACGTCACGTCCGTCACTGGCTGGCCGGTCCGGTGAGTCTGCACGACCTTGAAGCGCTTGGGGAGCGGCTCGCCCTGCTCAGGCAACCAGAGCTCCCACTCGCTGCCGACGTCCTTGAAGGCGAGGTGCACGCAGGCCGTGCCGTCGACCGTCTCACGCCCGACGTATCCGCCGGTGGTGCTGTCGGAGAGCAGGGCCTTTTCCGGTGAGGAGAAGAATAGATCCCCGAGCGGCAGCGCCATGTCGTATCGCTCGGCCAGCGCGTCGAGCGTGCGATCGATGGTGTCCGGCATCGGCGCCTGCGCGAACACCTTTTCCGGGTGGTGCGCAATGGTGATCGTCTTGCCGTTGTACCAGGACTCGAGACCGCCACCGCCGTTCATCTTCGTGTAGAAACGATTCGGACGCCGCATGGAGTACACGGCGGTCAGGGCGAGGGAGTCCTTGCGTCCGCTGGGGCGCACCCGGTCACGCGTTTCCGTGGTGGACGTCGTCAGGGCGTTCACCGACGCGAGCCGCGTGCTCATCTGTTGCACGAGCTGGCGGCCTCGAGCCAGTCGATCGGCGTCCGATGTCGGCTCGGCGCGGCCGCACGCCATCAGGGTGAGGCCGGCCAGCAGCCCCAACCCGGATCGCGTCAGCATTCCGCCTCGAATTCGTCGTGTCATGGGTGGTCTCCAGCTGAAACCGCCCGGTCGTGCAAGTCGCGGGCCGCTCGCCGCGGGCGCGAAAAGGGCGTGAACCGGCGGTGAATAGAGAGGCGCGAGGCGTGCGGACGAAGAAACCCGGAGCCGGCTACGGCACTCCGTGGCCGGACGACCGGACGCCTGCCCGATGAGGATTGAGGGGAGCAGTCGCCGACAGCCAGTGATGGTGAAGAGGCTGCGTGCCGGTGGCGGCGATTTACGCCGCCGGCGTCAAGCCATCGTCTTGGCGCAGGATTCCACGCGCTCGACTCAGGGCCGCCTCGATGGTCGGCGCGAGGTTCGATTCACCCATGTGCTGGTGGAACTCGGCCCGTTCCATCATGCGAGCGGGCTGATCGCGCATCCCGCAGAGAATCAGGGTGCGACCGCTGGCGTGGAGGACGTCGGCGAAGCGTTCCAGGGCGTGCAGTCCGGTACCGTCGATCGCGGTCATGTTGCGCAGCCGCAGGATCACCACTTTCGGCAGTGTCGGTACGTCGGCTTCAAGCTCCACCAGCTTGTCCGTGGCGCCAAAGAGGAACGGACCGTGAATCCGATAGATGGCGACGTCTTGCGGGATATCGTGCATCTGCAGACTGTGGGCTCGCCCGTGATGGATGTACTCAGGAGTCACGAGCGCGACCGTCGTGGTGGTGGTGACCCGGCGGATATAGAGCAGCGCCGCCAGGACCATGCCGGCTTCGACGGCCACTGTGAGATCAGCGAGGACGGTCAGGGCGAAGGTGATGAACCACACCGCTGCTTCGGCCGGGCCGAGCTTCACCACCTCCGGAATCGCGCGCCACTCGCCCATGTCGTAGGCCACGATCATCAGGATGCCGGCCAGGATGGCCAAAGGAATGTGGCGGACCAGCGGCGCCGCGAACAGCAGGATCAGCAGCAGCGTGACGGCGTGCGTCATACCGGCGATCGGCGTGCGCGCGCCAGATCGGATGTTGGTCGCCGTCCGCGCGATGGCGCCCGTGGCGGGAAGACCGCCAAAGAGCGGCGACAGCACGTTGGCGATCCCCTGCGCCGTCAACTCGACGTTCGGGTCGTGCCGATCTCCGGACATCCGATCCGAGACCACCGCCGACAGCAACGATTCGATGGCCCCCAGCATCGCCACTGTCAGTGCCGGCGAGAGCAGCGTCAGGATCAGGTCGGGCCTGAATCGGGGCACGTGGAACACGGGGAGGCCGCTTGGCACCCCACCGAAGCGCGTCCCGATGGTCTCGACGGACGCTCCGGCGGCGAGCGCGATCACCGAGCCGACGAGCAGCACCAGGATGCTGCCTGGAATCCGGCGCGACACGCGACGAAGCACCAGGATCGAGACGACGGTCAGCGCGGCGAACGCCGTGGCCGTCCCCGACGCTGTCCCGGCGTGCGCGATGAGCACTTTGGCACGGCCGAGAAAATCACCGGGGACCGACGTCACGTGGAGGCCGAAGAAGTCGCGGATCTGAGTACTCGCGATCAACACGCCGATGCCGTTCGTAAACCCGATCACGACCGGACGCGGAATGAATTTCACCGCGGTGCCCAGCCCGGTCAGACCGAGCAGAATCAGGATTACGCCAGCCATCAGCGTGCACATGAACAGCCCGTCGAGGCCGTAGACGCTCACGATCCCGGCGACGACGACGACGAAGGCGCCCGTCGGCCCGCCGATTTGGGTGCGGGAGCCACCCAGTGCCGAGATGACGAACCCGGCGATGACGGCGCAGTAAATGCCGTTCTGCGGCGGAACCCCGGAGGCAATCGCGAACGCCATAGCCAGGGGAAGGGCGACGAGCCCGACGGTGACCCCGGCGATCAGATCGTTGAGGAAGGCACCCGGGGAGTAGCCCCGGCGCAGGGTGTCGACGAGTTTGGGTAGCGGTACCGATGCGAGCGTGGCCATGGCCTTCGATCACCTGCTCCGTGGCGAGCGTGCCGATTCAGCGCCTGTCGCGGCCGGACGGGTGCTCCGAACGGGCAACATGCAATATTATATTCATATATTACTATATAATGGATGCTGTCCGGCAAGACCTCGGGTCCGGGGGCCCCGAGCGGGTTGGCCGCTGGCCGGATTCAGTGCAGACCATGACCACACACGCGGCGCGACAGACGGCCGATCCGGCAGTGGGCGATTTGCAAGTGTTCAAGGCCGCGTTCTTTCGCGCCCTCGCGCATCCGGTCCGCATCCGCATTCTGGAACTGCTAGTGAAGCAAGACCGGAGCGTGCAGGAGTTGCAAGAAGCGCTAGGCCTCGGGCAGCCGGTCGTGTCCCAGCAGCTGGCCGTACTCCGCTCCACCAACATCGTGGCGGGCCGCAAGGAAGGCGTGAGCGTCCGGTATGCCGTGCGCGATCCGCTCATCGGGACGCTGCTCGACACGGCCCGGCAGATCTTCAACAACCACCTGGTCGGCACGCGAGACCTGCTCCGCCAGCTCAAACGCGAGGATCGACAGCGATAGCCGGCCGTCGATCGGCGGAAGGCGCGGCCCGCCTACCCAGAACGGCGGCGGCGTCGCCTTGGCATGCACCGCGCCGGCAGGGCGCTCGCGTCGTGGAGCTGAACCCGTCCGGTGTCGGGGCGCAATTCCACCAGCCGCTCACCAACGTGATTGAGCTCCGCCGATGAACGATCAACGCGCCGCGAACGGCCGATCAGCCGATGCGACCGCCGGCCAATCTGACCGCCAGGCGTCGCCGGATGCCCTCGGCTCGTGTTCGATGCTGACCGGCATCGTGCTCAGGCGTTCGGAAAGCCGCGCCTCGGCGCGGATCGGCCACCAGTCATAGAGGAATACCTCCAGCGGACGCCACATCGCCACCCACCCGCCGATGAGCAGCCCTTCGCGGAACACCGCCGCGAAGCGACGCTCGCTGATACTGCCGATGAGGTCGCTCGCTGCCAGCGCCACGGCGAGGAACACCACGGCGATCGCCAGACTGATGCGGCCTCGGCGAAACAACTCCCGAAGCTGTCGTCGCGAACCCAGGGCGCGCTGCGCGAAGTATTCGTGAATCGCGTCCGCGAGCATCGCCGCTTCGTCCGCCGGTCCGCAGGCGCGTTCGAGGTGGACCAACAACGCGAGGGGCGCGTCGTGCGGAAGCTCGCGGGCCCAGTCGACAATGAATGCCTCCGCGCGCGGGTCGAGGTCGCGCTCGCGGAATGGCGACGGGTCGATGCTGTTGAAGAGTTGCCGCAGTTCGGCGACGCGTACTTCGATGACTCCGGATCCCGGTGCCACAACATCTCCAGCAGACGTCCGTGCGGACACGTGTCCTCCTTGCAGGAGACGCTCGCAACGCCGTGGCCTCGCCTTCTGTCCACTGCGTGGCCAGCACCTGCCCAAGCCACGTCCACAATACCGTGATTGATGTGGATCCCGGATCACCGCGGGGAGCGGAGTAGGGGTCGCGCGTGCCACCGGGCGATCGAATGTCCCGCGTGGAAGGGGCGGGCGGCAACCCGAGTCGGTCGTGGCCGGCCCCATGGCGGCCCGGCTGGATGTTTGCGCGATCTGCTCGGGCTAGATGCGTCCACGAGTCATGTCCATCGGCGCCGCATGAGTCGCCTGATTCGTGCGGCGGTAATACACGGACATGCTGGTAAGGATCGGCGCTTGCAAAGTCGGCCCGCATGAAGAAATGGATTGCCGCGTCGGCGGCGCTGACCGCCGGAGCCGTGGTGGTCGCACGCGCGAGCACGCGCCGCGACGCCGCGCTCGAAGAGGTCTTCTCGGACAATGATTTTCAGATCACCGGCGTGACCGTCTCGCCAGACGGACGGATCTTCGTCAACTACCCGCGCTGGTCGGATCTCTACCTGAATGCCGTCGTCGAGGTCCTGCCCGGCGGTATCGCCCAACCGTACCCCGACAGCGAGTGGAACGGCTGGGATCGGAAGCCGCATACCGCGGCCGATCATTTCGTGTGCGTGCAGAGCGTGGTCGCCGACGATGAGGGCAGTCTGTGGGTGCTCGACCCGGCGGCGCCGATGCTCACCTCGCCGGTACCCCACGGGCCAAAGCTGGTCCAGATCGATCTTGCGTCCAATCAGGTCAGCCAGGTCATTCGTTTTGGACCTGACGTGATCCGCGACGACTCGTACCTCAACGACGTGCGAATCGATCGCCGCACCGGCACGGGATACATCACTGACAGCGGCGCGGGCGGCATCGTTGTCGTCGACCTTGCAACCGGACGTGCGCGACGGACCTTGGATGGGCACCCGTCCGTCATGGCGCAGGACGGCGTCCAGGTCGTGATCGAAGGCAAGCCCGTCCTCGACGCACAGGGGCAGCCTCCGAAGTTCAACTCTGATGGGATCGCGTTGTCGACGGACGGGGCCTGGCTGTACTACCAGCCGATCACCGCGACGTCGCTGTTCCGGATTCGTACCGAGGTGCTGCGCGACACCACCGCGTCACCCGAGGCGATCGGAGCCGCGGTCGAACGCTATGCCTCGACCTTCCCGGTCGATGGACTGTGGATCGACGCGAAGGATCGCATCTACTTGAGCGACATCACCCACACGGCGGTGTCACGGCTCCTGCCGGATCGCACGATCGAGCGGCTGGTCGTTGACCGCCGCCTGCAGTGGCCGGACACCTTCAGCGAAGGCCCGGACGGGGCGATCTACGTGACCGCGTCACACATCAACCACTCAGCAACATTCAACCGAGGCAAGAGCGTCCGGAAACGTCCCTACGGCGTGTTCCGCTTCATGCCACCGTCTTAGAGTAGCCTGCCCTCACGGCCGCCCTCTCCGAGTGATCGGAGAGGACAGCCGCTGGCAGCCTTGAGCATCCGCGTACCAGTCGGTTACTCCGCTTTCGGCAGGATGACGGTGTCGATCACATGGATGACGCCGTTGCTGGCCGGGATGTCGGTCTTGACGACCTTCGCGTTGTCGACCATCACGGTGGAGCCCTGCGTGGTGACCGTGATCGTGTCGCCGCTGACGGCCTTCGCCGACTTCACCTTGACGACATCCGCCGCCATGACCTTGCCGCTGACGACGTGATAGGTGAGGATGCGGGCCAGCTTCGCCTTGTTTTCCGGCTTGAGCAGCGTTTCGAGGGTGCCCGCCGGCAGCTTGGCAAACGCTTCATCGGTCGGCGCGAACACCGTGAAGGGCCCAGGTCCTTTCAGCGTGTCCACCAGGCCCGCCGCCGCCAGCGCCTTGGCCAGCGTGGTGAACGATCCCGCGGCGACCGCGGTCTGCACGATGTCCTTGGGCTGAGCGGCGGCGTTGGCCGCCGCGGCGACGACCGCGACCGCGGCCAGGGTTCCGACTGCAAGTGCTTTCAACATCTCTCGCTCCTTCGTCTCTCTCGTTGAGGCGCGCGACGCGCGCCCTCGTTCCGCCGAACGACACCCGGCCGTCCGGCCCTGCACCTTCACCCGCCGTCAGCGCTCAGCGCCACTCGGCCGGCGAAAACTAGCGGCACCGTCGCCGCCGTTCTTTGAATCTAGTGCAATTAACATTGAGCGTGGGTAAATAATTGAACGCCAGTGAAAGTCGTGTGAGTATGACGACAATCTTGATGCGAAATGTGACTGAGGTTCAAAGAAGGAGGCCTGGATGCTGTCGGCGACCCTGCGCGAGGGGCTGAGCGAGTACGCGATCGGCACCAAGATCCGCGCGCTGCGGCTGAAGAAGAAGATGGGGCTGGTCGAGCTCGGGCAGCACACCGGCCTGTCGCCGGCGCTGCTGTCGAAGATCGAACGCGGCCGGCTGTTTCCGACGCTCCCGACACTGCTGCGGGTGGCGCTCGTCTTCAGCGTCGGGCTCGAGTACTTCTTCGCGGGGTCGCGCGAAGAGCCGCTGATCGCGGTGGTGCGCAAGCGCGACCGTGTCCGTCTGCCCGACCGCCCCGGCGAGCGTGACGTCGCCTATCACTTCGAATCACTCGACTATCCGGCGGGGGAGCGGCGCTTCAATACCTACCTCGCCGAGTTCCTGCCGGTTCCCCCGGAAAAGCTGCAGCCGCACGATCACCCCGGCGTCGAGTTCATCTACACGCTTCAAGGCTCGCTCACCGTCCACATCAACAGTCTCGAGCACGTGCTCGGCACCGGAGATTCGATCTACTTCGACGCCACGCTCCCACACGCGTATCGCCGCAGCGGCGGCCGGGTCTGCACGGCCATCGTCGTCACCTCGCCGTAAGCGGACTGGCCGGGGTGGCTCTCAGGTGCCCGCCAACCGGGCTGTCGCGGCAACGCACGTGGTCGGGATCACTGATGGCATTTGGTGTTGACTGTGACACAGAGTGCCATTTAGACTCGTTTGCGACATTCCTGAAGTCTTCGGTCGTGCCCAAGTGGTTACCTCCAAAACGAAGTCGGGCGCGCTGCCTTGATCGCGCCGCCGATAAAACGGAGATGTTGATGTACTCACCACGTGTCCTTGCGCTGATCGCGGCCGGGGCGTGCGCCGCCCTCGTGCCGACAGCCAGCTCCTCACTCGTGTCGGCACAGGCCGCCAGACGTGCCCTCGCGCGCGGCACGAGTACCGATCTGAACGGCTTCCTGTCCGCGGTGCTTCTGTTCGGCGCGGCGGATGCGAACAAGGACAACGCGGTCACGCGCGAGGAGCTTCGAGCCGCGCTGGACCGGATCTTCACCGCGGCGGACACCGGCGGCACCGGCGCCGTCGCCAGCGACGCGCTGGTCCCGGCGCTGAACACCGCGATGCCGATGTCCGCGCTTGCCACGGCCATGAACATGGGCGGCGGCGGGGCGCAGCCGCAGACCCCCGAGCCGCAGAGCGTGCAGGCCATGATGGCGGCCCTGCCGGCCACCGCGCCGGCGAAGCCCGCGCAGCCGCGCAAGGTGCTCGTCCTCGCCCGGGCGGGTGGGTTCGTCCACTCCTCAATCCCGCTCGCCGCGAAAACGATTGAGGCGCTCGGCGCCAAAACCGGCGCCTGGACCACCACGATCAGCTACGACGCGAACGACATCAACGCCGACAACCTCAAGTCGTATGACGCCGTGTTCCTCGCCAGCACCACCGGCGCGTTCCTCGACGATCCAGCGAATGCCGCCGCAACCGAGGCGCGCCGGAAAGCCTTGCTCGATTTCGTTCGCGGCGGGAAAGGCCTCGCGGGGATCCACGCGGCCACCGATTCGTATCACGCGAGTGGCGCCGACGCGCGGGGCGCCGGGCCGGGCCGTGGCGCAGCCGCGGCCAATCCGCTGGGCTCCTTCTCCGCCGGGAAGGCGCTCGCGCCGCTGATGATCCGCGACGGCGACCGCAACGGCAATCAGCGCCTCGATCGCGCGGAGGTGGCCGGGCTGGCCGACGCCTGGTTCGATGCGCTCGATACACGGCGCACCGATCGCCTCACCCAGCCGGACTTCGCGCTCTTTGCGCTCCTCGTCCCGAAGGCTCCGAGCCAGGTCCCCCAGGGCCCGGACGACGAGGTCGGCACCTGGCCGGACTTCAATCGCCTGATCGGCGGCTACTTCAAGTTCCACTGGCTCGACCCGCAGCAGGTCACCGTCAAGGTTGACGATGCCGCGAGCCCGCTGACGGCGATGTTCAAGGGGGCGCCGCTGGTGGTGCACGACGAGATCTACACGATGGCCGCCAACTCGTGGTCGCGCGAGAACGTGCACGTGCTCACGAGCATCGACTACGCGAAGATGAGCGCGGAGGATCGTGCGCTCGAGGAGCATCCTCGCGCCGACCACGATTTCGGCCTCAGCTGGATTCGGCGCGAAGGGCAGGGCCGCGTGTTCTACGAGGCGCTCGGCCACAGCGAGCGGATCTACGCGATGCGCCCGATCCTCGAGCACTTGCTCGCCGGCATCCAGTACGCGCTCGGCGACTTGAAAGCCGACGACTCGCCCAGCACGCGCCGATGATGGCCGGTTGACGCCACGCAACCGACTCGCCGTCAGCGATTGACGTCGACGACGATCCGACCGGTCACTTCGCCGCGCAGAAATCCGGGCACCGTGTCGATCACCTCCTCGAGTCCGATCTCCCGCGTGATGCGGTGCAGGACATCGCGGTTGATGAGGTCCTCGAGGCGTGTCCAGGCGGCAAGGCGCCGCTCCTGCGACACGAACACGCTGTTGATGCCGGCGAGGGTGACGCCGCGCAGGATGAACGGCGCGACCGTGGCGGGGAACTCGAGGCCTTGCGCCATACCGCACGCCGCCACCACGCCGCCGCTGCGGGTTTGTGCGCAGACATTCGCCAGCGTGTGGGATCCCGCGGTGTCGACGGCGGCTGCCCAGCGCTCCGTCTGCAGCGGCTTGCCGGGGGTGGCGAGCCTCGCCCGGTCCAGGACGTCGACGGCGCCGAGCGCGCGGAGCCAGGCGGCCTGATCCGGCTTACCCGTGGCGGCAACGACCCGGAACCCGCCAGCGGCGAGCAGCATGATCGCGAGGCTCCCGACTCCGCCGGTCGAGCCGGTGACCAGCACCTCCCCCGATCCGGCCTGGACGCCGTGTTGCTCGAGTGCCAGCACGCACAGCGCGGCGGTGAAGCCGGCGGTACCGATCGCCATCGTCTGCCACAGCGTCAGTGACGCGGGCTTCGGCAGCAGCCACTCCGCCGGCACCCACGCCCGCTGGGCCAGCCCGCCCCAGTGCGTTTCGCCCGCGTGCCAGCCGGTCATCACGACTTCATCGCCGGCCTGCCAGCGGCTGTCGTTGCTCGCGGCCACGCGCCCGGCGAAATCGATGCCCGGGACCATTGGAAACCGCCGCACCACCGGCGCGGCGCCGGTGACCGCGAGTGCATCTTTGTAGTTGAGCGTCGACCAGACCACGTCGATCGTCACCGTGTCGCGGTCATCTTCCGGGCGCTCGTCGTCCGCGATCGTGCGCACCGCCGGGCGCGTCTCGCCGGCCGGTGTCCGCTCCAGATAAATCGCCCGCATCGTCATCACCGTCCAATGGCACTATACGCGGTGCGGCGCCCACTGCCGTGGCCCGCGGCACCGACCCCTTGCTCGAGACCCTGTCGAGCGATCACTCGGTGTCGGACGGCTCGTCGCCGAGTGGGTCCTCCCGCTCCGCCTGTGGCGACGCGACCAGCCGATACACGCCCGTCCCCAGCATCGTCGCGTACCCCTCGGCGACCAGCGCGCGATTCCCGCGGCCGGCTTCGGTGCGCGACAGGCCCGTCACCCTGGCGAGCTCACCGCGGACGGTGAGCCCCGCGCCGCTCAGGAAGGCGCGCGCGATCTCGCGGAGAGCCACATCCCGCGAGACGCGGCGGCGGAGCTGGTCGGGGAAGCGGCCGACGCCGAGCGTCCAGATGTAGGTGAACTTCGGCCGATAGAGCACCTCGCTGGGGACGACGAGCATCGCCGCCTGGAGCTCGTCGATCGCGCTGGTTACCGCGGCGCGATCGCGGATGCCGGTGGCGGCGCGCAGGTCGGCGGTCGCCATCTCCCATTCACGGCGCAGGACGCGCAGGACCGCGCGCGCGTTGGTGCTGAATCGCTGCGGCTCGGCACTCCGCCGCACGCCCCAGATCGCCTGGAAGTACGGCACCATCCGGGGCGCGATGAACATCGTCTTGCCGCGCGCGAGCTTGGCGTAGTAGACGTGACCGCGCCGCAGGATCTCATCCTTGAGATGCCAGGTCTGCGACGCCTCGGGATCCTTCTGAACGTTGCGCGGCATGACCGCATCGCGGCGGCCGCACACCGCGACATACAGCGACGGTCCGGCGCGGCGCGAGTCGGTCATGCAGGCGGCGAAGCCCACCTGCTCGACGAACCGCTCGGCCTGACCCACGCTCTCTACCTGACACGTCACGTCACGCCGCCACCGCGCGTCACGGTACTCTTCGATCTCTTCCGGGATGACATTGCGCACACCGGTGCGAGGCTCGGGCACGAGTCATTGTATCGAGCGGAGGAAGATGGCTTAGGGCTTAGGGCTACAGGCTTCTGGCTCCCTCAGCCTGGACGTCAGATTGCTTTCAGGACGCCAACCACCCAGTGGAACCTTAATGCCAGAGCCCAGCGCCCAGAGCCCAGCGCCCAGCGCCGAGTCCCGAGCCCCGACGTACCCTCCACATCCCTTGCCCGTGCCGGACGGGCGGAGTACACTCGAATGATTCGACCAGCGGCCGGCGACTGCGCCAGCCTCTTGTCCGCCTGGCCGCCGGCGTGCCGCACCGCGGCCCGGAACCTGTGCAATTTCAGCCTGCGAACCGCGTCAGGGCCGGAAGGCAGCAGCGCTAAGCAGATCCTGACATGTGCCGCAGGCCCTCCGGGTCGCGGTGGGTCGCGCCGGCGCCAGCCGGCAGTCCGGGTCGACGACGGCACCACACACACCAGCCACCGTGTCTACCTATCAGGTCATCGCCCGCAAGTGGCGTCCACAGCGCTTCGACGACGTGATCGGCCAGCGCGGCGTCACGCAGACGCTGCGCAACGCGATCGCCGCCGGCCGCATCGCCCAGTCGTTCGTCTTCTCGGGCCCGCGTGGCGTCGGCAAGACGACCACCGCCCGCATCCTGGCGCGCTGCCTGAACTGCGAGCAGGGGCCGACCGCCGATCCGTGCGGGACGTGCGACGCCTGCCGTGAGATCGCGCAGGGCCGCGACATGGACGTGCTCGAAATCGATGCCGCTACCAACACCCAGGTAGACAAGATCCGGGACATCATCATCAGCGGGCTGGGCACCGCTCCGGCGCGCGATCGGTACAAGATCTTCCTGATCGACGAAGTCCACCGCCTCTCGGCCAACGCCTTCGACGCGCTGCTCAAGTCGGTCGAAGAGCCGCCGGCCCACGTCGTCTTCATGATGGCGACGACCGAAATCGACAAAGTTCCGCCGACGATTCAATCGCGGTCCCAGGTCTTCGAGCTGAAGACGATCGGGGTCAAGGCCATCGCCGAGCAGCTGCGCCGGATTGCCGACGCCGAGAACCTCCAGGTCGATGATGCCGCGCTCATGCTGCTCGCGAGAGTCGGCGACGGCAGCATGCGCGACGCGCAAAGCGCTTTCGATCAGGTGATCGCCTTCGCCGGCTCGACGATCTCGGCCGACGACGTGAGCACCGTGCTCGGCCTGGTGCGCCGCGACCTGCTGATCGACATGGCCGACGCGGTTGCCCGCGAGGACGGCGCCACCACCTTCGCCCTGGCCGCGCAGGCGGTCGAGTCCGGCTACGACCTGCGCCTGGTGATTCGCGAGCTGGCGCGGCTGACGCGCGACCTGCTGGTGATCGGCATCGACAACTCGCGGGCCAGTGACCCCGAGATTGCCGCCGACGGCGAGCGGGACCGGCTCCTCGCGATCAGCGCCGCGTTCTCGGCCGAGGACCTCATGCGCGCCTTCGACGTCTTGACGAAGGCGGAGCTCGATATCCGCTCGTCGATGCAGCCGCGCTATCACCTCGAGATGGCCCTGCTGCGCTGGATCCACCTGCGGAAGCTGGTGCCGCTGTCCTCGTTGATCCAGGGGCTCGACACGCAGGCGTCGTCGCCCTCCCGAGTCGCCCCGACGGCGCTCCCGCGCCCGTCACTTCCCGAATCACCCGTGGCGCCGGCACCGCCGCTGTCCAGACCGGCGCCGCCGACGTCCAGCGCGTCGACAGTGAAGGCCGTGGAAGCCCGGCGCGAGCAGGTGCGGCCGGCGGGTCCGCCACCGGCCGCACAGGCGCGACCCGAGGCGCCTGCTCCTTCCAACGCGCCGGCCGGTCCGGCCATCACGGATCCAGCCGCCCTGAAGTCTGCGTTCCTCGAGCGCGTGAAGGTGGCCAAGAAGTTCTTCTACAACACCGTCGTGGTGCAGGCGCAGCGGATCGAGGTCGACGGCGATCGCCTGGTGCTCACCTACCTGCCGCAGCAGAAGGCCATGCGCGCGCAGGTCGACACCCTGCGCGCGACGCTCGAAGCGATCGCCACCGAGCTCGCCGGCCGCCGCATGGCCGTCATCACTACGGAGAGTGCCGCCGCAGCGGCTCCGGGCCCGAACCAGCCCAACGCCGGCGCGGCCGCCCCGGACCGCCAGTCCCAGCTCCGCGAGCAGGCGCTCTCGGACAAGAGCGTCCAAGCGATGCTGGACGTGTTCGGGACGGAGATAAAGGAAGTCGAAGAACGATGACGGTGTCGTTCATGAGGGTTCATGAAGGTTCATGGGGTTCATCCCGAACCTCTGACCGAACCCTGAACCGAACCCCCGAACCAGGAACCCAACCTTGAACCCCATGAACCTCATGAACCTTGAACCGAGAAAATCATGAACATCCAACAAATGATGAAGCAGGCCCAGCAGATGCAGGACCGGATGCAGAAGCAGATGGCCGAGATGCGGATCGAGGCGACGGCGGGCGGCGGGATGGTCACGGTGGTGATGAACGGCTCGAAGCAGGTGCTGTCGCTCAAGATCGATCCTGAAGCCGTGTCCAAGGATGACGTCGAGATGCTACAGGACTTGATCCTCGCGGCGATCAACGACGGCTCGCGCAAGGCCGACGAAGCGATGTCGCAGCAGATGAGCGGGATGATGGGCGGCATGAAGATCCCAGGCCTGTTCTGATGGCGCGTCCTGAGCCGCTCGGCAGGCTCGTCGAGCAGCTACAGCGCCTGCCGGGTATCGGGGCGAAGAGCGCGCAACGCCTCGCCTTTCACATCCTCAAGGCCCGCCGCGAGGATGTCGATCGCCTGACCGACGCGATGCGCGAGGTGAAGGACAAGGTCACCTACTGCTCGGTCTGCAGCAACATCACCGACACCGACCCCTGTTACTTCTGTACCGACGACTCGCGCGACCCGCGCATCATCTGCGTCGTCGAAGAGCCGGAGAACGTGAACGGCGTAGAGAAGACCCGCGATTTCAAAGGCCGGTACCACGTCCTGATGGGCGCGCTGTCGCCCCTCCAGGGTGTCGGCCCCGACGACCTCAAGATCCGCGGCCTGCTGACGCGAGTGGGGAACGGCGGGGTCGAAGAAGTGATTCTCGCCACCAACCCGAATGTCGAAGGGGAGGCGACGGCGATCTATCTCGCCAAGCTGCTCAAGCCCTTAGGCGTCCGCGTGACGCGCATCGCGATGGGCGTGCCGGTCGGCAGTGACCTCGAATACGCCGACGAAGTCACCATGGGCAAGGCCATGGAAGGACGCCGCGAGCTCTGACGATCAAGCCGGCAGCGGCGCGTCGCTCCCGAGCAGGTGTCGCAGCTTCAGGATCAGGCTCACCCAATAGACGTTGGCGCCGATCGCCGCGAGCACCACGATGCCCGGCAGGGCGTGGCACAGCGCGAACGCCATGATTCCGTACGGCATCGCCGAACGCGTCGCCACGAACGAGATCCGCCAAATGACCGCCGTCCACCAGGACCGCCCGGCCCTGAACCGCTCGCTGGCCACTGCGTGCAGCCGCTCGGGCTGGCCGGGGGTGACGCGGCTGCGCAGGAAGATCAGCAGGACGAAGGTGAGAAGCAGGCCGAACAGCGCGACCGCGCCGACCCAGTAGAACGTCTCGGACTCTGTCTGCCGTACCGCGCCGACCGTGAGCCCGGCGAAGATCGCGATGTAGTACGAGTAGTCCCCGACCGTCTCGATCCAGCAGCCGAGCGCCGACTCCTGATACTTGAGCCGCGCGATCTCACCGTCACACCCGTCGAGCACGCTCGCGGCGAGCGAAAGGAACCCGCCGAGCACACCGGTCCAGTAGTGACCGACGCTGAACAGCCACGCCGCATAGAGCCCCAGCGCCACCAGGATCACGGACAGCTGGTTCGCCGTCAGCGGCGTGCGGATCAGCGCGATGCTGATCGGCAGCGACATCCGCCGGTTGAAGCGGGCCAGCGTGGCGTCCGTGTCTTTGTAACTGCTGCGGCGGATTGTCGCCTCGGCGAGCGGCAGGTCGGAGGGATGCCGCATTCGCAGCGCCAGCCGCGCCTTGCCGTCGGCGACCTCGACCCCCGATGGCAACGGGCTTTTTCTACCGCCAGCTGCCTGCAGCGCGGCGCGCAGCGCAGCCACCGGGGCCTCCGCGCCGGCGGCGTTGGCGCGAAGCACACCGCTCACGGGCCAGTCGGGACCGGCCGGGACGTCGACGATTGGGTCGAACGGCGTCAGTTCCCGTGCGTCGCGAAGGAGGGCGGGCGACACCACCGTACCCGCCCCAATCAGCGTGAGGCCGTCACCCGCAAGCTGGCTCGCGGGCTCGACCCACTCCTGGTGCGACCCGACGATCGTGACCGCCGGGCTGACGCCGCGCAGTTGCGCGGCAAGCCGGTCGTCCATGCGGTCGGGCAACAGCACGAATATGCGGCGATAGCCGGCCTTGAGGGCCGAACGCACCACGCGCTCCGCAATAGGGAGTCCCGCGAGCAGCGCGTGAGGGGAAATGGTCACCCCTTGGTCGTACGGCACAAACAGCAGCGTCGGGGTACGGGTGCCCGTCGTCGAGGGGCGATCCGGCGTGTGAGACGCGGTGGTGGTACGGCCGGTGCGCGGGTAGATCGCGAGTCCGAGACCGGCCCAGAACAGCCCGCGCAGCCGACGCGCCAGCGCCAGCGCCGCACCGCCGCCGACGGCGCCGACCGCCGCTACGGCCGCCAGGCTCGAGGCTTCGAGCGCGCCGAGGTTCGCTGGGATGAACGCCGACCCGAAGCTCGCCACGCGCGAGAACGTCTCGATCGTCAGCGCGCCGGCGAGACTCGTGGGGGTCGATGTGGCCCGCAGAATCACCCACGCCTCGAGAGCCATGCACACGTACGCGGCGACCGTGGCGGTCATCAGCACGGCCAGGCGTGACGGATGACTCCGTACCAGCTCCAGAATCTGCTGCTCGACGGCAGCGGCGAAGCGCGCGATGCGTCCGCTTCTTACGTTCGTGCCGAACGCCGCGTCGGCACTTCGCAGCAGCGCCTGAAAATACGTGCCGCGCCCGGCGACGACCAGCGCGGTCAGCGTCGCGACCACGCCGGCGCCGATTGCGAATGCGGTGAACACGCGAACCCAGACGTGGCTGAGTGGGAACGCGGCCATGGCGATCAGCGATCCGATGCCGACGATGCTCGTGGTCCCGACGATGTAGGCAATGCGTTC
>Ga0207701_10001020_pt1 | contig 29637 bp, 24 predicted proteins | sample KBSSwiSSwithPhiX_FD_184294 | JGI IMG/M metagenome (GOLD analysis project Ga0207701, IMG submission 184294) | Switchgrass rhizosphere bulk soil microbial communities from Kellogg Biological Station, Michigan, USA, with PhiX - S5 (SPAdes) (version 2) | ecosystem: Environmental > Terrestrial >... | reverse complement strand
CCTTGAAAGAGATGAATTCATTGAAGCCATTCACAAGGCTCAATTCAGGAACCCTCCTTCCAATTTTAAAAAGATCTCAAAAGATGATATTAATAATCTAAAGAACGTACTGCCTGAACAGGAAAAGGGAACAAGAAATGCGAATGCATTGCCTTACGAACTTAATGCTGATGGCAGGTTGAGCGATGATAAAAAAAGCTTTTTGATCAGATTGCAGGCTGCAAATAAAATTCATGGCTTAAGGGCGGTTGGAAGTCCATTTAATATATATGCTCCCGGCATGTATAAAAATGAAATGGTGAGAGCGTGGTCTTATGCGGTAAAAGCTGGTGATACATTAAATGATTCCTGGAATCTTTCAGACTTTGGAAACAACCAGTACCAACTGCGGGTATATGGGCCGAATGGTTTTTATCGCGAATTCAAAGGAAACATTGTTGATCCTGAAGTTGATATTTCCTGTGACGCATACAAAGGAACACTTCGTTTGAAGATTAAAAACAATTCTCCGGATACGATGGAAATAAACGTTAAAGACAATATATATGGAGCTTCCCCAATTAAGATTAAAGTAGAACCAAATAAAGTTGTTTCCTCATTTATTGATGTAGTAAAGAGCTTTGGGTGGTATGATGTTTCACTGCAAATGAATGGAAATGAAGAATTCATCCAGGTTTTTGCCGGCCGGATTGAGAATGGTAAACCTGGAAAAACAGACCCCGGGATGGGCAGGGAAGTTTGACCTTTTAAACATTTAAATTTTATTAATAAATAGTAAAAGTACTATTGCACCTGTGGAAAACTGTTGCAATCTTTGTTCATTCTTTTATCCCCATATCCGGGAACCTTCGGTTTTATACTCCAATTTTTTCCTGCTTATATCCATTCTTACGAATTACGGACCGCTTCCATTAGTCCTGTGGGCCATCGACCCAGAGCATCGTTTGTACCTTTAAAAATATAAGTATGAAAACGTACCCATTCCCTAATGGCCGTACACATCCTCGTAAATTACGACCGCAGAACAAGAAGTTGATCCTTTTCATTCTCTTTTTACTTCTTGCCATTCTTTCATTCGCTCAAAGCGGCAGCGGTGGAGGCGTATTAACTTTCAAAGATCCCACTCTCGAATCAGGAACAGCAAAGGCGGACGGAGCAATTTACCGTTTCCCGCAGGTTGAAAGTGATTTCGATGCCCTAGTTAAAATCAAAGGCAGATCGGATGCGCTTACTTACCTGGTAACAATCGATATGACAAGTTCAGGCTTCGACAGGGCGTTTCAACCGCAGGTAGGTTATAATGATGGAACAGCACCCGGTCCATCAGAGTGGTGGATGGATTTTGAATTGACGCTTGTAAAAAAAGGAACAAACACACCTGTAGTATTCGACAACTTCGATCTTACAGCAATAGATATTGATGGAAATGGACATAAGATCAGGGAGTATGTTGGATTTTACGGACTGAACTCTTACACCCTCGAATCAAACTCGATACTCGTTCTTTCTGATATCATGGGCCTTGTTGGCGGATTAACCAAAGTAGTGGGTAAAAGATTCGACGGTCCTACAAGCAATTTCATCAATATCGATACCAGCGGAACTTCTGTAATGGTTACAACACGTTATGTGAACACGCAGACTTTTACAGTTAGGGTTGGTGGTGTGGCAACCGGCGAAAGCGGAGCCTCAGACAGAATGTATTCTTTATACTTCCAGAACTTTACTTACACTGCACCACACAATGTTACATTACCTGTTAACCTTAAATCTTTCGACGCTAAACTTTCTTCCGGAAAAGCAGAACTGAAATGGACATCAGGAATTGAATCAATGTTCAGTCATTATATTATCGAAAGAAGCCTTGACGGAAAAAACTACAGTGATGTAACCCTGATATTCGCAACAGGTAAGAACGGAACTGATGCAACTTATAATTTCGCCGAAAATTTAAGTAACCTGCCTTCGGGACTGGTATATTACAGGCTTAAACTTGTGGATAATGACGGCGCATTCCAGTATTCGCAGGTACGGATACTTAGGTTGAATTCAAAAAATACGGGCGTAACTATATCAACCTATCCGAACCCGGTACAGAGTGAGTTGAGAATAACGATTCCTGAGGAATGGCAAGCCAAGCGCGTGGTTTACGACATGTTCAGCTCAAATGGAAGAATGGTAAAAAGACTTGTAAACGATCATGCCAGCCAGACGGAAACTTTACAAATGGCGGATGTTTTCCCCGGCACATATGTTATCAGGCTTAGTTCAGGAAGTGAATCAGCAGTTCAACAGATTGTAAAAACAAAATAAATTAACTTCATAGTCTACATCAAAACATGGGACCATGAGCTCAATTTCCAGAAGAGAGGCGATTAAAAATTTAGCTATTGGTGGCAGTACAATATTGTCTGCAAACAGCCTTCTGGCTGCCACCAAGCGAAAAAAAGATAAGCTCGGTGTAGCATTGATAGGTCTCGGTTACTATAGTACCGATCTGCTCGCACCGGCTTTACAAAAAACAAAGCACTGTTATCTCGCAGGCATTGTTACCGGCACACCCTCAAAGGCCGAAACATGGAAAAAGCAGTATAACATTCCCGACAAGAACATTTACAACTATCAGAATTTCGACCAGATCGCCAATAACCCCGATATAGACGTGGTGTATGTGGTATTGCCGCCATCGATGCATAAAGAATATGTGATTCGAGGTGCAAATGCCGGTAAACAAGTATGGTGTGAAAAGCCTATGGCTCTAACAGCAAGTGAGTGCCAGGAAATGATTGATGCGTGCAGGAAAAATAAACAGTCTCTTGCAATTGGATACAGGCTTCATCACGAACCAAATACTAAAGAATACACAAGAATAATTAATCAGAAGCTGCTTGGTAAAGTGAAAAGCGTAAAGTGCGGCGCAGGTTATTATGATTCGAGAACAAATCACTGGAAGCAGAATAAGGCCATGGGTGGCGGAGTGCTTTACGATATGGGAGTATATTCCATACAGGGTGCGAGGCTGGGAACAGGCATGGAACCGGTAGCGATTCTAGAAGCAAAAACGAGTACCACAAGGCCTGAAGTATATAAAAACGGACTTGACGAAACTACAGTTGCAAAACTTGAATTTTCCGGAGGAGTGATCGCTGATATTAAAACAAGTTTCGGTGAGAACATCAATTTTATGGATGTTGAATGTGAGAAAGGACTAATTAAGCTTTCCCCTTATTCAGGATATACAGGAGCAAGAGGAAGCAGCCCGCTGGGAGAAATAAATTTTAATTATGAAATGCCGATGCAGCAGGCGATGCAGATGGATGATGATGCGCTTTCTATTATGCAGGGGAAGCCGATGCTTGTACCTGGCGAGGAAGGTCAGAGGGATATAAGGATTGTTGAGGCGATTTATAAATCGGCGGGAAGTAATGGATCAAGAATCTCTTTAGTTTGATTTAATATTTATTTAAGCATTAGCTAATGCACGATCAAGATGCACATAACCACCATCCACATGGATCAACTGACCTGTGGTGTGGCTGGAAACAGGTGACAACAGAAACGCTGCCATATTTGCAATCTCTTCCACCGTCGTCATACGGTTCTCAAGGGGAATATTGGCATTGATCTTTTTTAAAGTGCCTGCAGGATCAGACAGAGTAGAGAGCCACTTTTCATATAGCGGCGTCCAGCTTTCAGCAACAACAATTGCGTTGACGCGGATTTTATATTTAAGCAATTCAACCGCCCACTCGCGAGTAAGTGCATTTCTCGCTCCATTTGCGGCAGCATATGCCGAAGTATTTCCCTGGCCAGTTTCCGCAGTTTTTGAAGTAATGTTCAAAATAGGTCCATTCGTTTTTTTTAATTCCGGCAATGCATGATGTGCAAGAAGGTAATAATGCACAACATTGCGGTGCAGGCTTTTCATGAACGATTCATAATTGCCATTTTCAAGACCTACCCCATCATTCACTCCTGCATTATTGACAAGACCATCTATTCTTCCGAATTCTTTGATAACAGCATCTATGGCGCTTTTACATGTTGCCGGATCAGTAAGCTCTGCCACCACGTGGTGAGCAGTCGCTTCTTCTTTTATCAATTCATCAATGGCTGCTTTATTATCCTCTGCATTTCTTCCGATAATAACAGGAATCGCTTTTTCAGCGGCGAGTTGCTTCACAATTCCAAAGCCGATACCTTTAGCACCACCGCTTACGATGATAACTTTTCCCTTCAGTTGTAGATCCATTTACCATTTTATTTTAAAGTGAAACTCCTCTTTTCCATGGAATGAAATCATCCTGGTTCATCTGCACAGCTTTCGGAATTATATTTCCGCTTGCCACCTCAATGCAGTAGTCAAGAATGTAAGTTCCCATTTCTTCAATTGTCTTTTCTCCTGAAACTATTTTTCCCGCATCAATGTCAATAATATCTGTCATCCTGTTCCACAAAGATGTGTTCGTTGAAATTTTAATAGTAGGACTAACAGGATTACCTGTCGGCGTGCCCAACCCTGTAGTGAACAATATCAATGTAGCGCCCGATGCTGCTTTTCCGGTTGTTGCCTCCACATCATTACCTGGCGTGCAAACCAGGCTAAGTCCGGGTTTTGTTACAGGCTCTGTATAATCGAGCACATCAACAACAGGTGAATTCCCTCCTTTGCGGACAGCGCCAAGCGATTTTATTGCGTCGGTGATCAACCCGTCTTTAATATTTCCGGGAGAGGGGTTCATGTGAAAACCTGAACCAACATTGTGGGCAAGCTGGTTGTATGACTCCATCAGGTTAACAAACCGGGCAGCTGTTTTTTCATCAATGCACCTGTCGAGGATATCCTGTTCGGCGCCGCATAATTCCGGAAATTCAGCGAGCAGTACTTTACCCCCCAACGCAACAAGCATGTCAGCAGCATAACCTACGGCCGGATTTGCAGAAATTCCGCTGAAACCATCGCTGCCACCACATTTTACGCCTATGCACAGGTCACTCAGCGGAGCGGGTGAACGATGGATCTTATTAATTTCCATCAATCCTGAAAAAGTTTGCTGAATTGCCTGTATGATCAGAGATTCTTCACTTTGTGATTGCTGCTGCTCGAAAATCAGAACTGGTTTGTTAAAAGAAGGGTTGCGCTGTTTGATCTCAACGGTAAATTCATCCGTTTGCAAATGCTGGCATCCCAGGCTAAGTAATGTTATCCCGGCAACATTCGGATGGTCGGCATAAGCCGAAAGCAAGGCACTCAGCACCGCTGAATCCTCCCTGGTGCCACCACATCCGCCCTGGTGATTTAAAAACTTGATGCCATCTACATTTTCAAACAATCTTTCCTTTTTATCCTGCGGAGAAAAAATGGAGTAGTCACCCGTATCCGTATTCTTTCCTTCTTTAACCGCATTTACAAGGTTGCGCGTAAATCTTTTGTATTTATCAGACACTGCATAGCCGAGTTCATTATGAAGAGCCTCGCGTATTACATCGAGATTCCTGTTTTCACAAAACACTGTCGGAATAAATAACCAGTAATTAGCAGTACCAACACGGCCATCATTCCTGTGGTAGCCATTAAATGTTCGCCCGGCAAAATGTGAAACATCAGGCGCCTTCCATTTTTTAGTATTACCCTTGTAGCTGTATGGGTCTGCAGCATGTTTTGTGTTGAATACATTCATCCGGCTTCCCGCAGCAATATCCTGCTGCGCCTTACCCGCCAATACTCCATACATGATGATATTTGATCCCTTCGCAATATCCTGTAGAAAAAATTTATGTTTGGCGGGGATCTTTTCTGTCAGTTGAAGCGTGCCTCTATCACCACTACTGATTTCCATTCCCTGTGGAAGATCCTGCAAAGCAACCATCACGTTATCTTTTGGATCGAGTTGTATGTACATTTGTTTCTGCATCCTTAATTCCTTTTGAATACGTATTTTCAAAAGTATCTAATTTGCATTAAAATATTGAGGTATGAAAAGGGAAGTTGAGCGGATAATTCACGCGCAGAAAATTAAGATGGGATCTCTGTCGCTCAGACAGCCTTTACCGATCTCGGGCCTCCAACAACTGAGCCCGTTCATATTGCTGCATCATTTTGATTTTATGATGGAACCAGGCCATAACATTTTTGATGTTCCTGCACATCCGCACCGAGGGTTCAGTCCGATCACGTACATTTTCGAAGGTGCCGTTGAACACCAGGATTCATTAGGCAATACAAAAGTGATCACTGATAATGAGGTTCAATGGATAACCGCGGGGCGGGGACTCATTCATGCAGAAAAAGCAGGAAAAGAGTTCATAGAAAAAGGCGGAAGGTTCCAGGGCGTACAGCTTTGGATCAATCTACCTAAATCGAAGAAAATGCAAACCCCATCTTACCAGCCTTTAACATCCGATGAAATTGTGCTGATCAAAAAAGATAAGGTCGAGCTGAGGCTTGTTTCAGGTAGCTTTGAGGGAAAGAAAGGACCTGCCGAATCTGATATTTTCACAGCGATGATGAGAATGGAGGCAGGGGGAGAATTTTCTTTCATCTTTCCCGAATCGAACAACGTTGCTATCTATTTGCTTGAAGGGAATGTGATGATCAATGAAGCGGCTGAAGCAAATAAGAATGATTTTGCTATTTTCAAAAAAAACGGCGGCAGCATCAGTATGAAGTCAATCGAAGATGCAAAATTACTCATACTTGCCGGTGATCCGATAGATGAACCCCTTGTTACTCACGGACCTTTTGTAATGAATACCCAAACAGAGATCCTAGAAGCGATGAAAGACTACCAGGAGGGGAAAATGGGGTTTTTGTATTAAGATGAAAGCGTGCAAAACACAAATCGAAAAAGGTAATATTTATACTGAACTGAATGTTTGCTTAGTCCAGCGGTTTCACCATAATATTTTTAAAATATACCTTGCTTCCCGGATCATGTCCCTGGATCGCAAATGTTCCGCTTGACAGCAGACGGCCTTCCATACCCGCGTCGCGTTTTACATTTTCAGGTTCATCATACTCAACTACTGTTTTGCCATTGATCTTTATTGTTACATGCTTTCCCTTTACTGAAAAGCTTTCTGTGTACCACTCATTGTCTTTTACATAAACTTCCTTCACATCCTGTATGGCATATAAGCTACCGGTTCTGCGCCAGTCTCCATGGCTGTTATTTACCTGCACTTCATAACCTTTACGGGGCCAGCTGCTATCCTGGTAAGCGGTGTGAAAATATAAGCCTGAATTTGATCCGGGAGTTGTCATCACTTCCGCCTTGAACTCAAAGTTTTTAAAATCATGATTTTTAACCTCTCCATCATAGAAAAGATGCGCCACAGGCCCATTCGCTACAATGGCGCCATCCCTGACAGAAAAAGTCGAAGCGTTTTCACCCACTTTCCAGCCATTGAGGGATTTTCCATCAAAAAGTGATATCCAGCCATCAGCGTTTGCTGCCTGTTGTGCTCTACAGGTAATGACTAACGCGAAAAATGAAATGAACAGTAAGGAATTTTTCATATGGTGCATTTTTTAAGATGAAATGAAAATGATTAATAGTAAAAAATCTGACGTCTATGGTCAAACGTTATTCATGAGCCCTTCTGCCAATTTTAATTTTCAGTAATTCCTCTCGCTATAAAAAATTTTTTAATGCGCTAAAATTAACGTAGATTCCTGTAAAGATTTTGTTATGAAAAACTTTATCTTCTTTCTTTTAATATTTCTCTTCATCGCCTGCCAGAACTCTTCAGATTCAAATTCCGAAAATAAAAATACAGACGACAGCACAAAAATGGACATGAAAGGTGCTTATTCAATGACGAAACAAATCGGTAACGACGGAACAAAGGATACCCTTCTTAAAAAAGAGCAGCTGAAGATTTACAGCGAACATTATATGATGTATGCTTCACCAAGGGCAACGGATTCTTTTGGTGAATACGGAATCGCCACATATTCACAGGATGGCGATAAAGTGACAGAATACATATTTTACACATCCACAGCAGGAGAAGTGAAAGACACAGCAGTACTCGAAATATCAAATCTTCCCAACGGATACAAGCAGGTGATAAAATATGTGGATTCTAACGGCACTTTTACACTCACCGAAGATTACGACAAGGTTGGCAAAGAACCAGCAACAAATCTTGCCGGCGCCTGGAAGCAGACAAAAGATATTTTCATTGATAAAAAAGGTGACACAACCCGTAACATAACAAAAACACAGTTTAAAATTTACGAATCCGGATACTTCATCTGGGCCAATCCGAATAAAGATCCGTCGTCCAATAATTTTTATTCAGCGTATGGATATGGCACATTCAAAATGCTTAATGATACCACATCGCAGGAAACGAATATCAATTCCACCTTCTACTCGCAACTGGTGGGTAAACCCGTGGACATCGATATAAAATTTGACGGCAGCGATAAGTATAAGCAAACCATTCGTGGGCCGAATGGAGAGAAATCTGTTGAATTGTACGAAAAGCTGAAATAGACATCCCTTATTTTCCCGTAACAACCCTAACCGTTATTGATGTACTTTAAAAAGTAAAACAGGATTATTATGAAAATGATCATTACCCTGATGCTATTGGTATGCGTGTTACCGTGTTTTTCTCAGGAAGTGATTGAAAAAGACAGGGAAGTTGTGTTCAAATCGGTAAATATAGTGCCGATGGATCGTGAAAGCATTATCCAAAACCAATCAGTTGTAGTGAAGAATGGCAAAATTCAATCAATTGGCGCTCCGAAAAAAGTAAAGTACAATAAAAACGCTCTTGTGATAAATGCAAAGGGAAAATACCTGATGCCGGGACTTGCAGAAATGCATGCTCATGTGCCCCCTATTGATGACCTTGAACCCATGAAAGAAGTGCTGTTGCTTTTCGCGGCCAACGGTATCACTACTATACGAGGCATGCTTGGCCATCCAAAACATCTTGAACTAAGGAAGATGATCAACAGTAGTGAAATCATAAGCCCGAGATTTTTTACTTCAGGCCCTTCCTTAAGCGGACAGAGTGTGCAGTCACAGGAACAGGCTGTACAAATGGTGAAAGATGAAAAACTAGCGGGGTACGATTTTCTTAAAATTCATCCGGGACTTTCCAAAGATAATTTCGATGCCATGGTAAGAACGGCGAATGAACAGAACATTCCGTTCGCGGGCCACGTTTCATTTGAAGTTGGTGTCTGGAAAGCGATCGAGGCAAAACAACAGACCATTGATCACATGGATGCCTTTGTTGAAGGACTTATTCCCGGCATTGAAAAAATGACCGAAGAAGAAACCGGTTTGTTTGGCATGTTTGTAGCTGATAAGGTAGATACTACACTGATTTCCAAACTAATGAAAGCACTTCGCGACAACAACGTTTGGGTGGTGCCCACGCAGGCTCTGGCAGAAAGATGGTTTTCACCGGCGCGCACAGCAGAAAGTTTCAGAAGTGATCCTGAGATGAAATATATGGATTCAAAAACTCTTGACAACTGGGTCAAAGCGAAAAAAAATCTTGAGTCGAATCCAAAATATGATCGGGAAAAAATTAATAATTATATCAAACTAAGAAGAAAGCTGATATACGAATGCAACAGGAATGGTGTAGGTCTTTTATTGGGTTCTGATGCACCACAGATCTTTAATGTTCCGGGGATGTCAACTCACCATGAACTGCAATACCTTGTTGATGCCGGTCTCACTCCATATGAAGCATTGAAAACCGGAACCATCAATGCAGGCGTTTTTTATAAGACCGCTGAAATGGGAGTAATAAAACAGGGTGCAAACGGAGATCTCGTTCTCCTAAATGCAAATCCTCTCTCCGATATTGCAAATACCCAAAAAATTGAAGGAGTACTTGTGGGCAACAGATGGATGAACCGGGACACTCTCACTGAAATGCTGAAAAAACTTGAAAAGAATTAAGGGGTTACCACTTTCCCTTTCAATCCCAATTTTTCAGCAAACAATACAAGTAACGCTCCCGCGAGTGCGCTTGCCGCGAGAACGAACATACCTGCCATTTGGGAATCGAATTTAATTTCCGCCCATGTTTTAATATTAGGTGCAACAAATCCTCCGAGTATGCCAAGAGAATTGATGAAAGCAATTCCCCCTGCCGCGGCTGTCCCAGACAGATAACTCGTAGGAAGCGTCCAGAAAACAGGTTGAGCAGATATGATGCCTGCTGCGGCAAAGCATAAACCTAACATAGCGATAACAGGTGTATCAGATACTGCAAATCCAGCTATTCCGGCAAAGGCGAAGAATAAAGTTACAGATACCATTTTTCTTCTTTCACCGGTTCTGTCTGAATAACGGGAAATAAAATACGCGGCTGCAAGAGCGCATAACCACGGTATGGTGGTTAGCAGCCCGACCATCAATCCTACTTTTTGTTTAGCTAGCGCTGAAACCTGTGAAGGAAGGTAATATACCACGCCATAAAAACTCAGCTGAATAAGAAAATATAAAAAGCACAGATAGAGAACTTTTGGATCAGATAATGCTTTTAAAACACTTGTAGGTCCGTGATTATGTTTCACTGATTCTTCTTTATCCAGAATTTGTTTCAGATCCTGTTTCTGTTCTTCACTGAGCCATCGTGCGGATGCGGGCTTGTCATCGAGATACCAGTATGCCCAGATACCAACAAGCATTGCAAGAATTCCTTCGACCAAAAACATCCATTGCCAGCCTTTCAGTCCAGCTGACCCATCAAATTCAAGCAGCCATCCTGATAATGGTCCTCCGATGATCAGCGCTAGAGGTACTCCAAAATAAAACAAACCGATGGAACGTGCACGCATTGCGGAAGGATACCAATAAGTGAGATAATAAATTACCCCGGGAAAAAAACCTGCTTCCATAACACCAAGCAAAAACCTGAAGAGATAAAATGTTGTTGCGTTGTGAGCAAACATCATACAGGCTGAGACAATTCCCCAGCTTACCATGATGCGGCACATCCACCTTGCTGCACCCACACGGTGAAGAATCAGATTGGAAGGAATTTCGAAAATAGAATAACCGATAAAGAAAATGCCTGCACCAAAAGCAAAAATTGAATCCGATAAACCGGTATCGGCCTGAAAGGCATTCTTTGCAAAGCCAAGATTGGCCCGGTCGAGGAATGCAAGAATATACATCAGCAACAGGAATGGAAGAAGTCTCCGTGTTATCCTGGCAATAGTTTCCTGAGATAAAGTTTTTTGATGCATGCAATGAATTAAATAGCCTTACTAATAAACTGCCCTGCCTCCTGAAAGATCAAATACACCTCCCGTTGTAAACGAACATTCCTCTGATGCAAGCCATGCCACCATTGCCGCCGCTTCTTCTACCAGCAGTAACCTGTTCATCGGAATTTTGGAAAGCATATAGTCGATATGCTGCTGCGTCATTTGCGCGAACATTTCTGTTTTTGCAGCTGCCGGAGTAATGCAGTTAACAATTATATTCTTTGTTGCCAGTTCCTTGCCAAGCGATTTTGTTAAGCCGATCAGCCCCGCTTTAGAAGCGCTATAGTGCGAAGCGGTAGGGTTACCTTCCTTACCGGCAATGGAAGCCACGTTGATGATCCTCCCATAACCGTTAGCGATCATCTTCGGTACTACGGCATGACAGGTAATGAATGGAGCAATAAGATTTACTTCAATAACTTTTCTCCACAATTTCGTGTCGAGTTCCCAGGTAAGTGCGTTGCCACCGGTAATGCCGGCGTTGTTCACGAGAATATCAATCTTGCCGAATAAAGATTGCACTTTATCGGTTGCCTGTTGAACCTCTTCTTCACTTACCAGCTCTACTTTAATAATTTCTGTTCTGCCTTTCTTTTCAAGAGCTGATTTTGCGATAAGTAGTCTTTCTTCATCTATATCCCAAAGGCACACACTGGCTCCGGAATCAAGCATCCTTTCTGCGATTGCGTATCCTATGCCACGCGCGCCCCCGGTAATGATGGCAATTTTTCCTTTCAGGTCAATCTGGTTCATGGCAAAAAAATAGGTTAAAAGTTTTAAGTTAAAACTTTTAACCTATCAAATTAAAGACTGAGAGCCTATTTGAGATTATTTCTTAAAAGCTTTACAGTCTGAACAACTTTTCCATTCACCCTCAAAGCTACCAGGCATACTGATGCATTCTGTGTTTGATCAATTCCATTCAGCACAAGTACGTTACGACCCGCAACCAGGTTATTGAAATCTTTACGGTAAACCATTCTGCCAGTCAGGTCATACACCTCGGCAGATATCCTGTTGCCTGCGGCATCGTTCATGAAGTCGAGGTTAACGAGATCATTGAACGGATTCGGATATGCTTTAACGTTATAGTTTGGTATTACCGGTTCAATAGTAGTTCCTGCCTGTTCGTCGAGTGTTGAGTTCTGCACTGTTCCGCCTGTTCCGTCGGTGTATTCCATGATCACGATACCACCATTGAATCCATACTGCGCGTTAGCTGTTGTTGAGAAATCGAGCAGCAGCGTTCCACCTGCGTCAGGCACAATGTCACCTATATATACAATCTTGGTGGTATTTTCCCATGAGTTCAGGTAAACTGTTCTGCCTTTCACTGTGTATGTAGAAGTATAATTTCCCTTGAACCAGCCAGCTGCGCTTGAGCTTCCGAAGAATCCGATTCTGTACCGGCGTGATGTGTTAAGCCCGTCGAGCCTGAATTGGCTGAGCTGTGTATTATCAAGCCAGTAGTCGGACTGTAGCACATTATCCGGAACAATACCGGAATTGTTGCCTGTCCTTCTTCCTGCATTGAATTCTCCATTGAAGAATTTAGTCAATGTAAGATCGATCGTTGTTGACGTGTTCGACTGATTCCTCATGTTCGACTTGGTGAACGTTTGTAATGAAGAAGCCGCTGTGTTGTTCCATGGCGATCCCTGGTTGGTGACCGTAGTGTTAAAATTCACATATAATATCTGCGATGGTGTAATGGTTGCTTCCGCATTGCTGTAAGCTGATGCCTGCCCGCCATTGACTGCTCTCACTCGGTAATAATACTTCGTGTTGGATGTAAGTCCTGTATTCCTGTATGATGTTGTGTTTGCCGGCAGGTTGATGGTTGTAAGCCCGCTTGAAAATCCTTCATCGGTTGCCCTCTGCAGTTCATAACCGCCGGTAGCCTGTTCGTTATTGGTTTTATCTGCCCATTTAATATCTACTGTTGTTCTGTCTATCGGTTCAAGGTACAGTCCAATTGGTGCGAGCAATGTGATAGAAGGATCATATTCCTCCAGCGTAATACCATTCAGATAGGTAAATGCAGATGTGCCTGTTCTTGTAATGGTAACAACAATGTTGCCCGTTGCATCCGGTGCAATGCTGTTAAGGTTAGCGCTCTTATTCGTGTTGTAGCTTGCATTCAGCGTTGATGTCTGCGAACCTGTTGCATAGTTTGCAGTTGCTACAAGACCTTCGTTCTGGCTACCAACAAAAACAACATTATATAATTTAGATGCATTCAGTCCAGAGAATCTTATCTGTTTAGCCGCACCGTTATCAGCAATACCGCTTTGCAGTACAGCGTCCGGATAGAACCCACTATTGTTGCCTGTAATGTGTCCCAGATCGGTTGTGCCAGACCAGCCATTTACAGCTGTGATGCTTATTCCTGATACAATATTGTTTTCATCCTTCAGGTTGTTCAGCACACTGCCGGTTCCGCGAGCACCAAGCCAGTTGTTCCATGGTGCAGGTGCAACTTTTGTTGAGCTACCGAAGTTCACAAAATATGACCTTGTGTCTTTATCAGTAACAAGTATTGAGAATGTCTTCCAGCTTTGCTTGCCTATGTTATCTGTTGCAAGAACCTTGATGTCTGTCCAGCCGATGTCATTCCCTGTTGGGTTGGCGAGAATATTATAGCTGCCGCCACCATTATTCTGCAGCGTAATAAATGCAGGCTTGAGCGGAATAGAAACTGTAGTAATATCTCCGGCATTGTCTGTTACAGTAAAGCTTTGAGAAGCGTTGCTTTCTGTTTTGGAATACATGTTATTCAATGAACTGATAACAGGAGCAGTGTTGCCATTGTATGGACTTGCCTGGTTGCTTGTAGCCGCAGCACCTGTGTTGTTCACAGATCTTACCACATAATAGTAGGTGGTATTCGGATCAAGGCCATTATCAGTGTATGTGGTTGCATTTGCATTTGCAATATTGATCAACTGGTATGGACCGCCGCCTGAATTTGTTCCCCTGTAAATTTCAAAGTTTGTTTCATTAGCGTTCTGCGCCCAGTTGAGTCTTGTAGAAGTGAGCGACAATCCGGTTGCTGTTAGGCTCGTTGCCGGATCGGGTTTGGGTGAACCGTTCGCATCTATAACGGTGAAATTTGGTGAGAATGTATACGGACAACCGAACTGGTCGTTATATTTTCCTTTATAAACTCCAACCGGTGCATTATATATCTGCTGGTTGCCTACTACAACGTTATCACTCACACGAACCCACTGGTATGCCGTAAAGCCCGATGGCAATGTGAGCGGTACAGTAGTACTGCCATTAAGTGCAGGCAATACTTTACTGTTTAATCCTGATACTGTAATCGGATCAGCATTAGCACCCGTTTTCGCTTTTATCACTGCAGGTTTCATCGACCAATCAGAGAATGCGGCAGATGCGCTACGTTTGAATCGTACGCGGTATGATCCGAATGATTTTACATTCATTTCATTGCCTGTAAAAGAAATGATGGATGTACCATTTACTATTGTATTCACACCATTGGTGCTTGTGGCTATTGTTACACCATCTTTCTGCCACTCATAGGCATAGAAGCCGGGTGTTATACCAATTTTCGCATTGATGGCCTGTCCTGTACAGAAATCACTCTGACCAAAAAAGATCAGCGGGTTTGCCTTGTGCGTATCATTCATGTAAGGAACATAGTCGGGCTCAGCCCAATGACTGCTCCAAACAGCATGACCAAGATCGGGATATTGGGTGTACCTGATGTCGGCGCCGATTTCCTTCATGCGGTTATATGCATAAGCTGCCTGTGCCGGAGATGGATCGGGATCCTTTCCTCCTGTAGCAAACCATATCGGTATATGAACAAATCTTGTGCGGTTGTTTGTTGAACCTGCAGCAGCCGAAGGAATAATCTTGGCAACGCGCTGAGGATAAATGTCTGCAAATCTCCAGTCACCATATCCACCACCGGATAAACCATTCAACATTACACGGTCTATGTCAAGACGTGCATACTTTCCAAGAGAGTCGACCATCGACACGATGTTGGTTAACCTGGCGGTTGCTGTAGTACCCCATGAATCCCAGCAACCATTGGTGGTAACGAGTTGCGGGTATATCAGGAATCCGTCGAATGAGAGATTATCAACACGGCCCCGGAACAGGTTTCCGCCGAGCCACAATTGCTTTTCGTTATTGTATAATCCTCCGTTGGAGCTGCAACCAACTTCGCCCGCACCGTGAAGAAATATCATAACCGGATATTTCTTTGTTGGATTGGTGGTGTATGTAGCCGGGAATTTTATCCTGTAGGGTACCCTTATACCGTTTGTGTATAGATAATAAGCTTTGAATGAGGAGTTATCCCAGGTACTTGTACCTGTGCTGATGCCGCTTGTAGGCGTGCTTACCCATTTCTGTAATCCTGTTCGGTTGGTATCAGGCCTTTGTGCACTACCATACGACGCGCTGGAACTGTATCGTACAATTGGGTCTGAAGGACTGAATACATTCTGTGAAGAAGCAAATTGTGTTGCACCAATAAATGATGCAAGAAGTAAAAGTGTTTTCATACCTGTATCTGTCAAAGCGTTTTTTAGGCAAAGGAGCCAACCTTAAGTGTATGGCTTTAGACAGGGAGGATTCAGGAGTGTCAGGAAAATAAAATTCGTTATTCAGACGGATGTCACCAAAAGATTTATTGCACCTTTGTGTATTTTCAACGCAATTTTTATTGACCAATATCAATTTCAATGTAGGCCACCAACTATTTTACCCCCATTTTTAAAAATTTATCACCCGGTCGCGCGCGATTACTCTCCAGATCGTGGTTGCCTGCTTGTCTTCTACTAAAATCGCCCGGTCATACAAAGAAACAGTGGGGCAAATGTGCACAGGAATACCATATAAAACATCACCTGGCCTGAACTTCGAAGCATCGGGAACATTGATCACCATATGTTCTTCACTGTGAGAAACAGGTACAGATCCTGGTGCATTAAGAAAATAAACCCTCGGCAATGGATTTTCGCTTGCGACTGCTTTATGTCCCAGATCAGCTGTGATCGTGGTTTTATTTACAACTGATATCACCCGGGCAACAACAAGCGCTGCATATTCAAATGGCTCATCCGGCAGCTGATGCTTATATCCCCAATCCCAGAATACAAAAGTACCGGGACTGCATTCCACATTTCTTTCAGCATGCGCAGGAAATGTAGGTGATCCTCCTGCAATGATCTTTATTTTTCTTTCCAGGGTCATCTCTAGATGATCGGCAAGTTTTTTTATCTCAACAAAAGCACTACCACTTTCTTCCTTTCTTTTTTCCGGATCGGGATCTTTCAAATGCCCATCGTAAACATGAATGCCCTGAATATGAAGGGAAGGCAAAGTCCTGATCTTTTCAAAAAGTGTATTTACTTTACCGGGAGTTATACCAGTTCTGTTCATACCCGTATTCACGTCAATAAAAACATTCAGCGTTAACCCGGAATGCGAATAAATTTTTGACAATGCTGATGCAACTTCACTGTCATCAATAAGACAGCTGAAAGCTGTTTCGGGATAATGCCTGGCAAGAAGGTTTAGTCTATCGGCCTTCGGGCCGGTTGGCTGATAGGCAAGCAACACATCCTTCGCATTAATGATGGCCAGCATTTCCGCTTCCGCAATGGTTGCACATTTAAATTTTGTTATTCCGGCATCCATCATCATCCTGCATACTTCGGCAATTTTATTAGTTTTAACATGTGGTCTCAGGTTGTCCACATTCCTGATGAGTTTAATAGCATTGTCGATGTTAGCTTTTATACGATCCTTATATAAAACAAGGCAGGGTGAATCGATGCGGTCAATATTCTCTATGGTGTACCAGTTCATAAAGTCAAAAGTGAAAGATTAAAAGTGAAAAGTGAAGTCAAAAGTGAAAGAATATTATTTCAACTCAAATAATGCTTCGATTTCAACGGGAATATTACCGGGCAGTGAGCCGAAGCCTACTGCGCTTCTTACACCCACACCATTATCATCACCCCAAACTGCAGCAAACAATTCGCTGCACCCGTTTATCACATAAGGATGTTTTGTAAAATCAGGGGTGCAATTCACCATACCAAGCACTTTAATCACTCTTTTAATTTTATCCAGCGATCCAATATTCTCTTTAATCGTGGCAAGAATAGTAAGTCCTACCTGTCTTGCGGCAAGTTTTCCTTCTTCAATATCTAAGTCGGAACCTATACGTCCCCATATTAGACTTTTGTCTGCTTGCACTGGACCATGTCCTGAAACATAAAGCAGATGGCCTTCAGTTAAGCATGGCTTATATACTCCTGCCGGCGCTGGTGCGGGAGGAAGTTCAAGACCTAAAGATTCGAATCTTTCTTCGGCTGTTTTATTTTCCATCTATAAAAAAACAAAAAAATACGTGTACCTTATAAAATTATTCGTTTCCATCATTATTCGCCGCACTACTAAGTTTCTTATAACCCCTAAATATTTTCAAAAATGAAATTGTTAAATCTGATCGGAAAACATTCCCGCATCCTTATGCCGGTGATGTTCACATGCTTAATTACACAACTGTCGGCACAGGACATATCATTCTACCAGTACCGTAAAGTTGATCCTTCCAAAATTGAAGAATTTATTAAACGAGAAACCACTTACTGGAGTAAAGTTGCAGAAAAAGGTTTGGCGACAGGACAAATCCAATTCTGGGGATTATTCGAGAAAGTGAGCGGCGGTAATACTGATGGACCTAATTTTCTTTTTGTGAATACATTCAAAGACATAGATGAGGCCATGAAAGGTGAAATGTGGGATGCTACAAAAATTTTCCCTTCTGTACCGATGTCTAAGATGGAAACAAATTCAATTTCTACAACAACAAGAACACTTTTAACAACGCAAAGAAACTGGGAACAATCTGCTAAACTTACCAAACCTGAAGACGTAAAATTTGTGCTTATCAATTATCATCATGCTACCAATCCGGATGGATTCATAGACCTTGAAAAAAAGTACTGGCAACCATTCATTAAAGCTGAAATGGAAGCAGGAAGAACCAAGCAGCTTGCCTGGGGTAACGAAGCGATACTTTCCCCTTCCGGGGGTAAAGCTGAAGCATCTACTATTTCAATAGATCTGTTTCCAACTTTCAAAGACGCACTTATGCCTTATTTCGCTCAGGATTCCAAACTTCCTATGGACGGCCTGACAGAAATGGAAAAACTGACCAACGCTCCCCGTGATATTGAAATTTACAGGATAGTGAAGATCGTTGCGAAGAATTAAAATTTATTTTTCAATAAAAGAAAACTAAAAACCCCCTCGTTTGAGGGGGTTTTTTGAAAATGTGATTTTATTAAAGTTCCTTGATCTTCATATTCTTAAAATAAACTTTATTGCCATGATCCTGCAATGCTATTGGACCCGTATCGGCCTTTCCATAATCAGGATAATCTTTCCATTTTCCTGTTGCCCTCATATTCTTCCATGTGTCGCTCGACCTGTCAAACTCAACAACTTTTTCTCCATTCAGCCAATGTTCAACATGGCCATTATTATAAATAAGCCTGCTTGAATTCCATTCTCCTACTTTATTCAATTTTTTCTTGTCATTAGCAGCCATGATCGCGTAATCAGCGCCCGCCATCTGCCAGTCTTCGAGCTTCTCAGGAAAATCTATGTCATCGATCACCTGGTATTCAGGACCTGTTTCATAAGGCGCCTGGTATTTTTTGTCTTCAATTACATGATACATCACACCGCTGTTAGCGCCTTTTGTAACTTTCCAGTCCCAGGTAAGTTCAAAGTTTCCATAACTCTTATCTGAAACAATATCTCCACCGTGCGCATCTTTCGCTGCACCGAGGCAAATAAGTGAACTGTCTTTTATCATCCAGTTCTTAATTGAATCTGTTCCTTTATTGAAGCCATGCCATCCTGCAAAAGATTGACCGTCGAAAAGGCTCACCCATTCGCTGGTTTTTGCAGCAGTAGTGTCGGCAGATGTCATTGATGTTGAATCGCCACTGGTAGAATTTTGCGGACTGTTATCACCACATGATGCGAAACTGATCATAGCGGCAGCAATCGCGGGAATACTAAATGTTTTAATGTTCATATTGGTTTTTATTTTGTAATTAATTGCATTTTTTCAGGGTTCCACAGCATAGCTGAATCTTTTGCATAGCTGTCGTTACAAAGCAATGCAGGAGCAGCGGCCCGGTAACCAAACACAGCATCTTCAACTACTTTACCATTAGTTCTTATCGCATTGAAAAAATTAGCGAAGTGATCATAAGGTCCTCCAAGATATCCTTTCTCTGCAGCAAATGTATATTCTTCAGGTGGCAGCATTCTTTTGCGTGTTGAAACAGGTGTGCCTGCCCTCTTCATCTGTTCGATGTAGAAAGGATCATCTGATTCAATGGTTTTGTTTCTCTTCAGTGTAACAGAATCCCAGGTAACATCCATAGATCCCTCGCTGCCCACCAGTTTGAGATAGGTTGTTCCGCTTGTACCATCAACAAAATTACATCTTAGTGAAAGATTGAAGGCGGGATGTGCCTGGCTCTGAGGATAATCGAATGTTCCGAGCAGCACGTCAGGTACCTCGCGGCCATCTTTCCAGTAACGTAATCCACCCGCAGAATATACTTTATTAGGTCCGAACGAATCCGTGATAAAATGAAGGCTTGAAAACAGGTGAACGAAAAGATCCCCGGCCATTCCTGTTCCATAGTCTGTATAATTTCTCCAACGGAAAAATCTTGTGGCATCGAAAGGTCGCTTTGTTGTATTGCTTATGAATGTATCCCAGTCAACAGTTGAAGTTGAAGCATCAGCAGGAATCGGGTACTGCCATGCACCAGTTGGAGAATGACGTGCCCAGAAACCTTCAGCATAATTCAACGCGCCGATAGCTCCTTCTTTTAAAAGTTGTTTCGCTTTTTCGTTTCCAAGTGAAGAAACACCCTGGCTGCCCACCTGGAAAATTTTTCCTGTCTCTTTCTGAGCAGCTACTACCGCAGGCCCTTCCGTTACTGCATGAACCATTGGTTTTTCGCAATACACATTCTTGCCTGCCTTCATCGCATCAATAGAGATCTGCTGGTGCCAGTGATCAGGCGTACCAATTATAACCGCGTCAATGTCTTTCCTGTTCAACAACTCCTTGTAACTGCGTGTGGTGAAGATATCCGCACCCCATTTTGTTTTGGCATCTTTTAATCTCCCATCGTACAGGTCGCATACGGCAACGAGCTTAGCTCCCGGTACGGTAAGGGCCGTAATGGTATCCTGTGTTCCCATAATTCCGGCACCGATAAGCCCGATATTGATGTTGTCGTTTACTGAATACTTTGTTCTGCTGAGGAACTCAATATATTCTTCTTTCTTATCCCCGGCAAGAACCGTTGTTCCTATAGCCATTGCGGCTGTGGAACCTGTTAATTTTTTAATGAAATTTCTGCGTGATGATTCAGTCATAAGTAAATTTGATTTTTATACCCTGATATATACTTTTCTTTTGTCGAGCCACAGTCCAACCGACCAGCATAGCATCATAAATGAAAGTGCAAAGAATAATGATCCAACCGGCCCTGGGGCTACACGTTGAAAAAATACATTATTTATCCAGGAGAAAACACTTTGCTTCCTGGTAACATTGATCTGATATAGCAATATCGCCAGAAGTTCAGATAACAGGTAAATGAACAATGGATTTTTCCCGAATACCGTAAAGAATTTTGTCCAGCCTTTTTCCGGTACACCTGCTTTTTGAATTTCAACAAGATAAATAAGTCCGGCAATTATTGTAAGGTCTATTCCCGTAGTAAGCAGTACAAAGGAGCTTGACCACAATTTTTTATTTATTGGAAAGTAAGTATTCCATATAAGCGCAAGGCAGACGAGCACTCCTCCAGCAAGAAATAATCTTGCTACCGTTTCATATGTTTTACCTTTTTGCTGAATGAACTTACCTGCATAATAACCAATGATAACATTTACGATCGATGGCAAAGTGCTTAAAATACCTTCGGGATCAAATGCAACCCCCTCGCCGTGATACAAATGATTTTCTCCAAGGATGAATTTATCGAGGTAGTATCCTGCATTTGTCTGCATGCCATAAACGTCTCCGGGCATTCCATACGCGAGGAGCAGCAGCCAGTAGCCGAATAATAAAACGATACTCGCGATCATCACTCCGCGTGAAGAAAAATATCTTATTATTAGTGATGCGAAAAAATAACAGAGAGCGATCCTCTGAAGTACACCCATCACGCGCGTGTGCGAAAACGGTTTAAGAGCAAAATGTCCATCTTCGATAGTAAAAAAAGGGAACCAGTACATGAGGTACCCCAATAAAAATATCAGTAATGTTCTTTTGATCACCTTGCCAAAAAAGGCACCGTCGCCCAGGGCGCGATATTTTTCCATTGAGAAACTCATGGCATTACCCACAGCAAAAAGAAAAGAAGGAAAAACAAGGTCGGTTGGAGTGAATCCATTCCAGTCCGCGTGTAAAAGTGGAGCAAATGCGGTGGCTCCGTCGCCTGGGGTATTGACAATTATCATGAAACAAACAGTCAATCCGCGGAATACATCCAGGGCAAGAAAGCGTGATGCAGATTTGATAAAATTTAATATTTTCTGGTGATTATAATATACCTCTTCATCAAACACCGTCAATTACTTTATGAAAGTAGGAATTTCAATGTATTTTCAGTTAGAAAATTAAATTAACCCTTCTTCATATTAAGACTCTTTCTTATGAGAACCATCATAGTTCTGTTTTCATTGTTCATTTATAGCCAATCATTCGGCCAGCAGGAAATACTAAGACAAAAAATCGATGCAGCATCAGATAAGCTTGAAACAAAGATCATTGAATGGCGAAGAGACATACATGAACACCCTGAACTTGGTAATAATGAATACAGAACTTCGGCCCTCATAACAAAACATCTGAAATCTCTAGGAATCGAAGTGCGCACCAATGTTGCAAAAACTGGTGTGGTCGGTGTATTGAAAGGGGGAAAACCAGGCCCTGTAGTTGCTCTGCGTGCCGACATGGACGCACTTCCGGTAACTGAACGTAATGATCTGCCATTCGCTTCAAAAGTCAAAGCTTCTTACAATGGTCAGGAAGTTGGTTTGATGCACGCGTGTGGACATGATGCACATGTGGCGGTATTGATGGGAGTTGCGGAAATTTTATCATCTGTGAAAAAAGATCTTCCTGGAACGATAAAATTCATTTTTCAGCCGGCGGAAGAAGGCGTACCAGTTGGAGAAGTTGGTGGTGCAAAGCAGATGATCAAAGAAGGCGCGCTCGATAATCCTGCTGCCGATGTGATCTTTGGCCTTCACAGCGACCCGAAAGTAGAAGTGGGAAAGATCGCGTACCGTTATGGTCCAATTATGGCGGCTGTAAATAATATCCGGATCGTTATCAAAGGGAAAGGATCGCATGGAGCCAACCCCTGGTACGCTATTGATCCCATTGTGGTATCTGCACAAGTGATCAATAATATTCAGACAATCGTAAGCAGGAATCTTAATCTCACAAAAAACCCGGGTGTAGTGACCATCGGTTCAATTAACGGTGGATCAAGGTGGAACATTATACCTGAAGAAGTAGTAATGACGGGAACGATACGCGCGTTCAGTGAAGAGGACAAACAAATGATGGTAAGCAGGCTGAAACAGATCATCACAAAAACCGCAGAGGCTGCCGGTGCAACTGCAGAGATCCAGGTTCCTTATACAACCGATTATCCTGCTACTGTAAATGATTCTGCTTTGATGGAAAAAATGCTTCCAACTTTGAAAAGAGCAATTGGTCAGCAAAACGTTTTCGTTCCTCCCCTGGAAACGGGTGCTGAAGATTTTTCCTTTTATCAGCAAAAAATACCAGGAATATTCCTTCTTTTCGGTGTAATGAAAAAAGGAGAAGACCCTGCGAAAGTCGCTGCAAGGCACACGCCCGAATTTTACCTGGAAGAAAGCGGAATGAAAACGGGTGTGAGAACGCTTTCGCACCTGGCGGTGGACTTTTTGTTCTTCAAAAGTGAAAAGTTAGCAGTCAAAAAAAAATAAATCATATGATAATTTCACGAAGAAGGTTTGTTAAACAATCCGCCTTAGGTGCTGGTATCCTGTTGATACATCCCATGTTGAAAGCAAGGGCACTGAAGCAAATCGGTTTTGAAATATCATTGGCGGAATGGTCGTACCACAGGTCGATCGAGACAGGAAAAGTTGATCATCTCGACTTCGCGATGAAAGCGAGAAATGAATTCGGCATCAGCGCAGTCGAATATGTGAATGGATTGTTCGGCAGCAAAAAAGGAAATTTCAAAGATGCAGGTAAAAGCAGGAAATATCTCGGTGAAATGTTGAAGAGAAGCAATGATGCAGGTGTGATTAATCATTTAATTATGATTGACGAAGAAGGTGACCTTGCAGGTTTGAAAGAAAAAGAAAGAATTAAATCGGTAGATGATCACAGGAAGTGGCTCGATGCTGCAAAATTTTTAGGATGCAGAACGGTTCGGGTTAACCTGCACGGTGAAGGCGATCCAGAAGAAAAGAAAAAAGCTTCTGTTGATTCTCTTGGTAGACTTGGTGACATTGCAGGTACCATGGAACTGAATGTTGTGGTTGAGAATCATGGCAGTGATTCTTCAAAAGGATTCTGGCTCGCGTCCATCATGAAAGCAGTGAATAAAACAAATGTCGGAACACTGCCCGACTTCGGAAATTTCTGTATCACCCATCCATGGGGAACAACGCAAGACGGTTGTGATAATGCTTATGACCGTTATAAAGGTGTCGAAGAAATGTTGCCGTTCGCCAAAGGTGTTAGTGCCAAAAGTTATGATTTTGATGCAAATGGCGAGCAGCCTTTAATAGATTATAAGCGGATGTTTGATATCGTTAAGGGTTCGGGTTTTAAAGGGTATATCGGCATAGAGTTCGAAGGAAATACTCAACCGGAGGAAGAAGGGATCAGGAAGACTAAGGATCTGATTGAAAAATATCTTTAATTAATTGCAACATCAGCTTTCGCCGCGGCCTTCTTTAATTCATTCTTCACTTCCTTCGCTTCTTTTTTTCTTCCCTGCTGGCGCAGCGATTTCTCGAGCCCATTCAGCGACCATACATTTTTCGCATTCCTCGAAAGATCCTTACGGAAAGCTTCTTCGGCTTTTTTATAATTTTTATCGGCCAGGAATGCATTACCAAGATATTGATAGGGGTTCAGCATCCAGTCTCTCGGTTCAGTGTATACCATTTCCCATTCTGTTTTAGAAGCTTTCTCAAGATGAGTGATAGCACTTTTAATATCATTTTGCTTCAGGGCCAGGTAACCGTTAAGGGTTTCAAAAGCCACTGATGAACCTTCACTTACAGGGGAAAATGGTAACATAGGAATTTTAAGTCCATCATCCTGCATGATCTCTTTCACTTTTTCGGCTTCCTTCTTTGCTTCATCAAAATTATTTTTGCCTGCCTGCGCCATTCCACGTCCAAAATGATACAAAACATTTGCATAGATATATTTTCCTTCGGGTTCTTTAGCAGCAAGCACGTTATCCCATTTTTCAAAACGAAGGTTTACCAGCATCGGAGTCATATACATATAATAAAGAAAAGAGCCCACAGGTGGTGGAGAAGCGAGAGAAGCGGTATCTAATGCGCCTGTTAATTCTTCAGCGGATTTCATAGCTTCATTATACCTGCCGGAAAGCATGGCACAGTTGGCGAGCATGTGAAGATTGTGCCAGTAATAAATAAATACATTTCCGTTCGATGCAGGAAACAATGTGCTGTACTCCCTGAACCTGTTCAATGCATCTGTATTGATGGCGATCCCTTTATCAAAATCACCTGTGCGCAGATAAATATGAGAAGGCATATGTACCATGTGCGACAAACCAGGTGTGAGCTTTCCAAGCACTTCCGCGCTATGCAAAGCTTTTTCAGGTGCAGGGGATGCTTCAACAATATGAATATAGTAATGGTTTGCTCCGGGATGCATCGGGTTTGACCTGATCACTTTTTCGAGAACAGTTTGAATGGCTGGCTGCCACGGCTTAGGCACACCATCTACAGTCCAGAGATCCCAGGGATGCTGAAGCATCATTGCATCTGCATACAATGCCAGCACATCAGTATTATCCGGAAATTTTTCTGCAGCAGCCTTCATGGCATCAACATAATCCTGGTTGAGACCTTCCCTTGTTTTTGTAGTATCGTTAGTGTAACGAACATTCATTGCGGAAATAAGTGTTTTTTCAACATCTGTTGCATTTGCACTCAATTCTACAGCTTTTTTTGTAGAACTCAATGCTTCCGGCGATGCGGTGTAACCAACATCATTGATGTTCGGACCATATGCGAGCGCCTGCGCCCACCAGATCATTGGATTCGAATCATCGAACTTCGCAGCCTTTTTTAATGAAGCAATGGATTCTATGATGTGAAAACCATAGTACATGTTTATACCCTGGTTAAAATACAATTGAGCACTGTCGCTTTTTGTTTCGATCTTCCACACATAACTACCGGAACCAGGTAACAGGTTTATTTCATCACTTTCTTCAAGCATTGCAGTTATTGCAGCACGGTCGGGAGTGCAGGAAACCGTGTTTTTTACTTTTGTTGCGTATGCGTCATAAAATGTTTCCGTGTCATTCGTTTTTGCATTAGGTAAAGTGATGAATGCAGTGAGTAATGCCGCGTTGACGAATGCAAACTTGCTCATAAAACTGGGGGGTTAAATCCTAATTTACTGAAAAAATACTACAGCGGTCACTTCAAACCTGTACAGGAAAGAGTTTTTTTCTGATGGCTGCTCTCCAGTGCGAGTTCAATTATCCTTATGGTATTGTAGCCGTGTTCGGGTTTTTCCGACAATGGGGCGTTATTCACGATCGTCTCGTATAGATTCTTATAGTACTGTCCGTAATCACCCTTCCTGGAAGGAACAGTTTCCCTGATCACTTTTCCATCGATCTCTGTATGGAGGATTCCAAAGAATGATTCAGGTTCTTTTCCCCAATGATCTCCTAAGGGCAATTCACCCGCCTTCAGTTTTTCTTCCTGCGGATCTTCACCATATTTTATGAACGATCCTTTCGTACCCTGCACCATGTATCGGGGACCCTGTTCGCGGACAAGCATACCTGAGTGAAGTATCACTTTCAAAAATTCATAATGGAGCCAGATATTAAAGTAGTCGACGGCTTTAGCATGCGGGCGTTGTTTCCTGACGTCGGCGGTGATTGCTTCAGGATTTCCAAATAATACCAAAGCCTGGTCAATAATGTGCGGGCCGAGGTCGTAAAGAATGCCTGCGCCGGGTATATCAGATTCGCGCCATGCTCCTGGTATGGCCTCTGGCCGGAAACGGTCGTAAGTAGCCGTAAACTCATGAATTTTTCCAAGAACATTATCATTCAGCAGGTCGCGCATGGTAAGAAAATCACTCACATACCTCCGGTTCTGGTACACGGATAATATTTTCCTTGTTTCCTTAGCCACGCGGATCAGCTCTTCTGCTTCATCAAGCGTATTGGTAAAAGGTTTTTCAAGCACAACGTGCTTCCCGGCTTTCAGTGCTTTTGCGGCATATTCGAAATGGGTATCATTGGGAGTGGTTACAACGATCAGTTCAGTATCATCTCTACCGATCAGTTCTTCAATTGATTTCGCTACCCTGATGCCCGGCAATTGTTTCCGGGATTCCTCACCATGTCTTTCAAGAACACTGGTGATCTCGAATTCCTGCATGGTAGAAAGAAAAGGGATATGGAAAACTTTTGCTGATTTTCCATATCCCACTACCCCTGTTTTCAACCTGCGCATAAGCAGCTGTTATTTTAATTGCTTTATCTTAATATTTTTCCATCTCACTTTTATGCCACCCCCATCATGTATCTGCAAAGCAATAAATCCTTTTCCCTGGCCGATCTTCTCATCTTTCAAGGTAACCATCTGTTTACCATTTAGCCAGGAAGTAACAACATCACCATCTGCTTTTATCCGCATATGATTCCAATCAGTTGCCTTCAAAACTTTTTCACCTTCAGCACTTGGTTTCACTAACCATTCTCTGCCATACGATTCATAAATACCTCCTGTGCTGTGCATCGGAGGAGCCACTTCAACCTGCCAGCCGCTGATCTTTGTGCCTTCAATATTTGAACGGATGAACACACCGCTGTTGCCATTAGCTTCAAGTTTGAAATCAAGATCAAGAATAAAGTTGTCGTAATTCTTATCTGTTGAAAGATATCCGTATTGTTTATCCGGTCCACTTTCACAAACCAGCTCACCATTTTCCACATACCATTTTTCAGTACCGTGGATATTCCAGCCGGTAAGATCTTTTCCGTTAAAAATTTTTTTGTAACCTGTAAGGGAGAAGGATGTCATCAATACAAGGATGCCTGATGCAATCAGTAAATATTTCATACTCGAATTAAATTTATGCATGAATATAGCGCAGAATTAATAAATGCTGATACCGGATACCAATGGGCATGCTTTTGAGGATAATATATTCACCCTTATTTTTCCTGTTCCGGAACCATCCAGTTTGAGTATCCTTTTGTGTCCGATTGTGGTGCCATCAACAACTTTTTTCCATTTTCCATTTTCCATGATCTCAACATTGAACTTACTGATCCTCTGACCCAGCCTGATATATTCTTCAAGCACCACATATTTTACATTTGCATTTTTCCTTAGATCTATTTCAATGGATGCCCTATTGATATTATTATCTGTAGCCCAGTATGTGTCTTTGTTTCCGTCGTTCATCATTGCCGGCGAATATTTAGCTGATTTGCCACGGTATGATGAAGCCATTACCACTGCATCCGCTGCAAGATCATAGGCAAACTCCCTGTTCAATATCGCCCTGAAACCCTTCAAAGCATTCACATCATTCTCATGAAACAGTCCTCTTTTATCGGGAGGAACATTCAATAGCATCAATGAACCCCTTCCAACAGAAGTGAGATATATCTCAAATAATTTCTCAGGGGTTTTTACAAGGGAATCTTCGCTGGCATGATAAAACCATCCAGGACGAATTGACACATCCACCTCCGCCGGTATCCAGTTTTTTCCATCCGGAGAACCGGTACCCAGCAGATCTTCAATACCAGGCTTGCCCGCGAACAATGTATCTGCTGTGATGGAATTCCAGTTCGTTTCACCGGCAATCCCTTTCTCATTACCCACCCATCTTACCCCAGGGCCGGCATCACTGAAAAAAATTACATCGGGTGCCATTTCCTTTACTATCCCCATGGTAACAGGCCAGTTATAATATGTACGTCCGTTGATCCTCCGTGTTTCATTCGCGCCCCCATAATATCCATCCCCACCATTGGCGCCATCAAACCACATTTCTGTAACAGGGCCATAATTTGTAAATAACTCCTTCAACTGATTCCTGTAATAGGTAAGATATCCTTCACGCCCATATTCAGCATGATTCCGGTCCCAGGGAGACAAATACACTCCGAATTTCAATCCCTGCTTTTTACAGGCTTCGGAAACTGCTTTCACCACATCATCTTTAAATGGACTGTTCTTTACTGAATGCTCAGTGTATTTGCTTGGCCACAGGCAAAATCCATCGTGGTGCTTACAGGTAAGGATCACCATTTTAAATCCGGCATCTTTTAATACTGACACCCACTGGTTCACATCGATCGAAGAAGGATTAAAAACAGACAGGCTTTCATTTCCATATCCCCATTCGAGCCCGGTAAAAGTATTAGTGGTGAAATGAATAAATGCATTCATCTCCATGTCGTGCCATGCCATCTGGGCCTCGGAGGGCACAGGATAAACAGCCGCGGGTGGCTTTACATCCTGGGCTAACATCATTACAGAAAAAGAAAGCAGAAAAGCCGAAAAAATAATTTTCATATATTAAACTATAAATTAATATTAGTCATCTATCCATATAACATGTCCGGTCATCTATACATAACCTCTATTAAAATAAAACTTTCTTTATTTACACGATGATCCAGGTAAAGGCCGGAACAATAATAACGCATTGTATAGGATGGTTAATCTTTTTAATGCTTCCCCTGCTGTTCATCAACGGCCAGAATGAAAATGCAGGTATTCTCACAATCATCCTGTCACCATATTACTGGATATTCCTGGTTTGTTACGCCATACTTTATTATTCTCATACTTATTATGTATTTCCTGAGTGGTATTCGAAAAGGAATTATGTAGTGTATGCTATACCTGGTTGTTTTTCTTGCATTGATTTTTTTCATCAGTTCTTTCGATAAGCTTGTAGGATTGGCGGGAAGTGGCGGTACGGTGCCCGGATTTCGCCCGGATCATTTTCCTGGATTTCC
>Ga0207701_10001017_pt1 | contig 29681 bp, 24 predicted proteins | sample KBSSwiSSwithPhiX_FD_184294 | JGI IMG/M metagenome (GOLD analysis project Ga0207701, IMG submission 184294) | Switchgrass rhizosphere bulk soil microbial communities from Kellogg Biological Station, Michigan, USA, with PhiX - S5 (SPAdes) (version 2) | ecosystem: Environmental > Terrestrial >... | reverse complement strand
CCAACTCCGAGCTCCCAGCTTCTCGCTCTTGCGCGAATCGCGAGCCGCCAGCCGCGAGCCGCGATTCGGCCTTGGAGTTGCACTCTCCGCATTTAGTGGAGGATGATCAGAGGATGGCCTCTCAGAATTCGTTCATTACCCGCACGCGGCTGACCGCGGCTGGGTCAGCCTTCGATATCTACAGCCTGCCGGCACTCGAGCGCGCCGGCTACGGCGGAGTGGCACGGCTGCCGTATTCGCTGAAGATCCTGCTCGAGAATCTCCTGCGTTGCGAAGACGGCCGGTTCGTTCACGCCGAACACATCAAGGCGCTGGCCAGCTGGGACGTGACCTCAGGCTTGCAGAAGGAGATCGCGTTCACACCAGCGCGCGTGCTCCTGCAGGACTTCACCGGCGTGCCGGCGGTCGTCGATCTCGCGGCGATGCGCGACGGCATCGTGCGGCTGGGAGGCGACCCGCGTAAGGTGAACCCGCTGCAGCCGGTGGAACTCGTCATCGATCACTCGGTGCAGGTGGATCACTACGCGGAGCGGAACGCTGCCGACCTCAACGCCGCGCTCGAGTTTGGACGGAACAAGGAACGCTACACGTTCCTTCGCTGGGGGCAGGAGGCGTTTCAGAACTTCCGCGTTGTGCCTCCCGACACGGGAATCGTCCATCAGGTGAATCTGGAGTACCTCGCGCGTGTGGTTTTCCAGGAAACGTCCAACGGCTCGGCGCTCGCGTACCCGGACACGCTCGTCGGCACCGACTCGCATACGACAATGGTCAACGGCCTCGGTGTCGTCGGCTGGGGCGTGGGGGGCATCGAAGCCGAGGCGGCGATGCTCGGTCAGCCGATCTCGATGCTGATTCCGGACGTTGTCGGCTTCAGGCTCGTTGATCGCCTGCCCGAAGGGGCGACCGCAACGGATCTTGTGCTCACGATCACCGAACGCCTGCGCAAGTTCGGCGTGGTCGGCAAGTTCGTCGAGTTCTACGGTCCCGGTCTGGAATTCCTGACCATCGCTGATCGCGCCACCCTTGGCAACATGTCGCCCGAGTACGGCGCCACGATCGCGATCTGTCCGATCGACGAGATGACGCTCGACTATCTTCGACTCACCAGCCGCGACGAATCGCACGTGCAGATGGTCGAAGCCTACGCGAAGGAGCAGGGGCTATTCCGGACCGCTCACTCGGCCGATCCGGTCTACACGTCAACTCTCGAACTCGATCTCTCAACAGTTGAGCCGAGTCTGGCCGGCCCGAAACGGCCACAAGATCGGGTGTCGTTGCGTCAGGCGAAGTACAAGTTCCAGCAGGCGCTCGACATGATGTTGACGGAACGGAAACCCAAGCCGGCAGCAGAGAAGCCAGGCGAAATCGGCTCTCCCGCTGCCCAGCCGGCAGCGGCAGCCGTCGCCGCGGCAACCGAAGTCGTCCCCGGCATGGAAGGGCTCGATCACGGTTCGGTGGTGGTCGCGGCCATTACCAGCTGCACCAATACGTCCAACCCCAGCGTGATGATTGGCGCGGGACTGCTGGCGAGAAACGCGGTCCAGCGCGGTCTCAAGGTGAAGCCGTGGGTAAAGACCAGCCTTGCGCCCGGCTCGCTGATCGTCACCGAGTACTACAAGGCGGCAGGCCTTCTCGAGTACCTCGCTGAACTCGGGTTCAACCTCGTTGGTTACGGGTGCACGACCTGCATCGGCAACAGCGGGCCGCTACCCGAGCCCGTATCCGGCATCGTCAAGGATCGGAACCTCATCGTCGCATCCGTTCTGAGCGGCAACCGGAATTTCGAAGGCCGCATCCAGTCGCAGGTGCGCGCGAACTATTTGGCGTCGCCGCCGCTGGTCGTCGCGTACGCGCTGGCCGGCCGGATGCAGGTCGACCTGACGACCGAGCCGCTTGGAACCGATACCGCCGGAACGCCGGTGTATCTCAAGGACATCTGGCCGTCCGAGCGCGAGATCCAGGAGACGATGCTGAAGGCGGTGAAGTCGGAGATGTTCCGATCGAAGTACGCGACGGTGTTCGATGGCGACGAGCGATGGCGATCGCTGCCGAGCCCGACAGGGGAACGGTTTGCGTGGGACGACACCTCGACCTACATTCGGAATCCGCCGTTCTTCGAGGGGCTGACGCTCGAGCCGACGCCGCCAACCGACATCGTCGGGGCGCGTGCGCTCGCGGTGCTCGGCGACAGCGTGACGACTGATCACATTTCCCCGGCGGGATCGATTCCGGTCGATAGCCCGGCAGGGAAGTATCTGGTCGCCAAGGGCGTGAAACCGGGGGACTTCAACTCGTATGGCGCGCGCCGCGGCAATCACGAAGTCATGATGCGCGGCACCTTTGCCAACATTCGACTCCGCAACCAACTTGCGCCGGGGACGGAAGGCGGCTGGACCACGCTGATGCCGGCCGGCGAGGTGATGACGATCTACGACGCCTCCGTTCGGTACAAGGAAGCCGGTGTGCCGCTGATCGTGATCGCGGGCAAGGAGTACGGTTCAGGCTCGTCACGCGATTGGGCGGCCAAAGGCACGCTGCTGCTGGGTGTGAAGGCGGTGATTGCCGAGAGCTTCGAGCGTATCCACCGGAGCAATCTCGTCAACATGGGCGTGCTGCCGCTGGAATTTCGCGCCGGTGAAAACGCGGCGTCGCTCAAGATCACCGGGCGCGAAACGTTTGACGTCCTCGGGATGGGCGCGACGTTGAAGCCGCGCGGCGCGGTGACCGTGCGCGTGACGTGCTCCGACGGAAGTGTTCAGGACATCACCGCGACGGTGCGCATTGACACGCCCGAGGAACTCGTCGCGTTCCGTAACGGCGGCATTCTGCCGTACGTGGTACGGCAGTTGGTGAAAGGGTGACGATTGCGGATTGCGGATTGGTGATTGCGGATTTTTTGATTGCCGATTGACGATTGAGATTTCTGATTGTTGATTGAGATTGCTGATTGGTGATTGCTGATTTTGCCACCGGCCGGCAATCGACAATCACCAATCGGCAATCTCAATCCAACAATCGGCAATCGCCAATCTCAATCCAAAATCGACAATCGACAAATCCGCAATCGCCAGTCCGAAATCCGCAATCGATCTATTTCATATAGCCTCTTCGTGCGGTGACTTTCCCTCGCTTGGCCTTCAGTTTGACCTCGAGCGGGTGCCAGCCTGCCTGATCGACGCCCCTCGGAGTGTAGGTAATGAGATACCGAGTGCGGAATTCCATGAGCACTCGGCGCGGCGTTGACCTTTTCCGACGACACTCCGGCCGTGAGGGATCCCAGGCCGCAGATCGACAGAACGATCAGCGCGGCCGAAGCGTAGCTTCGCATCGTGAAACCGAAATCCGGCAGGCGCCACGCACTCTAACACACGCGTGATGGTTGAGTTGCCGTCAATCAACAATCAACGAGCGACAATCGGCAATTTCCTATAATCGATCGATGGAATCGGTCGAGCGTCGTCGCTCGTTGACGACAAGAGATGTGAAGGATGAGGCGAGGGCCGCGGGCTTCGATCTTTGCGGCGTTGCACCGGTGGCCGATTTTCCCCAGCTCGGGTTTCTCGATGAGTGGCTCGCGCGTGGCTATGCGGGGGAGATGCACTACATGCATCGCACGGCGGAGCGGCGCGCGAACGTCCGCGCGGTGATGCCCGAAGCGCGATCGGTGATCTGCCTCGGCGTCGTCTACAACACGGAGCGGCCGTATTCCAACCAGCATGCCGATCCGGCTCGGGCGGCAATCGCACGCTACGCCTGGGGAGACGACTATCACGTCGTGATCGAGGAGCGTCTCCGCTCGCTCGTCGAGCGGCTGCGAGCGATCGCTGACGATGACTTCGAGGCGCGCGCCTACGTGGACACTGGCCCAGTGCAGGAACGCGTCTATGCACAATACGCCGGGCTTGGATGGATTGGGAAGAACAGCTGTCTCATCAACGAGTCACTGGGGTCTTGGATCTTTCTCGCCGAGATTCTCTGCAGCCTCGCGCTCGAGCCGGACGCGCCAGGGTTCGATCAGTGCGGGACGTGCGCGCGATGCCTCGAGGCCTGTCCGACGGGCGCGCTGGTTGACGCTGGCGTGCTCGATTCGACGCGGTGTCTCTCGTACCTCACCATCGAACTGAAGGGGCCGATTCCAGAGCAGCATCGGGAGGGAATCGGTCCGCACGCGTACGGCTGCGACATCTGTCAGGAGGTGTGTCCCTGGAACATTTCGCCCGGGATCGGCAAGAGCGACGAACCGCACTGGCAGCCGCGCGACGGGCTCGACACGCCTCGCCTGATCGATCTGTGGAATCGCTCGGACGACAGTCTTCGCGCGCTGTTGAAGGGAAGCGCCATGAAGCGTGCGGGCGTGAAGCGCCTGCGACGGAACCTGGCGGTCGCGATCGGCAACAGCGGCGACTCGTCAGCGATGGCTGCGCTCGCTGACTGCCGCGAGCCCACGGCAAGCGATCCGCTCGTGGCGGAGCATGTCCAGTGGGCGATCCAGAGGCTCGGTGAGTAGAAGTGGCTTCAAAACCGCGTGTAGGAGAGCCCGAGGGGCGAAGCCCCTCGGAGTGAGAAAGCCCAGACCTGGCGAGCCGGTCCCCGACCTTCTTCCGGACAAACTCACCCTGGAGAATGTGGCCGGAGCGGCGAATGACTGCAAAGCGTGCGATCTCTATAAGCGTGGTACTCAAACCGTCTTCGGTGAAGGACCGCAACGGGCCACGCTGATGCTCGTCGGCGAACAGCCTGGTGACGCGGAAGACCTTGCCGGGCATCCCTTTGTCGGCCCCGCCGGCAAGCTCCTCGACCGGGCGCTCGACGAAGCAGGCATCGATCGCAAGAAGGTCTACGTCACCAACGTCGTGAAACACTTCAAGTGGGAGCCGAGGGGGAAGCGTCGGATCCATGCGAAGCCCAACGCCGCGGAAATCAGCGCGTGCCGTCCGTGGCTGGAAACCGAAATCGCTCTGATCAAGCCGCAAGCGCTGGTCTGCCTTGGCGCGACCGCCGCGCAGGCTCTGCTGGGAAAGACTTTCAAGGTGTCGAAACAGCGAGGCGAGTTCGTCGACTCGTCGCTGGCGCGGCTGGTGATGGCGACCGTTCACCCTTCGTCGATCCTGCGTGCGCGAGACGACGAAACGCGACGGGTGGAGATGGAGCGTTTCGTGGCCGATCTGAAGAAGCTGGCGAGCGCGTTCAAGCGCATCGGAAGCGGCTGAAGCCCGCGAGAGTGGGAGCTCGAGCCTCGGATCCTGCAAGAGGGAGTAAGATCACGAGAGAATAGGGTCATGACGGAACAATTTCAGCCCACGCTGCTTCTCTCCATGCCGCAGCTGCAGGATCCGAATTTTGCCAGGACGGTCGTTCTCCTGTGTGACTACGTTCCTGAGGGTGCCTTTGGCTTGGTTCTGAATCGCCCGACGGATGAGGCCGCAACCGTTATGGTGCGGCTCGATCCACCGGTGGAGAACGGCAACGAGCTGCGCCTGCATACGGGCGGGCCGGTTGAACCAGACCGCGGATGGATTCTCAGCGGCGAAGAGCCGGCCGATGTCGAACACCGCACGATCGTGCCGGGATTATTCCTCTCGACGTCGCCGATTCTGCTTCGACGGGTGCTTGAAACGCGCCCCGCTCCGCGAGCCCTCGTGCTCGCCGGCTACGCGGGATGGGGACCCGGACAGCTCGACCAGGAACTCTCGCAATCCGCGTGGTTGACGTGCGACGTCGACCTGGAACTCGTCTTCGACACCGAGCCCGCGCGCATGTGGGAGACGGCCATCCGACGCCTCGGAGCCGATCCTTCGGCTTTCCAGATGAGTCACGGCGTGCATTGAGAGATCGGGTTCCGCCAGGGTTCTACTTGGTTCTACGGGGTTCTACAAGGTTCGTTCTGGTTCTGCCAGGTTCTCTGCGTCCTACCTGGGTAGAAGCTGACAGAACCCGGTAGAACCTGAGAACGAACCCGGTAGAACCCTGTAGAACCAAGTAGAACCTGGTAGAACCCAATCACTTGCCGAGGACTTCGGCGAAGAAGTCGGTGGCGCGAGGATCCTTCGACTGGCCCAGCCAGAACATCGCCTGCTTGCGAACTTCCGGGTTCGTGTTGCTCCGCGCGACTTTGATCAGGAGCGGGACCCCTTCGTCTTTCGGCAATTGACTGAGCGCGAACACGGCTTTCTTCTTCACTTCTGTATCAGGATCCTGATCGATGCGATCGGTGATCGTCGCCGCGGCTTTTTCGCCAGCCTTTTGTGCCAGCCAGAAGAGCGCCTCCCCGCGGAGCCGCGGTTCCGCGTCGGTGCGAGCGGTCGCGATGAGCGTATCGAGCGCTTGTGGAACCTTGCTCTGCGTCAGACCGAAGATGGCACTCTTCCGGACCTCGACGCTCGGGTCGTCCCGAAGCACGCGTTGCAGCGTCTGGAATCCATGCTGGCCGCGGGCGTTTCCGAGCCAGAACGTCACTTTCTTCCGAACACTGTCCGGCTGGCTTTGCGCGACCAGGCGGTCGAGCGATGCGTCAGCGGCCGGGTCCCCGTGAAGCGCGATGGCCGTAATCGCGCCATCGCTGACGCGATTCCTCGTCTCGCCCTGCACGCCGGCGAACGACTCGAGCAGCGCGATGCTGTCGGCGGGGCGGACGTTGTCCAGCCAGCGCACCGGCCGGCCGCCGGCGTCGAGCTGGCAGTCTTCTGAGAAGACTCTGATGCGCTCGACCGTTCGATTCTCCACGCGATACAGCACGATCATCTGCGTGGATCCTTCGAGCTTGATGACTCCCGCGGGCGACGCCACATCTGAACGCGACGTCATCGATGTGCCCGACGAGTTTTCAAGCCGGCAGAACCCGCAACAGCCCGACGCATTCGACGGCGTTCCATTCACGACCGTGCTGCCGGAGTTGAAGCAGCACATCACCTGCTCGCCATTGGAGACCGGCACGGAGTAACCAATCCATGCGACGTCAGCGGTCGCACTCACCAACGATCGAAACGACTGGATGAAAGGCGTTCCGGCCGGCTGGGTGGTTACGGCGCCGTTCTGGATGCGTGGCTGCTGGGCGGCGAGAACTGTGCCCACCCCCGTCGCCAACAGCAGCCCAGACGCGATCGCTTTGAACGGACTGAACATGGCGCGCCTCTACTTTCCGTTCAGGAGTTCCATCATGTATTGCATGACGACGGGGTCCTTCGAACCCATCACCGACAGCTTCGACACGATCTCCTTCTTCATCGTCGGGTCGGATTCCTTGCGGGCAAGATCGACGAGCCCCGACGCGTTGCCTTGCACGAAGAGGCCCTCGATTACTGCACGGCGAACCGCGGGATCCTTGTCCGTGTTGTAGATCTGAACCAGCGCGTCACCGGTTTTCTTCGAGCCCATGACGCCGAGATTGCGGATGGCGGTTCTCCTCAGCTCGGGGTTCTTCTCCGTCTTCGCCAGCTCGATCAGCCGATCCGCATCTCCGCCAACGAACATCGCCTGGATGATCCGTTTCTTGACGTCGACCGACGTCTCTTTCTGATAGAGCTGCCACAACGCGTCGTGGGCGCCCATCACGCCAAGCTGCTGCACGGCCTCGGCGCGGAGATCCGCGTTCTGTTCTGACTGCGCCGCGTTCAAGAGCCGATCGCGCTCGCCCGCGACCATGAATGCACGCAGGATCCGCCGCTTCACATCCACATCTGGAGTCGAGCTGTAAATCTCGGCAAGCGCTGCGCGGCTTTCAGAACCACCCTGTGTTCCCAGATAGTCGATGGCGCGGTTCTGGAGATCAGGCGATACGTTGCCCTTGGCGACGTTCTTGAGGAGGTCCCGCGCACGGGGCGAATCGCTCTGGGCAAGGACGAACAGCGCTTTCGACTTCAGGCGTGGCGACGCCGTCCCCTTGAGAAGGGTCTCGATTGTCGGAATCGCCTTTTCCGGATCCGAATTCATCAACGCCGCGAGCGCATAGCTCTTCATCTCTTCGTCGTTTTCATTCTCGGGCCGCGCTGGCTGGCCGCTGCTCAGGCGAACTTCGCTCTCGAGCTGCTTTGCCTGGGAGGCGTAGCGGCCCTTGGGGTAGTCCTTCGCCAACGAAGCAAGGGTCGCCAGTGACTCGGCGCGCTGCCCGATCTTGTTTTGCGCCCATGCCTTCCAGTAGAGCGCGTTTTCCGCGTGCGCCCCCTTCATCGCGGCGGTGTCCGTGAAGCGCTGGATCGCGCGATCGTACCGGCCGTTGTCCATGTCGTCGCGGCCCTGGTCCCACAACCGCGTTTCGCGATCGCGTTCACGCTGCTCGGCCTCTTTCTCGCGGTCTTGTCTGTCCTGCTCGCTCCACTCGGCCGACATCGGTCTCCCGATCGTCATCGGCCCGATCAGCATCGGTGGTGACGGCAGGGCAGCCGGGGTGGGACCGATCGGTGCAAGCGCCATGGGCCCCGGCCCCACAGGACCGGGACCGACCGGACCTGGACCAACCGGGCCAGCTCCGACTGGACCTGGCCCGATCGGACCGGGTCCGACCGGAACCGGCCCCGTGGGTTGTGCCGACGCGACGCTTGCGACGGCGAACATGGCGGCGAACGCAATGGCCACGCATGAAATCTGGTTGCGCATGATTCGATATCCTGTCTCTTCCTCGGCGAGCATCAGCCCGCTCTCAAAGCGCCGGAATTCTCCGGCGCGCATGTCATCGTCGAGTGGCTACGAGCTCTGGCCCGCCCGCGACCGGATTTGCGCCTTCTGGCGTTTCTGAACTTCCAGCGACAGCACTCGTACTTTCAGCAGCAATCCGTTCTTCTCGATGCGCTGACGCACATCGTTGAAATCCGCGGCGGACACGCGATCCGGGCTTGCCGCCACGTCGGTCAGCACCTGTTCGAGATCGTCCAGCACCGCTGCGAGCGCGGTATTCCCGTTCGCCACCGCCGTCTGCCGATACAAGCGGTTGTCGGCGACGAGTTCCGCCGCGCGTTCGCGCTCCGCGACCAAGTCACTCGGATCCGAGGCGTCCGCGGTCACGAGTTCGGTAAGCATCAACTCCGAGCGATCGAGATGATCTCCGAGGTCCGCCAGCAGGATGCGCTCGCGCAACCCGTTCGACGCCGTCGTGGATTCAGAAACGTTTGCGGGAACGGCCTTTTGCGAGACGCGCCCGGCGAGGAACGCGGCCGCCACGAGCAGCGCCACGCCGGCGACCCAGGCGAGGCGCGCCGGCGACAGCACGAACCACGAAAACCATCCGTTCGCTGGTCGATCGAGTTCCGGCTGAAGCCGTGCCCAGACCTTACGTTCGAAACCGTCTCCAATCTCGACCGGCGGGGTCGATTCCACCGCCGCCAGCACGCGCTGAAGCGTGGCGAAGCGTGCGTGGCACGCGGCACACTCACGAAGGTGATCGCCAGCCCTCGCGCTCGCGGCCGCATCGAGCTCGCCGTAGTAGTGAAGAACCAGATCGTCTTCAGTGAGGTGCATATGGATTTACCGTCTCAATCTGCCGACACGAGCGGTTCAAGCGCGACGCGCATCTTCTTCACCGCACGAAAAATACTGTGCTTGGTCGCGTTGGCCTTGAGGCCCAGCGCATGGCTGATTTCGTCGATCGACTGGCCTTCGAAGTGCCGGAGCGCGAACGCGGCGCGTTCCATGGCGCTCAAGGACGTCATCGCGTTCATCACGCGCTCCTGGACCTCGGTGCTGAGCATCAGCCGTTCGGGTGACGCCTGCACGTTGGGCCCGCGGTCATCGCCGCCAAGGTGATCGAGATCGGCGGCGTCGTGGCCCGATTCGCGGTGTGGCCGCGAACGAATCAGATCGATCGAGCAGTTCACCGCGATGCGATGCAGCCAGGTGCTGAAGTTCGCTCGCGATTCGAAACGGCTCAGTTGACGGTAAGCCTTCAAGAAAGTCTCCTGTACCACGTCTTCCGCATCGTCGGCCGAGCCGGTCATCCGGTAGGCAAGCCTGTAGACAGCGCGGCTGTGGCGCTCGACGAGCGCTCGAAAAGCTTCGCTATCGCCGTCGCGGGCCAGCGCGACGGTGGCGGCGTCCGTTTGCGGCATCCAATTGCTTAGACGGGAGTTGCGGCTGGTGGTTAGCTGCGGATCTGAAGGCGGTTTAGTGGCGCCTGGGCCGGTCGGGTCCTGAGGTTGGGTCATTGACCAAATCGAGGTTGGCCGGGGGGGCCTTTACTCGTTCGACAATTTCCCGGGTACGGGCGATCTCCCGTTGAAGGGCGGCGATGCAGGCCTCCTGACTCTCGTGCGGGAGGTCGGTGCTCGCCCCGCAAAAGGGACAGGAGTCTGCCACTGGGGGTCACCTTCCGAAGCTGCTTTCGCAGGGTCAACGGAGGCGTTGCAAGAACACATCCACGGTGCACAGACATCACCGCGTCGAAAAGAGTGTCTTCACGCCGCTTTCGAGCGGCCGGATCCGATAGCTGAGTTCTTCAACACTACGTGAACTGTTCAGCGTCCAGTCGTGGCGAAATATCTTCACAGCGCCGCGCGTAATGATTGGCGGTCTTCGCGTCATAGTTGCACGGCATTCTTCCAGCCAACCCATCGCCGACGCGGCCGCGAAAGGAATCCGCCTCGGAAGCGGGGTTCCAGTCAGGTCGCGCCAGATTTCAAAAATTCGCATCTGCGGCGCATTCTCGCCGCCGAGGACGTACTCCGTTGCCGCCAGGGGCCGCACTATTGCCGCGACGTGCGCATCAGCCACATCGTCCACGTGCGCGTACGACCAGCAGCGATCGCTCCCCACGATCCCCGGCAGGTGCCCTCGCCGGTGATCATCGATCAAACGGCCCACCAGGTTTGCCTCGTTTGGTGGTCCCGGGCCATACAGGACGCCAGGCACCAGGATCACCACCGGTTCGCCGCGGGCAGCGGCCGCCTGCGCCACCTCGCGTGCTCGCACCTTCGTGCGCTGGTAGTCGTTGGCGCAAAGGGCCGTGGTCGCACCGGCGGGCGGTAGCGCCAAAAAAGATGATGTGTAGACGACGCGTCGGATCCCCGACGTCCTGGCAACATCAAGCGCCGACTCAAGACCGCCAATGTTGATCTCGTCGAAGATCGCTGGCGAAGGTTGCCAGAGGCTGACGAGGGCGGCGGCGTGGATGATGGCGTCCACCCCCCGTGCCGCGGTCATGATGGCGTGCCGATCCCGGACGTCGCCATCCACGGCCTGACCCGGAAGACCTGCCGCAGACGCCCGGCGCGCGAACACGATCGGGTCGTGCCCCTGTCGCACCAGCGCCCGGACGATGGCACTGCCGAGATAGCCGCTGCCTCCTGTGACGAGGACTCGCATTTACTTGATGTCAGTTTTCCGTCTGCCTTACTCACTGCGCGTGGGGCCCCACCCCCACGCGCTCTCGCTCGCGTGCGCCGCTTCGCGGCGCTTCCCTCCGGCCGCTCGCTCGGGCCGCAGGCGCTCGCTGTCCATGTCCGAATCCTTAAGCCGGTAAGCGCGAACCAGCTGATCCCGGGTCCCGGATAACGGATCCCGGCTCCCTGAATCCTCGGGCTTCGAACCATTGTTATATGCTTCATTCGATGTTCAAGCGGCAGAAAACCGGCTCGGTCGTGTGTGCCTCGTGTGGCTCGCTTGTCGGGGTCAATGATGACCAGTGCTACACGTGCGGCCGGCGCAATCCCGGTCTCTGGGGATATGGTCCGCTGCTGCGACGGCTTGGCAACGACCTCGGTTTCGTGCCGCTCGTCATCTATGGGTGCGCCGCCCTGTACATCTTGAGTCTGCTCGTCACGTTGATGACGGGTGGCAACATCATGGGTGGCGGTCTTTTCTCGCTGCTCTCGCCCGGCGGATTTGCCACGATGGTGCTGGGGGTGAGCGGCGCCGTTCCTGTTTTTTACTACGGCCGCTGGTGGACCGTGCTGAGTGCGGGCTGGCTGCATGGCGGGGCGCTGCACATCCTGTTCAACATGATGTGGGTCCGCGACCTGGGTCCGCCGGTCGCGGACATCTACGGCGGCGCCCGGATGGTCATTATCTACACCATCTCGTCTGCGTGCGGATTCCTGCTCAGTTCCACAGCGGGACTGATCATGCCGCGCGTAGCCTTCCTCGGCGGGGCGTCCTACACACTCGGCGCATCGGCCGCGATTTTCGGACTGCTTGGCGCGCTCGTGCACTACGGCCGGCGAGGCGGCAGCAGCATGATTCGTTCGCACGCGTTGAGCTACGCGGTGTCGATGTTCGTGTTCGGTCTGCTCATGCCAGGCGTCGACAACTACGCGCACGCCGGCGGGTTCGTCGGCGGCTACGTCACCAGCATGTGGCTCGACCCGTTGAAGCCGGAACGGGTGAACCACATGGTCGGCGCGCTCGTCTGCCTGCTGGCTACGGTGCTCGCCATCCTCGCTTCGGTCATCGGGACTCTGCGAATGCTCTGATCGTCAACGACAGCCAAGACTCAACAGGAGAAACGAGAGAAACGGGAGCCAAAATTTCTCTAGTTTCTCCAGTTTCTCCTGTTTCATTGGATGTCGCCGCTCCGAGCGGACTACTTCGAATAGAGATCGATGATCTTCCCTATGGCCCGTTGGCAGACGCGGCAGAAACCCACCGCGTCGCGGGTGAACATGATGCAGTCGGCTTCGGGGCGGTAGAGTCCCCGCGCTTCATAGGACGCACCTTCAAACGCTCCCACCCGGCCCGAGTAGGTCATGGACGACAGAAACTTGGTGTCCCACGCCTGCTGCTCGCGAAAGAGGGCGTCCATCTCCGACTCCGGAGCGTTCCGCGCCCGGATGTCACGCCGTCGCTGCTGGATTGAGGCGGTGTGCTTCTCGTATTCCTCTTTGCTCCACGGTGTCGGGAGCGGTGTGCCAGACGTCACCAGATCCTTCCACTTCAGCGTCGCGGGATCGTGGAGGGCCGTCACGTTCGGCTCCCATGGCTCTGGCTTCTGCGCCGCGCCGGTTTCGTAGGCCACGTCGGACGTGTAGTACTCATCGGCCAGCGCTGCGAAATGGTGGCCGAACTCGTGCACGAAGACATACGGCGAGAAGGCGCTGTCGACCGAGGCGGTTGCCTGATCGTTGAAGATGCCGCCGCCGCCGTAGGTCTTGTCGTTGACCAGAATCTCGATGAACTCGTACGGCGCGGCGGACGCCGCGTCGCGGAGTGCCCGGTTATCGAGAGTCAAGACGTAGCGCTCGGAGTCGAAGATGTTGTACTCCGTCGACAACGGCGTGCGGCGAAACACCCCGCCATTCGGACGGTTGACGCCGCTTTCGCCTGACGGGAGATCCAGCGCGCGCACATTGAAATCTCCCTTGCGGCTCTTGAACGGCTCCTGGGCGAACAGCGCTGGCAGCAATCGGTTGACGTCGGCGTGAAATTTCGACATTTCCGCCGCCGTGTAGCCTTCACCGATGACGAGCAGGTCGACCTTCTCGGCCGGCGAGCCGTTGATGAATACCGGCCACACGCGGCCTGCATGCTGCTTGAGCGGCGCGCGGACGACGAACCGGGATTGCGGATCGATCTCCGTTGTCCAGAGGGGAGAGAAGCTGTTGTCGGGTTGCCGCTTCGAAAGGGTCACCGTGACGGGCACGCGCGGCCACGGAAAACGCAACGATTCGTGAAACGTCCGATGTGCGGTTTTCTGCTCGCCGGTTGTCTCCCACTCGCCATAGATTGACGCGAACCCGCGTGAGTACACGACCGCGCCGCCACGCTTGTCGCGGACTTCGAATCGATACTTTCCGAGGTCGGTCGGATCGATCAATTGCGTCCGGCTGCCCGGCCAGTCGCCGTCGTCGACCACGCGATCGAGGGAAAACGTCTCCCCCGACTTCGGCCCTCCAGTGTGGAAGTAGTCGACGCGCATCGTCGCGCCTGTGAACAGAGCCTCGAACGATGGAGGCTGCTTCAACGACGCGGAAGAAGCGAGGGCGAGCACTGCGAGTACGAGGAACGTGCGCGACATTCGGCCACTATATGCTCTTCTGCGTCGAGTTGCAGGCGTGGAAGCTACAATCTAATCCGATGCGCAAACCTGTTGTTCTGATTACCGGCGCCGGCGGCGAGATCGGCCATGGACTCATCGACCGGCTCGCTCAGCGCAGTGACCGGGGAATCGTCACGCTCGATCTCAACCGGCTGGATCCGACGATTGCCACCAAGGTCGATCGCGAGTTCACCGGATCGATTCTCGACCGTGGCCTTCTCGAACGCGTTCTCGCCGAGTTTCGTGTGGAGCTGGTGTTTCATCTTGCCGCGCTGTTGTCCACGCGGGCTGAATTCACCCCGGTGACGGCGCATCAGGTCAACGTCGAGGGGACGTTGAACCTGCTCGAGTTCGCCCAGCACGAAGCCGAGTCTCACGGCCGCCCCGTCGTGTTCATGTATCCATCGTCGATTGCCACGTACGGGCTTCCGAATCGCGACACGAAGGCCGCTGCGGGAAAGGTCAAAGAAGACGAGTGGACCCATCCCACGACGATGTATGGGTGCAACAAGTTGTATTGCGAGCAGCTCGGGCGGTACTACGCGAGGTTCTATAAGCAGCTGGCTGCGGAACCGGCGAGTGGCCGAGTCGATTTCCGGAGCGTGCGCTTTCCGGGGCTGATTTCGGCGCTGACCATGCCGTCCGGAGGAACGTCCGACTACGCGCCCGAAATGATCCATGCGGCTGCAAAGGGGCAGCCCTATGAATGTTTCGTCCGCCCCGACACCCGGATTCCGTTCATGGCCATGCCCGACGGCGTAGACGCGCTCGTCAAACTCGCGTCCGCCCCACGCGATGCGCTGACCCGCACCGAATACAACGTGGCGGCGTTCAATCCGTCAGCCGACGAGATTCGATCGGTCGTTCTGGATGCGTTCCCCGCGGCGCGAATTGATTGGGACGTCGATGACAAGCGCCAGGGCATCGTCGATTCGTGGCCAGCCGACGTCGACGACTCCACCGCCCGGAGCGACTGGGGTTTCGCGCCGCGCTACGACTTCGAACGAGCGTTCAACGAGTACCTGGTACCTACGATACGGCGACGTTATGCCAAAGCTTAGCTGGCGTCCGCGAGCCGCGACTCGCGAACCGCGAACCGCGTCAGTTACCGGTCTGTGATGTGCGCCTCACTCCACTCCACCGGGGGAGTAATGACCGGCTCCGGCGTGGGACCGGGATCGGGACGTCCGCTGCCTTCCAGGCGGCTGATTGCGCGAACCGTCATGTCGTGATCGCACAGCATCTGACACGACAGCCTGACGCCGATGGCGCCCTTGGCCATCAACACTTGTCGCTCTGCTACGGTCATCCGCGTGGGTTCCCCGGCGATGAACTCGACTCGACACGTCGTACATCGCGCGTTGCCGCCGCACGCATGCAGGATGTCTACGCGCGCATCCTGCTCGATCGCCAGCACGAGGCGCTTGCCTTCTTGAACGTCAACCGTTCCAAATCCTTCGACTGTCAGCTTCGGCACGTCTGGTTTCTCCTTGGTCCGCGAACACGCCATCATACAAAATAGAGACGGGTTCTCGTACCACTTTGCAGAGCTTCAAGTACGCATTTCGATCGCTATCCCGACGGCCAGGCTTCGCCGCCCTTTCCATTCTGGCTCTCGCGTTGGGCCTTGGCGCCAACGCCGCGATTTTTCGCGTGTTCGATGCCGTGCTGCTTCGGCCGCTCCCGTACCCCGATGCTGACCGCATCGTCATGCCCTGGGAATTCAGCGCCGAGATCCAGCAACGGCTTGGCTTCGATCGGCTGCCATCTTCACCTGCGGACTTCGTCGACTATCGTGACCGCACCACCTCGTTCGAGCATTTCGCGTCGATGCGGACGGAACAGGTCAACCTGACCGGTCTCGGTGAGCCCGAGCGGATTGGCGCGCTTCGTGTCAGCTCGGGGTTCTTCGACGTCCTCGGCGTTCAGGCCTCGATCGGCCGTACGTTCCAACCGGGCGATGAGTCGCGTGGACGCGTCGTGCTGATCGCCGACAGCCTGTGGCGGCGAAGCTTCGGCGGCGACCCGGGCGTCATCGGACGAGTGATCTCGTTGAATGGAGAGCCAGCGACGGTTCTCGGCGTCCTTCCTGACTGGTTCCGGTTCCCCGCGGCCGGCGAGTTGCCTCAGAGTTTTGGATTTTCGCTCAGCCCGGTCGTCTGGTCGCTCGATGTGCTGACGCCCGAACAGCGTCGCAACCGGGGCGGCAAGAGCCTCGTCCTGATCGGCCGATTGAAGCTGGGCGTGTCTGCCGCCATGGCCGAGCAGGATCTCGCGCACATCGCCGCAGACATCGCGCGTGATTTTCCGCAGACGAATGCCGGCTGGACGGTGCGAGTCCTCTCGCTCCGGGAACAACTGGTCGGCTCTCTGAGGCCGGCGCTGGTTGCGCTCCTCACGGCGGTCGGTGTGGTGCTGCTGATTGCGTGTGCCAACGTGGCCAACCTGCTGCTCGTGCGCGCGGCTGCCAGACAACGCGAGATTTGCGTGCGCTATGCGCTCGGCGCGTCACGCTCGAGCGTTGTGGCGCAGTCGCTGGTTGAAAGCCTGATTCTCGCGGTGACCGGAGGTATCGCAGGCCTGGTCATCGCCTGGTGGATGCTGCGAGCGCTGCTGGCGATGGCCCCGGCTTCGCTGCCCGCGGCGGCCGAGGCCGGACTTGACTGGCGCGTGCTGGTGTTTACGGCCGGCCTGTCGCTGGTTACGGCGCTGGCATTTGGTGCGGCTCCAGCGTGGCACTGCACCCGCTTCGACACCACGGAGGGGTTGCGTGAAGGGGCGCGCGGAACGGTCGGCAGCCGCAACGCGACGCGCACGCGAAACACCCTCGTCGTGCTCGAAGTTGCTCTGGCTGTGTTCTTGCTGATTGGCTCGGTACTCCTGGTTCAGGCGTTCGTGCGATTGATTCACGTCAACATGGGCTTTCGTACCGATCGCATCCTCACCATGGAAATCGCGCTGCCGCGAACCGCGTATCCGCCCGTCCGCGCATCCGCATTCTTCCTTTCGCTGATCGATCAACTGTCGTCGCTGCCAGGAGTCGAGGCTGCCGGGTTGACTTCAGGCGTGCCGCTGAGCGGCAGCGAGAACCTGTTGCCGGTGACCATCGAGGGACAGCCGCGGCCCGAGCCTGGTCAAGAGATCATCTCCGACTATCGCATCATTACTGCCGGCTACTTCGAAGCGCTCGCGATTCCCATTCTCGAAGGTGATGCGATTCAGCCGCCGCCAGACAACTCACTGCGGGTGTGGATCAATCAGACGATGGCCCGTTCCGGGTGGCCGGGGCAATCGGCGATCGGCCGGCGCATAAAGCTGACGAACTACGAACGGGATGGCCGCTGGTACACCGTCGCCGGGATCGTCGGCGACACACGCTATACCGGACTCGACCGTGCGCTCCGTCCCCAGGTCTATGTGCACTATCGCCAGGATCCCCGGGACCAGATGGCGGTTGTTCTCCGCTCGTTCGGCGATCCCGTCGCGCTCGTGAACTCTGCTCGTGCCGCGGTTCAGGCGCTCGATCCAAATCAGCCGGTGGCCCGAGTTCGCACCATGGAACAGATCGTGACCACTTCGGTCGCAAACCGGCGGTTCCAGATGATCCTGATCGGTCTGTTTGCTCTCTCCGCAGTGACCCTGGCGGTCGTCGGGTTATATGCCGTGGTGTCGTATTCGGTTGCCGACCGCATTCACGAGATGGGGCTTCGCCTGGCGCTTGGCGCAAGGCCCGCGAGTCTGCTTGGCCTCGTTCTCGGCGAGGGGCTGCGTCTGGTCGGCCTTGGCATCGCGATCGGGGTTCTGGCGGCGCTGATGCTGACGCGATTTCTCGAGACCCTGCTGTTCGGCGTCAGAGCCCGTGATATGACGACGTTTGTGCTCGCTTCCGCCGTCCTGCTTGCCGCGGGTCTTCTTGGCTGCCTGGCGCCTGCCCGGCGCGCAATGCGTGTCGACCCCGCCATTGCGCTGCGCACCGAGTAGCCCGACGCGATGCTCTCTTCATCGCTGCTCGTGTCGGCGTACAGTACCGGCTGGTTTCCGATGGCGGTCGACGACGGTGAGATACGGTGGTATTCGCCGGATCCGCGAGGCGTCATTCCGCTCGACGCGTTCCACATCCCCTCGAGGCTCGCGAGGGTCGTACGCGCCGGCCGCTTCCGCGTCGAGATCGATTGCCGCTTCGAAGAGGTCATGCGCGCTTGCGCGGAAACAGACCGCAACGACGAGGACGCCGGAACGTGGATCAGCGAAGAGATCGTCGCGAGCTACCTGGAACTGCACCGGCGTGGCCTTGCGCATTCGGTCGAAACCTGGCTGGACGACCGCCTGGCTGGCGGTTTGTACGGCGTGGCGCTCGGCGGCGCATTTTTTGGCGAATCAATGTTTCATCACGTCACCGATGCCTCGAAGGTGGCGCTGGCAGCCCTCGTCGAGCGCTTACGCACACGAGGGTTCCGCCTGCTGGATGTGCAGTGGGTCACCCCGCACCTCGAACAGTTCGGGGCCATTGAGATTCCACGCGACGTCTATATGACCCGGCTTGAACAGGCGCTCAAACGGAATGCTGAATTCTGAATGCTGAATGCTGAATGTTCCAATTCAGCACTCAGCATTCAGCATTTCAATGGACCGTATAGGGTTCGCTGAGTGTAAAGGGCGCGATCTTCGCGTCGAAGCGATCCCCGTTCTGCGTCACCATCTGGTAGGTGCCCTCCATGACGCCAAATGGCGTGGAGAGCGGACATCCCGACGTGTATTCGAACGACTCGCCAGCCTTTAATGTCGGCTGTTTGCCGACGACGCCAGGGCCGCGAACCTCCTCGATGTGACCGGTACCATCGGTGATGATCCAGTGCCGGGTCAGCAGTTGAACCGTTTCGGCGCCTTCGTTCGAGATCTTCACGGTATACAGGAAGAACCACTGATTCTTGGCGGGTGCTGACTGATCTGGGGAATACTCGGACTGAACTCTGACCCGGACCCCCCGGGTCAACGCTTCCGAAATGAACATGGATTCATGATGAACGATCCGCGCGGCTCACGGCAAGCGCGAGACCCTGACGTCGGCCTGTGTGTCCGTTGCGCACACGTCCAGCGGGTCGCGAGCGATCGAGGATCGACATTCTATTTGTGCAGCCTTTCAGCGTCCGATCCGCGCTTTCCACGATACCCGCGGCTGCCGGTTCTCGCGTGCACCGGCTACCAACCCCTCCTATCCGAGCGGTCCTGATAGCATGAAAGAAGGAGCGCCCACGGATAGGTAGGTATGCACACGATTGAACCTGCTCGGCTGAAGAGCAGTGTCCTCGCCGATTCTCTTCCCGATCCGGCGGCAACAGAGCCGACCCAGACCGCACCGTCACGTCTTATCCGCGGGAAAGCGCTGATTTTCTGGGATCCGATGAGCCTTCCGGGGACGAAGTTTGCGAAGAAACGGGACGCCATCGACACCGATCAGATTACGCCGGCGGCAGACTGTGTGTCGGAGAGCCTGGAGACGCTCGACGAGAAATGGAAGGCAGGTTCGTTCCGGCACCTGATGCCAGATTTCCGGGAGCGGGTCCACCGCGGCCAGACGTTCGTCATCGCCGGCGATCGATTTGCCATCGGATCGTCGCGCGAGATGAGCCCCGCTGGCCTCAAGGGCGTTGCCGAGGAAGCGGGCCTCGAGATGGTCGTCGTCTGTGGACAGAACATGGGCGACATCTTCCGGCGCAACAGCTTCAACCTCGGGCTGCACGTCGTCCAGAGCCCGGAGGCGGTCGCGGACGCTCAGGACGGCGACGCCTTCAGCTTTGACCCGGTAACCCGGAACCTTACGAACGAGACGCGTCAGCGCACCTACCGGCCGGTTCCGCTTTCAGAGAAAGAAGAAGAGATCCGTCGGAGCGGCGGCATCTTTAGCGTCGGACGACAGGAATTCAAGGCATCGGTCCTCGCGAAACCGTCTGTCGACTGGCCTTCCGACCGCGACGCGCGGCGGATGACGACGACGGAGCAGATCGTCTGGGCGCATCGTGTTGACCGGAACCTGCAGCCCCACGACTTGAAGCCGGGCACGACACTCCGCGTCTATGCGGATCTTCTGCCTGCCTCCGATGGCACCGCGCCGTTCGCGATCCACACGTTCAATCAGATCACCGGTGGAAACACGATCTATCCGCGGCAGGCGGCGATTGCCAACGATCACTTCGTGTTCACGGGAGTGGAAGCGGACGACAAGCAGACGCGAATCGGCCGGCAGTTTGCCGAACTGCACGGCATCGTGAAGCCCTACTACGCGACGCCAGGCGACGGCATCTTTCATTTTTATTTCCCCGAGCAGGGTCTCGTCATGCCGGGGCAGTTCATTCCCGGTGCCGACTCGCACAGCCGCGCCTATGGCGCGTATGGTGCTGTGGGGATCGGCGTCGGATCGACGACGCTGGGTTTTGGATGGTCCACCGGCTACATCTACTTCACCCTCGCCCGGCAGCGGCGAGTCGTGTTCAGCGGCCGCCTGCAGCCCTGGGTCGGCGGCAAGGACATCGTCCTCGAGCTGTTGAGACGCTGGGGGGCGAAGCAAGCGCAGGGGATGTCGGTCGAGCTCGTTGACGCCGATCAGCAGCTGCCAATCGCCTATCGGAACACGATTGCGAACATGATGGCCGAGGCTGAAGCGCTCAACGGCGTGTTCGCGGCCGACGATATCACCGCCGAGTGGTATCGGCAGAAAGGCATCGTTGATCTGTCGTACCCGCGCATTCGACCGGGCGCTGATGCGCAGTACGACATCGATGAGCGCCTCGATCTTGGCGACGTCCGCCCGATGATTGCGAAGCCGTTCAGCCCCGGCAACGCATTTCCCGCCGAGGAGGTTGCCGGCGAGCGCCTGTCGTTCGACAAGGCGCTGATCGGCTCCTGCACCAACGGCAGCTACGACGACTTGCTGCAGGCCGCGCTCGTGCTGCGGGCCGCGCGCGCGAAAGGCGCGACGCGGGTTAAACAAGAATTTGCGATCTTTCCGGGTTCAGGCGGCGTCGGTCGTCAAATCGAAGCACCCGACCCGCGACTGGGCGGCGAGTCGATTGCTGACGTGTTCCGATCCGTGGGCGGTCAGATCCGGCAGTCCTGGTGCGGCCCGTGTTTCGGACAGGGACCCGACGCGCTGCATCCCGGCCAGCGGGCAATCACGTCGTTCAATCGTAACTGGCAGAACCGCATGGGATTTGGTGGCGAGGGATATCTCGCCAGTCCGGCCGTTGTCGCCTCGTCTGCTCTCCTCGGCTTCATGGCGCCACCGTCAGCGCTGGGTCTCGAATGGGACCCGCAGCGCTTCGGCGTATAGTCACGAAGTCCTGCTCTCCCGAGCCAACACCGTAGCTGATAACGAGGAAAATCGAAGATGGACTCGATTGTCGAACCGGGGACCCTTATCGCGCTCGCGACGCTGACTTTTCTCGAGATCGTCCTGGGCGTCGACAACATCATCTTCATCTCGATTCTTTCCGGAAAGCTCCCGATCGGGCAGCAGGTCCGCGCGCGTCGCCTGGGTCTGCTCGGTGCGATGGTCATGCGAGTGCTCCTGTTGTTCTCGCTGGCCTGGATCATCAAGCTGACGAAGCCGCTGTTCACGCTGATCGATCATCCCGTGACCGGGCGCGACCTGATTCTCATTGGCGGCGGCCTCTTCCTGCTGGCGAAGAGCACGTTCGAGATTCACGAGCGGCTCGAGGGAGAGGAGAGCCACGGGTCAGCGCGCATCCACGCCTCGTTCGCGAGCGTGATCACGCAGATCATGCTCCTCGACATCGTATTCTCGCTCGACTCGGTGATTACGGCGGTAGGAATGGTGGACCAGCTGTGGGTGATGATTACCGCCGTCGTCATCGCCGTGGGCATCATGATGGCGGCCGCCGAGACGATCAGCGCCTTCGTTCACCGGCATCCCACGGTGAAGATGCTGGCACTGAGTTTCCTGCTGCTCATTGGCATGTCACTGCTGCTCGACGGCTTCGGCCAACACATCCCGAAGGGCTACATCTACTTCGCCATGGGCTTCTCGGTCTTCGTTGAGATGATCAACCTGCGGATGCGAGGCAAGGCTGCCGCTCCGGTCCAACTGCGCGAGGCCTATACGAGAGATAATGAAGAGGGATAACAAACAAGGGAAAGCGCCTGCGGCCCGAGCGAGGCGCGACGTCGCCGAGCGAATGCCGGGGTCTCCAACGCGGCAGCCGCGTTGGGGTGGCCGTGCGGGGATGGGGCCCCGCGAGCATTGAGAAAAGCGAGCGTTGCTGCCTCACGGAAACCAATTACAAACACGTGAAGTCCCTACTCGGTGCAGGCTCGTTGATTCTCCTTGCAGGACTGGCGACGGTCAGGGGACAAGCTCTGTCTGACGCCGCGTCAAGCGGCTACGTCCCTCAGCGCGTGTACGACACCAGGCGCGCGGTGTTCGCGGACTTCGAAATGATGGCGTCTGATCTCGCGCGCGCCGACGTGGTCCTGATTGGTGAACAACACGACGATACGAACACGCACCGGCTGGAACTCGCCGTCCTCGAAGCGCTCGCGCGCAGGCACGTTCCGGTGACGCTGTCGCTCGAAATGTTCGAACGCGACGTGCAGGCCTCGGTCGATGCCTACGTGTCGGGTTCCTCGGCCGAAGAGGACTTCCTGAAGAATTCCCGGCCGTGGCCGCGCTACGCGACCGACTACCGTCCGCTCGTCGAGCTCGCGCGACACGAGCGATGGCCGGTCGTGGCCGCCAATGTGCCTCGGCGCATTGCCGCGGATGTTGCCAAGGTCGGAAAGCCGGCCATCGATTCGCTCAGTGCCGCCGATCGATTGCTCGTCGCCGCCGACCTACAGTGCCCACACGACACATACTTCGATCGCTTCGCCGAACAGATGGGTAGTGGCGGACACCAGGCCGGGTCGTCATCGGCGACCGCCGCGGACACGACCACCGAGCGGTACTACTGGGCGCAGTGCGTCAAAGACGAGACGATGGCCGAGTCGATTGCCGCGGCGTTTGCAAAACAGGCGGGGAATCCGGGGGTCATCGTGCACGTCACCGGATCGTTTCACAGCGATTACGGCGACGGCACCGGTGAGCGCGTCCGCCGGCGGCTGCCAGGGCGGCGGATCGCGATCGTCTCCATGGTGCCGGTCGAGAATCTCGACACGCTGGCGCCGGCACCGGGCGATCTGAAGCGGGCGGATTATCTGGTGTATACGTTGAAATAGTTTCCAGTTCCAGTTCCGCGGATCCCGGATCCCGCACCACGGATCCCGGAGAGCAACGTGGACTATTTCAACCGCTCCGGACTCTCAGCCACAACATAGGCAATCACCGCGATCGCGGCCGAGGCGCGTGACACGTCCATCGGATCGATCTTGTCGACGGTATCGGCGGGCGTGTGGTGAAGCAGGAAGTAATTGCCGTCCCCCTCGAGCGACATCGCGGCAATATTGCCCGCCTGCACGCTCGGCCCGATGTCGGCGCCATCACCGGCCGGGCCGATTCGATCCATCTGAATGCCGCGCAGCAGCGTCGCGATCTCCTTGATCCGCGAGCGCGCTCCGTCGGTACCGGTGAATCCGAATCCGCTCGGATGCAGCAGTCCGTCGTCCGATTCGAGCATCAGCACGTGATTCGAGAGCTGCTCCTTGTACCGATCGCGATAAGCGTTTCCGCCACGAGTGCCGTTTTCCTCGTTCGTCCACAACACAACGCGGACCGTTCGCCGCGGGCGAAGGTTCAGCTTTTTCATCAGCCGCAATGCTTCCCAGGTCGCGATACACCCTCCGCCGTCGTCGGTCGAGCCGGTGCCGACGTCCCAGGAATCGATATGTCCGCCGACGACGACCACTTCGTCCGGCTTCTCACGTCCACGGATCTCGCCCACGACGTTGAACGAGTCGGCGTCAGGGAGAAATTTTGCCTCCATCTTGAGCCGTACGCGGACCGTGGTTCCTCGGTCCTGCATGCGCTGAAGGAAGTCGGCGTCCTCGGTGGTGATGGCGGCCGCTGGAATCTGTGCTGTGCCGTCCGTATACCGCAGAGCGCCGGTATGCGGCAGACGAAGTCCTGGCGGACCGACGGACCGGACGAACGCAGCGACGGCGCCAAGCGCGGCAGCCCGTGACGGACCCGAGCCGCGGTACGGCACCGTCTCGCCGTAGTTCGTGAACGGGACGTTGAAGAGGACGATGCGCCCTTTCACGCGCGAGCCGGCTGCCTCGAGCTCGTCGAAGCCGCGTACGATCAGCAGGTCCGCTTCGATGCCGGCCGGCGGTGTTCCGATGCTGTTCCCGAGCCCCAGCATCACAAGGGGTCGCGCCCGCGGCGAGATGACTTCTGCGCTTTCCTGTCCGCGCACCCAGTGCGGGACCTTTACCGGCTCGGTATGCACGTTCTCGAGGCCGTCCTTCTTCATTTCCGCGACAGCCCACTGGATCGTGTCCTCGAGCGAGCGTGAGCCACTCAGGCGATGGCCGAATGTATCTCCCATCAGAGCGAGCCGCTCCCACGCGAAACGGCTGGACATGGCTTCACCGATGAGGCGAGCGGCCGGTTCGCGGTGGACGTCGAGCCACGCGGTGCCGTCAGGCCGTGAGGCGCGAGCCGGAGCAGTCAGCAGTATTGAAAGAAGGAGCAGGGACAGGAGTCGCTTTCGGGAAAGCCGCATCAATCTATTGTAGTGAACCGCCGTCCTATAATCGCGTCAGGCCATGAAAACGCGCGCTGGCGGGCGATCGACGCGATACTCCCTGTTGGCGTTGTGCGTGTGCCTCGGCGCCGCTGCGGCACGGACCACTGCACCGCCGACGCCGCCGGTCAGGTTTCACCACTTTCATTTCCGCGTGGCTGATCCCGCAGCGTCGATCAATCAGGCAGCCATTGCCCTGAAGGGAACACGTGTACTGCTGCGCGGTCTCGGAGTCGGTGTGCGCGTCAGCGGAGAGTACGCGCTGTTCGATCGGATCGATCTCGGCGATGCGTCGCGCGAGACGCCGCCGCCAATTTCCGCTGCATACTCCGCCGCCGTCGAGTGGCTCACCGCGCACGGCGTTCTGCTGGACGCGGATCGCGGTACGGCACGAACGGATTTCGAAGCGATGTTCGATTCGGAGAGGCTCGACCACATCGCCTTCACGACCGCTGACACATCCAGTGTCGTTGCGGCGTTGATTGCGAAAGGCGCAAAACCGATCCGTCAGACAGATGACTCCCGGTTGTTCCGAACCGAACGACAAGAGCTGGTGGAAATCGTACGCGACTTCGATGCGCCGGATGCGTTCTGGTGCCCGATGCACCCGGACATTCGTTCGTCCACCTCGGGACGGTGTCCGCTGTGTGCCATGGAGCTCGTTCCCATTCCGCCGCCGCAGCTCGGTGAATATCGAATGGACGTCGCGGTGACGCCGGGCGCCGGCGGACGAGGGGCGTCACGCCTTCGCATGACCCTCCGGGATCCGGTCTCGAACCGCCCGGCCTCAGGCTTCACCACTGTCCATGAGAAGCTCCTGCACCTGTTCATCATCGATCGGAAGCTCGAGTTCTTCCGGCACGTGCACCCGCAGCTGGTTGGCGACGGCACGTTCGAGTGGCGCGAGGCGCTGCCTCCCGGCGAGTTCGTGGTGATCGCCGACTTTCTTCCACAAGGTGGGCGTGCGCAGATGCTGCAGCGCGCCATCGTGACGCCTGGGTATCGTGGAAGCGTATTTCCATCGACGCCGGATCTCGCCTCGGACTGGTCAACAGAAAAGTCGAGCGATAACGTTCGCGTGAAACTCGATGTCGCCAACGCGAGAGCGGGGAAGGAGGCGGTGCTGACATTCCGGCTCGCCGACGCGCAAAGCGGAAACCCTATCTCTGATCTCGAACCTTTCCTCGGCGCCCCTGGCCACATGCTTGTCGTGAACGCGGATCTCACCGAAGCGGATCACGTCCATCCGGAAGAACCCGCGACGCGCGGTCCGGTCGTGACGTTTCAGCCGCTGATGCCGGCCGCGGGCACGTACAAGCTCTGGTTCCAATTCCAGCGCCACGGCACCGTCACCACGGTCCCATTTGTGATCGCTGTGACCGGACCGTAGCGTCAGCGCGCGAAGGTCAAATCAATCGCGCACGAACCGGCGCTTTGAACGTGAAGGCGACTTCCGGCTGGAAGGATCAGCGGCTTGCGCAGCCAGTAGGTGGGCGCGTAGTCCGGATCATAGTCACGAATCCAGGCGAGGATTTCCTGCCGACCGTCCGGAAGCGAGGCTGCGATGCCGGCGCTTGCGTTTTTGCCGAGTGTCGGGCGGATCGCGAGCAGCCGGCCCGACGCCGCGTGATCACCGCAGGGAAGCGTCGTGGTTCGGATCGACGAGACCGCTGGCGGTGCGAACGTTGCCGGCTTCGCGATGGCAGGAGCGCCGGGGGATGGCGGCCGGTTCTTCTCGGTCTCGGGCGCGCCGCCATCGACCCATGCCGCGATCAGCGCGATTTCAAATGGCGAGAGGGATGGATCGTTCGCGAAGTCTCCGTACCCTCGCGCCGCGCTCCACTTCGGCATCCGCCGCGTCAGCACTTCTTCCTTGATCGCAACCGCCCACGGCCGCGCCTGCTGATACGTGCTCAGCGGGATGGTCGACTTGCCGCCGGCGCGATGGCACTCGGCGCACCGGGTGGCAAAGATGGGTTCGATCTCGCGATCCCACGTCACCCGGGTGGTGATGCGATCGTGAGCACTCACTGAATCGAGACAAGGGACAAGGGAACAGGCAAAAGGGAAAAGGAGAAGGGCAAAAGGAAAAAGGAAAAGTTGGGGGCCTTTCCCCTTTTTCCTTTTCCCTTCTGCTTTGTCCCTTGTCATTGCCCTCCGTTACCCCTGCCGGGCAACTCGAGCTTGTAGTTCTCGCCGGGCTTCACCCCGTCGATGGAGTAGACAATGCCGGTGAACATCATCTCCTCCCATGTCTGATCGCCCCAGGCGACGTCGACGGTCGGATCCGGGTTCGACTTGTTCGTTGGAGAGTTGTCGTAGTGCGCCACCGCGTGGATCCTGGTTCCCTTCGGCAGCTTCAGCGGCTGCGTGAAAATGTATTCGGTCTGCCAGTTGAAGTCGTACTTCGGCACGGACAGGATGACTTCCGAACGACCGTCCGGATAGATGGCGGTGTACTCCCAGCTCTTGCCGCGAAGGTGCGTATGCGGCAGAAGAGATCGGAGCGTCACGTCCGTCAGCGTCGTCATATCGGCCGTGATCGAATAGTCCTTCTCGCCCGCAGGAATCTTGAGTTGACCGTTGACCAGCGAGCCGAGGCGCACCTCGGTCTGCGGCGGCTGCTTGGCGAAGAACAGCCCGATCTTCGTGCGGTCAATCGCTTCCTTGCCATTGGGCGTGTAGTGCATTTGGAGCACGATGGTCGAGCCCGCGCGAATCAGCACCGCTGACCCGGGCTCGAACCTGAACGGGCTCGTGCCAGGCGCGAAACCGCCGATGAACACGCCGAGGCGCTGTGGTGCCGGGAACAACCCCTGACTCTTGCCGTGCTTCGGGTCAATTGGTTTCTCGGCGGCTCCGGACCCCGTCTGTCCTCTCGGGATGTCCATCCCTTTCGCGAAGGTGAACCCGCCTGGTCTCGGCTCCGGCTTGGGCGGCCTCGCCGTGACGATGACGTGATGGACGACCGCGCGGACGCCAGGTCGGACCTCGAGCGCCTCGACCCACTTATCTTCGGTGAAGTTGGTCGGGATCTCGAAATACTCGTACTCAACAAAGCCGTCGGCCGGGACTTTGTACTCCACCGGCATTTCGATGACGGCATCCGGCTGTCCGAGCGACCAGCCCTCCACGTACTTTGGAACCGGCGGCATGTCTTTGTCGTCGCCCTTGGGCGCACCGTTGTTCGCCCATCGCAGCAGCACCGACTTGTCTTCCTCGCTCAGGCTGCGGTCGTTGGCAAATTTTCCGTGCGCCTTATCGGCATGCCAGGGTGGCATGACGCCGTCGCCGACTTTGTCGCGAATGTCTTTCGCGCGCGGACGCACGTCTTCGTAGGTAACGAGCGACATCGGACCGATTTCACCTGGGCGATGGCAGCCGGTGCAGTTCTTATAAAGGATGGGCGCGACGTCCTTGGTGAACGTCGGGATCGCCGGCTTCGAGGATGTCTGGTCGGGTGAACCGCCGCTGGCACTGACGATCGCGGCGCCGAGCATCACGCCCGTCACGCCGACCGCGAGAAGAACCTTCATGCAACCTGCCTTTCGTGTGCTACTCCCGTTTCGCTGGTTCCCGCCGGGCCGCCGTCGTGGGCGGCGGCGCTGATGCCGAGTAGAGGATGCCGGTGTACTGCATTTCCTCCCAGGTCTGATCTCCCCACTTTACGTCGACCGACGGATCGGGGTTCGCCCGGTTGGCCGGAGAGTTGTCGTACCACGCGGTCGACAGAATCTTCGCCCCTTTCGGAATCTGCAACGGCTCTTTGAACATGTAATACGTCTGCCAGTTGAAGTCGTACCGAGGAACCGAAAGGATCTTCTTCTTCGACCCATCCGGAAGCTGGAGGACGTACTCCCATTTCTTGCCACGGACGTGGGTGTGCGGGAACAGTCCCCAGACGGTGGCGTCCTGCACGAACTCGAGGTCGGCGTCGACCGACACATTAGCTGCGCCGGCGGGCAGCCGCAGCGTCGTGTTGAAGAACTGCCCGGCGCGAACTTCACGCGGGGCGCGCTCCTTCGAGAAGATCATGCCGACCTTTGTCCGATCCGTCTCGTCCTGTCCGGCCGACGTGTAGTGCATCTGCAGTTCGAGCACCCCTCCGGGTTCGAGTCGAATAGCGGTGCCCGGTGCAAACACCTGCGGGTTGGTTCCCGGCGCGTAGGTGGCCAAAAGCCGGGTCGGCACGTCGTCTTTGGCCTCCGGGCGGAGACCCGGAGTGTGGGGCGCAACTCCGGAGATATCCGGATTCAGCTTCAGTACCGGCGCGCGTTGAATATCCGGCTTTGCTTTGTATCTCACCAGCACGTGGTGCACGACGTTGCGATTGCCGGGGCGTACCTCGATCGCCTGCACCCATTTCGGTTCTTTGAAGTTTGTCGGGATGTAGAAGTATTCGTACTGGACCACATCGTCGGCCGGAACCTTGTAGTCCTCCTGCATCTCGAAGACGGCGTCCGGGGTGCCGATGCTCCACCCCTTTGGATATTCGGGTGTGCCGGGCATGTCTTTCGGATCGCCTTTCGGCGCGCCATTTGCGACCCAGCGGAAGATCGTGCTCTTTTCCTGGTCCGTCAGCCCGCGCTCGTTGAGGAAGGTTCCGTGCGGCATGTCGGCATGCCATGGCGGCATCGCGCCCTCGTCGATCTTGTCGCGGATGTCTTTCGCCCGCGGACGGACGTCCTCGTACGTCAGCAGCGACATCGGACCGATTTCTCCAGGTCGGTGACACCCCGTGCAGTTCTTGAACAGAATCGGAGCGACGTCCTTCGTGTAGGTCGGGACGGGCGATGCAGATTTCGGATCCTGAGGTGCGGCGGAGGTCAGCGCGCCCAGAAAGATGGCCGCAAATGCTGCCATCAGGACGGTCTTTCGCATGGAGATCACTCCGGAAATTGCGGAATCTGGGAGCGATATTCTACCACGCTGCCTCCGGTGGACGGTACCGGGATCCGTGATCCGGGAACCGTGGTCCGGGATTCGATCGTTCAGCATTCAGCATTCAGAATTCAGCATTTCACAAC
>Ga0207701_10001010_pt1 | contig 29757 bp, 22 predicted proteins | sample KBSSwiSSwithPhiX_FD_184294 | JGI IMG/M metagenome (GOLD analysis project Ga0207701, IMG submission 184294) | Switchgrass rhizosphere bulk soil microbial communities from Kellogg Biological Station, Michigan, USA, with PhiX - S5 (SPAdes) (version 2) | ecosystem: Environmental > Terrestrial >... | reverse complement strand
CCCGATCCCGATGCGGCACGGGATGACGATCGGTGAGCTTGCGAGACTGTTCAACGAACACTTCGGGCTAGGCGCAACGCTCGAAATCGTCAAGATGCAAGGGTGGACACGGGACATGTACACGGACACGACTGCTGTGCCATGGGTCATGCCGTCGCCCAACATACCGACACTCGATACCGCCATCGTGTATCCCGGAACGGTGCTGTTCGAAGGCATCCTCATCTCCGAGGGGCGCGGCACGACGCGGCCGTTCGAGCTGATCGGCGCGCCCTGGATCGAGGCCGAAAGCTTCTCGCGTCGCATGAACGGCCTCGGCTTGCCAGGCGTCTACTTCAGACCGGCGGTGTTCGAACCGACCTTCCAGAAGCACGCGAAGCAGACCTGTGGCGGCTGCCAGATTCACGTGACCGACCGCCGGCAGTTTCAGCCGGTGCTCGTCGGTGTCGCTCTGATCGCGATGTTTCATCAGACCGATCCGGGACGATTCGCGTGGCGCCAGCCTCCCTATGAGTACGAACACGACAAGATGCCGATCGACATCCTTGCTGGTTCAGCCGTGTTGCGTCAGCAGATCGAGGCAGATGTCGATGCCAGCGAAATCGCGCGCAGTTGGCGCGACGACCAGGAAGCGTTCCGGAAGCTGCGCGAGCCGTTTCTCTTGTATTGAACGGCGCCCACTGGGGTAAGCTGCCGCGTGAGAGGGTCATGGCGCAACGACCAGACGAGGTTGGACGTCGCGAGTTCCTGACTGGCGCTGCGGTAGGAGCCGCTGGAATGTTGGCGCCTGCCGACGCTGGCCAGGCTCAAGAGCCGCGCGATGCCGGCCACCAGGCCGTCCCTTCCGATCCAGCGCTGCGCGTCAAAGCGCTCGAGTCTTTGCTGGTCGAAAGAGGGATGGTCGATCCCGCCACGCTCGACGCGATCATCCAAACCTACGAAACGAAAGTAGGACCGCGTAACGGCGCGCGTGTCATCGCGCGCGCGTGGGTCGATCCCGCATTCAGGAAGCGGCTGCTCACCGACGGCACTGCTGCGATCGCCGAGCTCGGGTACGGCGGTTCCCAGGGAGAGCACATGGTGGTCCTCGAGAACGGCGCGAAGGTGCACAACCTCGTCGTTTGCACGCTCTGCTCGTGCTACCCGTGGCCCGTGCTCGGCTTGCCACCGACCTGGTACAAGTCCGCACCGTATCGATCGCGCGCCGTCATCGATCCGCGAGGTGTCCTTCGCGAATTCGGGCTTCAGCTTCCAGACGAGGTGGAAGTTCGCGTGTGGGATAGCACGGCAGATGTGCGTTACCTCGTTCTCCCCGAGCGTCCGCCAGGCACCGAATCGTTGACTGAAGATCAACTCGCCGCGTTGGTCACCCGCGACGCGATGGTCGGTGTGGCCAAGGTCACCGTCGCGACTGGAGGCACGGCGTGAACAGCGTCCATGACATGGGCGGCATGCACGGCATGGGTCCCATCGAGTACGACAAGAACGAAGGAGCCTTTCACGAGCCGTGGGAAGGGCGCGCGTGGGCGCTCATTCGCTCTGCAGGACAGTTCAGTCGCGGCCGGCGAAAGAACTTCCGCTTCGAGCTCGAAAGTATCCCTGCCACTGACTACCTGCGAATGAGCTATTACGAGCGTCTGCTCAAGACAATGCTCGACCGATTGCAGGCCGGCAAGTTCATCACGCCATCAGAGCTCCAGAACGGGCGGCCCGACCCTGGCTCACCACGCGAAACTCCACGACTGACACCTGCAATGGTGGAAGAACAGTTGAAGCGTCGCGGATCGCTGCGACGCGACGATGTCCGTGTGCCAGCACGGTTCAAGAACGGTCAACACGTGCTCGCTCGCAACATCAACCCGGTCGGCCACACCCGCCTGCCTCGCTACCTTCGCGGCAAGCGCGGCACCGTAACACGCGACCACGGCGTCTTCAATTTGCAGGACACCGACGCCGAGGGCTACTCGCTCGGCGAGTTTCCGCAACACGTCTACACCGTCCGCTTCGACGCCTCCGAGGTATGGGGGCCTGATGGTGGAAAACGCGACGTGATCTTCGCAGACTTGTGGGAGAGCTATCTGGAGCGCGCATGATCGTGCTTGCGCGCTGACGTTCCAAGTTCCACGTTCCCTGTTCCTCGTTCGTGTTCATTGTTCCGGTTCGCGGCTCGTGTTCGACGTTCTTCGTTCCTCCGGAACGCGGAACCCGGAACATAGAACCCCGAACTGGAACGAAGAACACGAACTGGAAACCGGGAACCAGGAACGCGGAACTGCAAGAGTCAGGATCGTGTTTTCGCAATCCCCGGCGCTTTCATCTCTTGTGCGGTGGGCGGCGTCAGGTGATGCTCCGTCAGATGTGCCTTGAGCAGCGTGAACGCCTGCTCCGGTGTGTCCACGCGCTCGACGAGACTCATGTCACCCGCGCTGATCGCTCCCCACTCGGCCATCGGCTCGAGGCGCAGGATCTGATCCCAGTAATCGGGCCCATACAGAATGATCTGAATCTGCTTGGCCAGCTTCTCCGTCTGCATCAAGGTGAGAATCTCGAACATCTCGTCGAGCGTGCCGAAGCCACCGGGGAAAATCACGAGCGCCTTGGCGAGATACGCAAACCAGAATTTGCGCATGAAGAAGTAATGAAACTCGAAATGCAGTCCGTCGGTGATGTATCGGTTGGCTCCCTGCTCGAAGGGCAGACGGATGTTCAGCCCGATTGTTTTCCCACCGGCTTCGGCGGCACCGCGATTGGCCGCCTCCATGATGCCGGGGCCGCCGCCCGAGGTCACGACGAAGCGATGATGCTGGCTATCGAGCGACGTCGACCACTCGGTCAGCATGCGCGCCAGCACGCGGGCGTCCTCGTAATAGCGCGACCACTCGACGGCTTTGCGACTGCGCTCGAGATGGGGATTGGTCGGACCGCCGGTTGCCGACATGAAACGCCGTTCGAGCCGTTCGAGCGCCTCGCGCGCCTGCTCCGGACTGTGAATCCGCGCTGACCCGAAGAAGACGACGGTGTCCTGAATGTTCTCGGCCTTGAATCGCCGCAGCGGTTCGAGATACTCCGCGAGAATGCGCAGCGGTCGTGCCTCCTCGCTTTCGAGGAACTCCTCGCTTCTATAGGCAAGCGGCTGAGACTGCATCAGTAGATTCTATCGGCTCTCGCCTGCTGACCTGCGGTATCGGGTGTGCCGTGGCGTCCGATAGATTGGAAGAGAATGTTTCCATCCCCGGCAGCCCCGGGGTCATTCATGCGTGAATTTACACACAGCCTGACGATCGCAGCACCGCCCGCGGCGGTGCTGGACGCGTTCTTCGATCCTGAGTCGCTCGCGGCGTGGTGGCGCGTGAAGCGATCGCTGTGTGTCGCGCGGCCGCTCGGCGTGTACGCCGTCGAGTGGGACCCGACGGAGTGGCACGACGACACCTTCGGCCGGCTCGGCGGCGCATTTCGAGGAACGGTGATCGAGTTCAAGGCTGGTCGCGAGTTCTTCCTGGCGGACCTGTTCTGGCTTCCGCCTGACGGCGACCCGGTCGGTCCCATGGCGCTCGAAGCGACGTGCACTCAGAACGAGAACTGCACCACGTTGCACATTCGCCAGTCCGGTGGGGAGGACACTCCGCGTTGGTCGAGGTACTACGATTTGATTGCGACTGGTTTTACCGTGGCCCTCGAGGAAATGAAACGCCATCTCGAAGGCAAGTGGAAGGACCAGTCCGGTGCCGCGGCGGCGGCGCGGTGATCCTGCGACAGACGTCTGTGACAGCCGTGCGGAACCGTATATCACTCCGCCCAACCGGCTTCATCCACACATCTCAGCATTCGCTGCCGACCAACGAGCTGTGCCAATACACTCCTTACGGTTTGGCTTCGTGATATACGGTTCCGCCCGGCCGCGCTTCGTGGCCTTCACGTTTTAAACCCTTGCTAGTTTGACGAAATTCGTCGGCCCGGGCTCGAGATCCGACGACACGCTGACGAGCACGATTACGGATCCCGCTTCGAGCACCTGTCGGGCAATCAGCTCGTCGCCGAGGCGACGCGCCGACACCGCGACGTCGTCGCCAATCTCAGTCAGCACCGGCACGACTCCCCAGAAGAGCGCGAGGCGGCGTGTCACCTCGGGTCGATCCGATGCTGCGAAGATCGGCACCCGCGCCCGTAGCGCCGATAACACTCGCGCCGTCGTCCCGCCACGAGTCATCGCCACAATCGCGGCGACGTTTCCACGCTCGGCGAGCGTGACCGCGGCCTCGCACACGGCATGCTGGTGCTCTCCTGGCAGATTCCCCCTATCGGTTTCCACCCGGCGCGACGGCACGGACTCGGCTTCGCAGATCACCAGGTCGAGCGTCTTGACCGCTTTCACCGGGTACGCGCCCGCAGCGGTCTCGCCAGCAAGCATGATGGCGTCGACGCCGTCATCAACCGCGTTAGCGGCGTCGCTGACCTCGGCACGCGTCGGACGCGGTTCAGTACGCATCGACTCGAGCACCTGCGTCGCGACAATCACCGGAACCTCGGCGGCGCGCGCGCAACGCGTCACCTCTTTCTGGATGCGCGGCACGCGTTCGAGCGGCAGCTCGAGGCCGAGATCGCCGCGCGCCACCATCACCGCGTCGCTGGCGTGCACGATCTCGTCGAGTCGACTGATGGCTTCTGGCCGTTCCAGCTTGGCGATGAGCGGCACATCTGCGCCACCAGCTCGCTTGATCTCCTCGCGCGCCTGCTGCAGGACGGCCGCGCTCTGCACGAAGCTCAAAGCCACCCAATCGACGCCGGCGCGAACACCGAAGCGAAGGTCGGCGATGTCCTTGTCGGTCAGCCTCGTCGCGGGCAGCTCGACGCCCGGCACGTTGATGCCCTTGTGCTCGCCGAGCGCACCGCCATCGACGACGACAGTACGGATCTCGTCGCCGCTGACATCCTTCACCCGCAATTGAATATGGCCATCGTCCAGCAGCAGCGCGTCGCCTGCGCGAACGGCTTTGGGCAGATTCGCAAATGTCGTCGACACACGACTCGCGTCGCCCTCGAAGTCGCCGACGACGAGGCTCAGTGCGTCGCCGGGTTTCAGCGTCACTGCCGTCCGCCCCTTCAACAGTCCGGTCCGAATCTTCGGGCCGCTCAAATCCTGCAACAGCGCCACCGTCCGCCCGGCGGCCTGCGATGCGCGACGCACCTTCTCGATCATCGAGGCATGGCTCTCGTGCGTGCCGTGCGAGAAGTTGAGGCGAAAGACATCGACGCCGGATTCGACGAGCTGGCCGATGATGGTGTCGCTGCCGGAAGCGGGGCCTAACGTTGCGATGATTTTGGTCCTGCGCATAACCTCATTTTGAACCGACTGCGATTCTAGTACCCTTGATTGGTGGATCAACTCCAAGCCTGGCTCGAAAGCGCGCTGCGGGATGCCGACCGGCGGCAGCTGCCTGCTCTGCGCCCGCTGTTGGAAGGACTTGCACGCTCGACTGCCTTGCTGCGCGCCGCCGACTGGAACCAGCATGCGCACGCGCCGGAAGCCACCGACCAGGCCACGCAGCCCTCCGAACATGTCCGCTGAGCCGCGCACCCTGGCCGATGTTGGCCGCCTGGTCGCGTCGAAAGCTCTGACCTCCGAGGCGGTGACCGAGCGATGCCTCGAGCGGATAACGGAGCAGAATCGAACGCTCAACGCGTTCGTCAGCGTGCTGGACGACGACGCGGTAGCGCAGGCGAAAAAAGCCGACCAGGAGATCGCAGCGGGCCGGTATCGCGGCCCTCTTCATGGCATCCCGATTTCGCTCAAGGACATCATCGATCTTCGCAACGCGCCAACGACCGCGGCATCTCGCGTACGAGACGGTCACATCGCCCGGCGCGATGCCACGGTGGTCGGTCGCCTGCGGGAGGCGGGCGCGATCTTCATCGGCAAAACGAACCTCCACGAGTTCGCGCTCGGCACCACCAACGAGGATTCGGCGTACGGTCCGGTGTTGCATCCATTAGACAGCACCCGCTCACCGGGCGGATCCTCGGGCGGCTCGGCCGCGTCTGTTCTTGCCGGCATGGCATACGCGTCGATTGGCACCGACACCGGCGGGTCGATTCGCATTCCCTCGTCGGCCTGCGGCCTGGTGGGACTGAAGGCAACGATTGGAGAGCTTCCGACCGACGGCATCGTCCCGCTGAGCGAAACGCTCGATCATGTCGGGCCGATGTGCCTGTCGGTCGAGGATACCGCGCTTCTCTATGGGGTCCTTCGTGGCATTTCGAATCCGGAACCGCTCGCGTCGCGGGACGTGCGCGGCATGCGCTTCGGAATTCCGCGCGCGTATTTCCTGGATCTCCTCGACGCACAGGTCGCCGCGCGATTCGATGAAGCCTGCGAGCGACTGAGGGCCGCGGGGGCGATTCTCGACGATGTGATGATTCGTCATACGAAGGAGATCGGGACCATCTACGTGCACATCGCCCTGCCCGAGGCAGCCGCGTATCACGCCGCCACGCTCGACAGCCGGCCGCAGGACTATACCGAGAACGTGCGGCTGCGGCTCGAAATGGGGCGCTACATCCTTGCGGAGGACTATGTGCGCGCGCAACGCGGACGCCACGCGCTCACGCGAGAGGTCCGCGAAGCACTGGGCGGCCGCGACGGCCTCCTGCTCCCGTCGATGCCTGTGCCCGCCACCAGGCTCGGCGTGCCGACGGTGTCGATCGGTGGAACCGAGGAGACTGTCAGGAACATCACACTGCGCCTGACGCAGCTGTTCAACATCACCGGGCATCCGGCGATCTCCCTGCCGTGCGGCCGGACTGACGAAGGGCTGCCAGTCGGTCTGCAAATCGTTGGCACCCGCAACCGAACGCCGGAACTGTTGCAAGTTGCGGCATCCCTCGAAAGGACCCTGGGTCAGAACTAACCGCATGCTCGCGCCTTTCTTTCATGCATGGGAACGTCGACTGGCGTCGGTGACGAAAGACCGCGTCGTGCGACCCTTCGATTGGGGCCTGGACTGGCTGGCGCCCAACGGCCATCACCAGATCGATGCCGGCGACCGCGTCGCTGCATGGGTCAACGAGGTGATGCGAGACACGCCCGGCTTCTTCGATCTGCCGCCGAGTTCGGATTTCACATTCACCGAAGCGCCGGATGCTCTCAGAAAACAAGGCGAAGGTGGCACGCTGCGTTTCCCGAGCGCCGTCGTCACACCGCACGCCGAGAACAACACCGTCGTCGCACGCTGGTTTCCCGCTCCCGGTGAACCACCTCCTTCGCCTACGCACAAGGCTTCGGCGGGACAAGTGGCGCGCGGGCGCGTGGCCATCGTCATGTCGCAGTGGAACGCCGACAGCGAAGGACACGTCGGGCTCTCCAAGCTGCTTGCACGTTTCGGCGTCTCCGCTCTGCGACTGAGCCTGCCCTATCACGATGCGCGGATGCCGCCCGAGCTCACGCGCGCCGACTACATCGTCAGTTCCAATATCGTGCGGACCTTGCAGGTATGCCGTCAGGCCGTGCTCGACGCCCGGCGCGCCGTCGCGTGGCTGTCGGCGCAGGGGTTCGAACGGATTGGCATCCTCGGCACGAGCCTCGGGTCATGCCTGGCGATGCTCACCTCCGCGCACGAACCTCTCATCCGCGCACAGGCGCTCAATCACGTCTCGCCGTTTTTCGCCGACGTCGTGTGGAGGGGGCTGTCGACGCGCCATGTGCGGCAGGGCCTCGAGGGGCACATCGACCTCGATCGCCTGCGTGCGTTGTGGCGACCCATCAGCCCGTTCGAGTACCTCGAGCAGGTGCGGAGCAAGAAGACCCTGCTCGTGTACGCAAAGTACGACCTCACGTTCCCCGTCGATCTGTCGGAGTTGCTCGTCGACGAATTCCGAGCACGGCAACTCCCGCACGAAGTCTTCGCACTCCGATGCGGGCACTACAGCACGGGTGTAGCGCCGTTCAAATTCGTCGATGGGTATGTGCTGACGAAATTCCTGCGGCAGAATCTGTAGCAGGAGATCGCGGGGGCTAAAGCCCCCGCTCTACGATCAATTGGGGAACTCGACGACGTAGAGCGCACGCTTTAGCGTGCGCGATCAGCAGGTCATAGATACTCCAACAACCCCGACAACGCGTTGTAGATGACTTCAGCGAGCTGACGGACGAGCGGCGAGATCTCGCCCTCATCCAACGCATTCGCCACCGTCACAGGATCGGTGAGCACGAGCCAGATGGTCGCGCCGGCAATGATGGTGGCCACGACGCCAATGACGACGGCGACGCTCGTGACGCGGTCGAAGCCGCGCTCGAGGTCGTGCTCCGCCGGCGCGTGTTCGAGTTCAACGCTCACGGCTCGAATTAGCCTAGCACGCACGTGAAAAGACACCGGGTGTCATTTCCATTCCACAGTGGGGAAATGACACCCGGTGTCCTAGAACTCGGCGGTCTGCAGCTGTGGCTCACCCAGATCGAGGCTCCGCAGTGAGTCTGCAATGGCAGAGTAATCCCCAACCACAAGCGTCGTCAGCTTCGATGGATCCAGATAACGCGCGGCAGCGTCGACGACGTCCGCGCTGGTCACGGCGTTGATCCTGGGAACGAACTGTTCGAAGTACGTTTCAGGCAGACCGTAGAGCGCCATCACCGCAACCGATCGCGCGACCTGTTGCGCAGTCTCGAATCCGCGTGGATATCCCCGCGTGAGGGACGCCTTGGCGAGCGACATCTCCTCATCGCGAGGCGGCCGCATCCCTCGCAGATCCGCGATCTCGGCAAGTGAGTCCGCGATCGCTTCTGCCGTCGACGCGGTGTGCACGCTGGTTTGCAGCGCAAACGGCGATATGCCTTTCCGCCAGTCGAATCCGGTACGGGCCCCGTAGGTAAAGCCCTTCTCCTCGCGAAGCTTCAGGTTGACGCGACTGACGAATTGACCGCCGAGCACCGCGTTCATCACCAGCAGCGCCGGGTAGTCGGGCGTGAGGCGGCTGGTCGACAGTTGTCCGATGCGCAACTCGGATTGCGCAGCCGCTTCTCGCTGCACCACCGCAAGCTTCGTCACGGATTCGCTCGATAGCGGCACTTCCGATGCTGAACGACCGCTGCCATTTCCTTCCGATGACGGCCACCCGGCGAACGCATCTTCTACCTGCTCGCGCAACTCGTCGTGGCTCATGGCGCCACACACAATCACGGTTGCGCGCCCCGGGTGGAACGCACCCGCGTGAAACGCCACGACATCGTCCACCGTGAGATGCCTGAGGCTTGCATCGGTGCCGATCGGCAGGTGCGCGTAGGGATGAGACCCGTAGAGCAATCGCAGGAACCTCTGCTCGGCCACTGCCGATGCTACGTCTTTCAGCTGTCGAAGACGGTCCAGTCGCAGCTGACGGACGCGCAGGAACTCGCTCTCGAGCAAGCGTGGCGACGTCACCATGTCGGCCAGCAGCCGCGCGCCCCGCGACGCGAACCGCGTCAGCGTGGTCAACGAAAAATCGGTGGCGTCTCCGCCAACGTCGACATCGTAATCAGCGCCGATGCGTGACAGCGCGTCGGAGACTTCGAGCGCGCTCATGGCGCCGCTGCCCTCGTCCGCCATGTCGGCGACCAGGGCCACGAGTCCTTCGCAGCCGTCGGGATCAGCACCCGACCCGCCGCTCACCTGCAGCGTGAATGTGATCACGGGAACGCTGTGGTGCTCGACGGTGAACACGCGCAACCCGTTCGGCAGCGTGTGCCGCGCAATCGCCGGAAAGACAAACCGGGGATCGGCGCCAACGGCGGGCAGTCGCGACCGATCGATGGAAGTCACGACACCGACACCGGCGCGGAGCCGTCGAGAGCCAACGCGTGTTGACCGCGGGGAATCACGCTGAGAGCGATCCGCCGATCGAGCCGCAGATGTTCGCGTGCTGCCGCCTGCAACGATTCGCGCGTCGCGTCGCGGTATCGATCGAGGTCGGCGGTGAAGAAACCGGGGTTGCCTTTCAGCACGTTGTACGCATTGAGCTGGTCGGACTTGCCGCCGAATCCTCCGATCGTTTGCAAGCGGTACATGAAATGCGCTTCGGCCTGGGCAACAGCCCGCTCCATCTCCTCCACCGTCGGACCATCGTTCGCGACGCGACGCAGCTCTTCGTCGATACGATCGGCGATTTCGGTCAGTGTGTGCCCTGGAGCGGCAGTCGCCACCAGCAGGAAGAAGCTGCCGATCTCACGAGAGCTTTGATAGGCCGAGACGTCGAGCGCGATCCGTAGTTCGTAGACAAGTGTCTTGTACAGCCGCGACGTCTTGCCGTTCGCGAGCAGATCTCCAACGAGATCCATCTCGGCGTCGCCGGCCGCGAACATCGCAGGCGAATGCCAGGCCAGGTAGAGGCGAGGAAGCTCGACGCGATCCTCGAGCACGAGCCGGTGCTCCGCCGGCAACTCGGCCCCGTTCGGAATCGTTTTTGGCCGGACGCCTGCCGGGATCTCGCCAAAATAGGCGTCCGCCAGCTCGAACGCCCGTTCCGTCTCGACATCACCAGCCAGCACCAGCGAGGCATTCGCGGGGTGATAGTAGGTCCTGAAGAACTCCTGCACATCCTCGAGCTGCATCGCGCGGATGTCGTCTGCCGACCCGATCGTCATCCAGCTGTAGGGATGGTCGGGAGGGTAGAGCGCAGCCGACAGCGCCATCATCACCATGCCATAGGGACGATTCTCGTAACTCTGTCGCCGCTCGTTGAGCACGACGTCGCGCTGGGTCTCGAAACGCTCCCGCGTCAGCGCCGGAAGCAGGAAACCCATGCGATCGGATTCCATCCAGAGCGCGCGATCGATCGCGCTCGTGGGCACGACCTCCCAGTAGTTGGTGCGATCGGCGTTGGTGGACCCGTTGAGAAGCGCGCCAGCCTGTTGCAGCGGCGGGAAGTACCCGGCGTTGTAGTGCTCTGAGCCCTCGAACATCAAGTGCTCGAACAGGTGGGCGAAGCCGGTGCGACCCGGCCGCTCGTTCTTCGAGCCGACGTGATACCAGACGTTCACCGCCACGATCGGCACGTGTCGATCCTCGTGAACGATCACATCCAGCCCGTTGGCGAGCGTGCGCTTGGTAAACGGGAGATCGATGTCCAGGGAAGTCATGATCGAGAGGTCGAGGCGATGACGCTAGCGCACCGGGATCAGCGGAATCTTGCCCTTGTTCGCCTCAGCCGTCTTGTGCGCGGCGATCGAGACCTGCGCAGCTGTACGTTCAGCGACCGTCAGAAACGATCGTGCCGCCGCGGAACCGGGCTCACCGATCACGAGCGGGACCCCTGCGTCGCCCCCTTCGCGAATCGGTTGATAGATCGGCAACCGTCCGAGGAACGGAATCCCCATGTCGGATGCCAGCGCCTCGCCGCCGCCATGCCCGAAGATATCGGTCTCGTGGTGACAGTTGGGACATGCGTAGTAGCTCATATTCTCCACGACACCAAGCGTCGGAATATTAAGCTTCTGATACATGCGAACGGCACGACGGCTGTCGGCCAGCGATACCTGCTGCGGCGTGGTGACCACGATTGAGCCGACCACCGGTACAGTCTGGCTCAGACTGAGCGCGACGTCGCCGGTCCCGGGAGGCATGTCGACGATCAGGTAGTCGAGATCCTTCCAGGCGACCTCGCGGAAGAACTGCTGAACCGCGCCGTGCAGCATCGGCCCCCGCCAGATGATCGGCGCATCGTCATTGGTCATGAAGCCGATGGAGACAACTTGAACGCCGTACTTCTCCGCCGGCACGATCTTCTGCCCATCGGTGGTGAGTTGAGCATTGAGACCGAACATGATGGGCACGTTTGGTCCGTAGATGTCGCCGTCGAGAATGCCGACGCGGCTGCCGCAGCGAGCCAGCGAGAGGGCGAGGTTCACGGCGACCGTCGTCTTGCCAACGCCGCCCTTGCCCGCGCCAACGGCGATGACATTCTTCACACCGACGAGCGGAGGGCGTCCGGTCTCTGGTGCGGACGCCGAACGCACGTTGGCGGCCAGCTTCACCTCGACATCAGAAACGCCTGGCAGCGCGCGAACCGCGGCTGCGGCCTGATCCCTCAGCTGATCCTTCACAGGACAGGCAGGTGTCGTGAGCTCGATCGTGAACGACACGCGTGAACCGGAGATCGCGACGTCTTTCACGAACCCCAGCGACACGATGTCCTTGCGAATGTCAGGGTCGACGACCACGCGAAGCGCGTGGAGAATCCCGTCCCGGTCCAGCGTAGCAGCCATATCTTTGTGATTTTACCGCGCGGGCTCGAACAGGCGACGACCTTGATCGGTCAGGAGAATCCACAGGGCGTACACACCCAGCGCGGTTCCAAACGGCAACACGAGCAGATTCGCCACGGCCAGGGCCAGCGTCAGGACCCGGCCGAGCGGGCGGCGTCGGCCGAGCAGCGTGGCCGCCCAGACGTGGGTTCCTCCCCACAGCAGAGCGAACGCGCCAATTCCGGCGAACACCACGGTCGTGAGGCCGGCGGCAAACTCCACGGCGGTTCCGAGCGATTGCCTGAACTCGGCCCAGGCTCCGGCGGCGAGCAGCAGCATGGAAACGCCGACGAGCATGGCGAGACCACCCCATAGTCCCACCAGAATGCGCAGGAGCTTGACGTGTCGCTCCACTAGCGCGCGACGCGAACGTGCAGTTCGATGCGGGTTGGCGTGTGCTGGCGCGGAACGAGCGAAAAGTGGAAGCGGTCACCGTCGATGACGCCAGCCGGGATGGTGACCTGAACGACGTGATGCAGCAACAACGTGCCGGTGCCCTCACAGCGTGAACAGCATTCCGTCCACGACTCTCCCCGCCCACCGCATTGGTGGCACGTCAATCGAACCGGCACTTCGAGGGGCGCCGTCACGCCACGGCGCGCTTCGCTGCCCGACACGTGCAGCGTGGCGTGCCAGCGCGGCGGCGGCTCGTCTACGAGAAACCCTCTGCGGATGCGATCCACGGCGAGCGCGACAGAGGGGAAATCGATGACGACTTCATCCGCAAAGCAGTTCACGTCGACACGACTCTCGTCAGTCGACACCAACGCGACCGGTTCGCCGCCGAGAGAGCGGAACGCGTCCTCGCTCATCAGAGTGCTGGTACGATAGGTATCGTCTGAGGAGAAGTCAATGCCGGAGAGCAAAGAGTGTCCGATGTGCGGCGAGATGATGCACTTACACGAAGTGCAGGTCACCGATCGCGTGCCGGGCACAACGCAGACGAAGGTTACGAAAGCGCCTGAATGGCTGTGCCCGGAATGCGATTACTTCGAGGACGCGGAAGCCGAGGACTTTGAAGGCGGGTAGTCGGCGCGCACCTCAGCGGGCGCCGAGCGTCAGCAACAGCTCTCGTCGAACTCCTTCGTCGATCTCATCGAAATTCAGCGCGTTTTCGCATTCATCGCACTGCAGCTCGAGTACTTTCGGACGCTCTTCCTCCGACACCTCGACTCGGGCATCTTCCAGATGCACGATATGCATCTGCAGTGTCTTTACAAGGAAGTTCTGGTCGTTCCCACAGTTGGGACAGGTCAGCGCCACGCGGGTATCCTCTTTCGTCGTCAATCTCAACTCTCCAAACTTTGATTCTATGGGAGCATACCGGCAGGCGCAATGCAGAATTGCACCCCGCGCCGGATCTGGGCCGTTCGCGTGCGGAAACGGCGCATTTTGACGGTGCAGAAACGGGCAGGCGCCTCAGGGGAGGCCCGAATCGGATGTATACACGAGTCGGCTCTCGACCTGCTTAGCGGGAAAGAGCGCCTGGGCCGCCGCGCGATAGACCTCCGCCTGGGTGCGGTGTTCGGGCCGCGGCCTGCCTGTCTTGAATTCCAGCACGGTGACGCGATCGTCCGAGGTGATGAGGCAATCGATCGTGCCTCGTACGAGCCGGCCGTCGGCGAGCATCGTAAACGGAACTTCATGAAGCGGCTGCCCCTGTCGATAAAGCGCGCATACATCGGCCTGGGACAAGATTTGACGAAACCGTGCAACCGCTTCCGGGATGACTGCGTCGGCGTCGACTAGCTCAGCCGCAGACACCGCACTGAACGTGGTTTGCGCCAATCGCCTGATCTGCTCGTCGCTCTGGTCGGCGCCGAAACCCGCGCGCTGCAACAGACGATGAACGAGGATTCCGATCAGCCGATCGGACCTTTCACCCTCGTCCTCACGACGCGGCGGCGCGGGCATGTCGATATCCGACAGTTCAGACACCGCGACCTGCCTGACGGTGGAGTCTTCGAGAACACCGAAGTCACTCGGCTGACCGGCATCAACTCCCAAATTCCAACTCCCAACTCCCAAATCGGCTGGTTTCTCGCCCGCTCCTGCCGCCGCCGCAGGACACACGCGAATCGCGTGAACGCGGGAAACTCCTGACCATGACACTGCCGATACGCCCCCGACCGCCTCGACGAAGACGGGATGGAAAGACCGCGGAAGCACTTCACCAAGGCTTCCGCGGGTTGGGTGAAAGCGGCCGTCTTTAACAACGGAGCCCAGATACAGTCGATCGCGCGCGCGCGTCAGCGCAACATACAGAAGGCGTTTCGTCTCTTCGCGGTCGCGATCCGGCTCGTCTTCATCCGCGCGCGACTCGAAATCGCCAACCGATACCGACACTTCCTCGCGTGTGTCGCCCGCGATCCGAATCGCATCCCGCCAATTGCCCGTGCCGCGTGACACGTTGACGACGAAGACGACCGGGAACTCCAGACCCTTTGACGCATGAACCGTCATCAGGCTCACGGCGTTGGTCGCGTCGATGACGGCGTTGGCCTCGTCACCGACCGCCAGATGGTCGAGGTGCGTCACGATCCGCTCCAACGTACCGTAGCCCCGATTCTGAATGCGCCGAACGATGGCGCGTATCTTCTTCAGGTTTTCCCGAGCCTGCGCAAGACGAGGACCTCTCAGTTCGGCCGCGTAGGCCGACTCTGTCAGGATCCGATCGAGCAACTCCGCGGGCGGCAGCCAGTCGCCCAGCGCACGCCATCTCGCGGTCGCTGCTCGCGCCAGAGTGAGCGCCTCGGTGTCGTCGGCGTCGAGTTCAGCTGCGGGAGAGGTCGTCGCCAGGAGTGCGTCCGCCAGCCGCGGTCCGAGCCGCTTGAGTCCTTCGTCTGACATCCGGATGAATCGCGACCGCAGCAACGCGGCCGCTCTGAGATCCGATACTGGATCCGCCAGATACCAGAGCATCGCCATGACATCCTTGACTTCATCAGCGTCGAAGAATCCCAGCCCCTTGTAGACATAGGCCGAGATGCCGAGCGCTTCGAGCGCCTGTTCGTAGTCGCGATGGCTCTCTCGCGTGCGGAACAGGATGGCGACGTCGCCCGGTCGAACCGGCCGCCGAACGCCGGTGTCGCGGTCCCGCACCAATACGCCGTCAGCAATCATTCGTGAGATCTCGGCGGCGGTCGTTCGGGCACACGACTCGAATGAGTCTCCCGCCACGATGCCAAGGACCTGTTCCGAGTGGTGTTCGGGGCTTTCGTCCACGGGGAAGCGATCTTCTTCCTCGTACACGAACGCATCGCGCCGGTCCGGAAGTTTGGCAACCGCGTCACAAAGATCGTTGACGAACGACAGCAGTGGCGGCACCGAGCGAAAGCTGCGGGAGATCGACCGGCGGACGTCTCCACCCGGGCGCAGATTCCGCATGTACTCGCTGGCCTCGCGAAGCAGCGACACATCCGCGTCGCGAAACCCGTAGATCGACTGCTTCCGATCGCCGACGATGAAGATCGACGGGGGGAGCGCGCCGGTATGCGCGAGGCCGGCTCCTTCGCCCCAGGCCTGCACGAGCAGCGATACCAACTCCCACTGGGCGCGGCTCGTGTCCTGAAATTCGTCAACGAGGACGTGGTGATAGCGCGATTCGAGACGGAAGCGGCTCTGCGCAAACTCCTCCATCTGTCGCAGGAGATCAACCGTCTTGAGCAGCACGTCCGGGAAATCGAGCAGGGCGCGGGCATCGAGTGTGCGCCGGTATTCCAGTTCGGCGATGCGAAACATCCGCCAGACGCCCTTCGACACCAGCGTGTTGAGGTCGCGTCGCCATGCCTTATGGGCGTCGAGAACGGCGTTCGCATGTTCGACAACCAGTCCCTTGTGGATCTGCCAGTCGACCGCAGAGGCGAAGGCCGTCTTCTTGTACTTGGGTGGAAGCAGCTTGCGCGGCTCTCCTTCGTGAGTCAGGAAATGCTCGCGCACCTTTCGAAACGACTCCTGGACGGACGCGGGATCGATCTCGGCGCCGGCACCAGCGCTCGCCTCGAGATCCCGCAACTGACGGAGCAGCAGGCGAAACGACGGGTGCAGCGGTCCCGTGTCGAGGAACCGATCGAGTCCGCCGCGCATTGACTCGAATACCGCGAGCAATGACTTGGCGCCACGCCGCGCCGTATCGTGAACCGTCAGTCCACGCGGCCCGGAAGACAGATAGCGCCCGAGAATGGCGGGCGCCACAATCCGGCGAGCGAGCAGACCTGCCAGACCGGCTCGCGCGCGCCGATCGCCAAGTTGCGCGAACACCAGTGCCACATGCTCGTCCTCGCGTGCAACGCTGCGGCACGTGCGCAGCGCGCGATCCAGTGCTTCGTCGACGAGGCGCGGCACCTCGGTTTCATCCGCCATCTGAAAACCGGGATCGAGGTCGGCTTCGAGCGGAAACTCGCGCAGCAGTGACAGGCAGAACGCATCGATCGTGCTGATCGCGACATCAGCGGTCCTGTCCCGCAACTCACGCCAGCGGCCGGGAGAAAACTCTCCGCGCGCGCCGGCCAGGCGCAGCGTGGTGATGATGCGCTCGCGCATCTCGGCGGCAGCCTTGCGCGTGAACGTGAGCGCCAGGATCTCCGAGGGATCGACACCCGCGCGCAGCAGGTTGACGTAGCGATCGACCAGCACGCGCGTCTTGCCCGTGCCCGCCGACGCCTCGAGCGCGACGTTGAAGCGCGGATCGACGGCCCGTTCGCGCCCGGCGCGGTCGCGGGCATCGATGCGCGATTCGGGTGTTTCCGGCTCCTCGTCAAAAGGCAGCGTCGGCTCAATCATGCACGTAGTCCTTGCGGCAGACCGAGGTGTACGCGCAGAAGTCGCAGAGGATCTCATCGTGAGGCTGCGCCGGGAACTCACCGCGAGCGATACGATCGACGATGCCGAGCAGCCGGGTTCGCGCGGCGTTGAGTGACTCTTCGGCCTCATGATCGCCGGCCCGGACGACGTGGGCCTGCGATCGCTTGCCGCTGAACGCCAGGTAGACCGCCTCGGCGATCGGCCACTCTCCACCATCGCGATCGCGCAACCGCTCCTGTGCGCACAGCGCGTAGATCGCCACCTGCAGGGCGCGAGCTGGATTCGGCGCGCTTCCCGACTTGTAGTCGACAACGCGCAGCCGGTTGCCGGCGAGCAGATCGATCCGATCGGCGACGCCTTTCAGTGCGACCGCCCTTCCCTCCCTCGATCCCAGTGCGAACTCGCCCTCGAGGCGATACTCGAGCCAACGCTCGCGAACATCCGCGGGCGCAGCGGCCTCGTGTCCCAGCACGATCTCGACGGAACCGGTGGAAATCGCCGACCCGAACAGGCGCGCCCGTTCGAGGGCCGCGTCGGCTTCAGGAAGCCTGGCAAGCAACGGCGCGGCGACCTCCGCCATGAGCGCGCGTGCCTCATCGAGGCGTTCGGTCGTAATCGCTCCGCCTCCACGGCTATCCCACACCTCGAAGAAATGCTGAAACACTTCGTGGATGAATCGTCCGCGTGCCCGCGGCGACATCGTCGATTCGTCTTCCGGCTCCTCTTCGAGACGCAGCACGTCACCGGCGAAGAACTTGAAGGGACAGTCCTGGTAACGTTCGAGCGCGCTCAACGAGTACGGCCGCGCCTTGGACGGATCCGTAAACCCGCGGAAGCGCCGCAGTGGCAGATCGGCAACGCGAACGCGGCGAGCCAGCCACTCCTGCGCGAAGTTACCGAGCGGCGCTGCATCGATCGGGTCCAGGTAGAGCGCTTCGGCGTCGAAGATCCGTTGCGACGGCGCTGCCTCTTCGACGGAATCGAGCCCGGACTGCTCCACTTCATCGAGCAAAGGGGACGGACTGACGAGCGCATCGGCCTCGAGCAGAAACGTCGAAACCGACAGCCGCATCGTGGGCAGGCGCAGCAAATCGGCGAACGCGGCGCGGGCGCCGGCCAGCCGATCCGACTCCGACGGCCAACCCAGCTCGCGCAGGATCGAAGGCGAGTAGAAGATGTTTCGTCGCGCACGATCCGGCCATTCGTCTTCCACGAGGCCGGCAATATGTGCGTCCGTGAACTCTCCAAACCGTGCGCTGTCCGCGTCGACGAGGTGCACCCCCTCGTCACCAGTCTGTGGCGAAAACGTTTGTCCTTCGAGCCACCGACGTACGAGCGCAGCGACATCATCGGCGCTGACCGGCTCAGAATCGAAGCGCGCGTACGCATCGCGGAGCATGCCGATCGTCGCGAGTACGGCACCGCGCGCGCGCCGGTGCCGTGCCTGAAGCGCTGCTTCCGGCACCTCTGACGATTCGTGCGCGAGCAGGAATGTGAAGAGAACTTCGAGGTGTTGAGCGACCGACGATGGCGAACGAAGCGAGGCCAACTCCTGTGCGATGGCGAGAAGCTGCTCCCCCGCGCTGATAGCACGATTCGTGACAGATGCAGAGACAGACGTAGTGTCCGGCTTTAGCCGGACCGTCGTAGTGTCTGGCTTTAGCCGGACCTGTGTTTCCCGGACCCGCTCCCGCCACACATCAAGGAGTCGCTCGAGCGAATCGATGCCGCCGAGATACCCGGCCTCGGCGAGTGCGCGATCGAGAGCAGAGACGTCACGACTCGACGCAAATCGAAAGTGGGGCGAGCGAAGCAGCGCCATCGCCGGCACGCGGGCGAAGTCGGCGCTCACGCACGACAGGACCAGGTCGACGGCCGCGGCGAACGACTCGGCGACAAGGGGAAGCGCGTCGAACGTCTGGCACGGCACACCCGCCGCTCGAAGCACCTCGCGCGCCACGTAGACGTATGGCAACCGCTGACGGACGATCAGCGCTGCCTGTCCAGGCGAGCGCAGTGTGCCGTGACGAACAGCGCGCTTGACTCGCCTGGCGACTTGGGCGACCTCCTCTTCACGATCGCGCGCGACGTGGACAATGCCCCCTCCCTCCGGAATCACGAGCACGGGTAGCTGACGGTCGAGCGGCGTATCATCGCGAACTTCCTCGATCCCGGGCAGCATCCGATGGATGCGTTCGTGAAGGGCGCCGGCCAGCATCGTATCGGTGACGACGACATCGAGCGTTTCGAGGTGAGGAATGCGCGTGAGCAGATCCCAGTCCGCGGGGCTCATGCCGTACGGCTCGAACGATTCGTCCGTCACGGTGAGCACGGCGTGCCGATACGGCCGCTGGGATGACTCTGCGAGAAGCCGCGCGCGCAGCAGGTGCTCATCGTCACCACACTCTGCCGAGCGGCGCTCGAAGTCCCGGAATGCGGCAACCAGGAAACGCGTCTGTCGTACGAGTCGTTCGGCTCCGCGATCGATGGCTGCCCCCGGCTCGAGCACGCCGAGGGCGCGCCGCTCGAAGTCGTCCACGCTGTTCTGACGACGCTTGAGCTCGTCATACAAGCGAAGAATCTCGGCGACAAGACCTGGCCGCAGATGAAATGGCGCCTCGGCGCCCTGCTGCTGCGCGACGCGACAAGCGACGCCAAGAAGGACCTCTCGTTCTGCAGCGGTCAGAACGGGACGCGAGCTGCCGAGACGCTCACTCAGTCGAAGAACGATCTCGCGCGTCGTCACGAGATCCGGGAGCACCAACGCGCGGGTCGACGAGCCCAGTACCGCGCCTTCGATCGTGCGGAGCAGGAGTGATGCCGCGGCGCGTGTCGGGACGACGATGATGCGATCGCGCGCGTCGAGTGGAGTACCGGCCGTGGCGAGCGCAACGACGGCGGTGCGGAAGGCCTGAAGATCGGCGACTCGGATCAGGCGAGTTGCACGAGGCGTAAGAATCACAGTTACCGACTAGGCTATCAACTCCCGACGTCCAACTCCCAACTCCCAACGTCCGACCCGGACCTGCGAATGCGGACTACGGAGTTTCGCAACGAATTGCGAATCGAAATTTGGGAGTTTGGGAATTGGGAGCACGTAGGCCGGGTCTTGCTTTTTAGACCCGGCGGACGGCGGGTCCCAGGAACACCACTCGCCCTACTGCGATCGCGGAGGCGTAAGAAGCGTCGTCAGATCCTGCTGGACCCGCGCCAGCATCATCAGCGCGCCAGCGGCCGACGAGGACGCTTCCCATGCGGCTGTGGAATCGGCGCGCGAGATTGCATCGTAACGAGCGCGTACCGCGTTTTCCGCGAAGCGCCACGCACCGACGAGCCGCTCGTGGACATCGCGCAGATACTCTGGTGTGCGCATGCGCGACAGGCGATCGGCGCCACCGCTCAACTGCGACTTCAGCCCAAGCAGTTGCTCGGGGCTCGGACCGTCGAGCGAGCGGATGGCGCGCAGCGAGGCTGTCGATTTCGCAAGCACCACCATCGACGACCCGACCGAGCGTTGATACTGCCGATAGCTGTCGCGGCGAAGCGCCCATTGATCCCGCAGTAAGCGAAGTTGCCGCGAGTCGGCCAGCTTGCCCTGCAGCGACGTGTTCAGCGCCTCGACTATCTGGGGACGCTTCTGCCCTAACTTCTTGTCTTCCTGAGGAACGCGGGCGACGATGCGCTCGATCGCGGGACCGTCGGCACTCTGCGCCGCACGAGACGCCTGGTCCAAGAGGCGGCGGGAGAGATTCGTGTATTGCCTGTCGACGTCGAGCTCGTTTCGAATCGCCCGCTCGACTTCGTTGCGATAGAACGAGGCATCGGCCGCCGTCAGCGACGGTGCCGCTTCGGCTACCGTTGCCAGCGCTCCCTGGAGAAGCGCCATTTTCTCTGAGGGTGCCTTGGTGACCGACGCCAGGTGCAGCGTTTGATCGAGCTGCTCTTTCATGTTCGGCAGCCCGCGGACCGGCTCGAGCTCGGGTGGGTCGGCGAGAGCCACCAGCTGCAACTGAAAAGGATTGGCACCACCGACCGCTCGCAACGACGAGATGGCAGCGTCGAGAAGCGAGACGATTTCGCGGATGTCGTTCTGCCGGTAGCCGTAATGCGTTTGCGGCCACGTGGCGACCGTCTGCCGGGCGCGCTCGGCAATCGACAACGCCTGCTGCCGATCGGTGGACAGCGCGATCGTGTTCAATACGTCCGCGACCTCGTTACTGAGGCGCACATAGTCTTCTTCGCCGCGCGTTTCCGCGTATCGCTGGTAACGGGCCGACTCCGCATAGCGTTCCGTCTTCGGCCAATCGACGAGGTCGGCCATGACGGTCGCCACCTGAAGCCGGGGCTGCTCCTTCGTCCCGCCGACCGGCATCGAGAAGATCACCTTGTCGTCGAGGCGGACAAACTCCCCGTAACTGACGAATTCCTTGCCGTCGAGCAGAAAGAGGCGGAAGAGCGTGGCGCCAGAGTCGGCCGCCGACGCCACCGAAGGCGCGACGAGACAGCTGAGTACGACGAGCGCCTGAAGCAACCGAGCCATGTTTCCGAGAGGGTTCATTCTACCTGCTCGATCGTTTTTCGGCTCGACATGTCAATTTGAAGCGATGTGTGGAAAAGCTGTGCATGAATGGTGCAAAAGCTGTGCAGAAGCTGACAGGGCAAATTTTTCTTTGTCCAAAACGCCTGTCGATCATCTCCGGCGGCCGTGTGGACGTCATCTTCGCGCCGCGCTTCGCTTGACCAGACGTAACGTCCGCGTAAGATCTCGGCTTCCGTTTCTTCAACAAACACCAACCTTCTGTGATCGTTCATCGCTTCGAACACGACATCGCCGGCCGTCCCTATCAGATAGAGGTCACGCTGGTCGGCAACCGATGGCGGGCGCAACTTCGACGCCTGGCCGGAATGTCGACATCGCTGATGCCCTTTTACGGCACCACGCCGGAAGAGGCGGCCGACCTGCTGGCGCGATGGCTGGTCCTGGCTCACTCCCGTCAGACGTCCCAGGCGGTCACGTCGGCCGGATCGGCATAGGGGCCACGATCCGGTTGCCGGTGCCTCCTCCGTGCGTTACGATTGAGTGTTCGGCACGCAGTGGGCCAGTAGCGCAGTTGGGAGCGCGCATGAATGGCATTCATGAGGTCACGGGTTCGACTCCCGTCTGGTCCACCAACTCCAAGTCGCTCATCCTAAAGGTTTGAAAATCGGCGACCCGCTCCGTTAGTCGAACCACTCCCGCTCTCGGTGAATCTCGCGCGCGGGCGACCAACGTTTGCCGGCCGAATGCCGTCCAAACGGGTGGCCGATTGACCTCAAATAACTGAGGCGGACCAAGAGAACGGCTATGGCATCTCGTAGCGACTCACGGTCCTCAGCCAGGATCAGTCCCCGGTCAATGCGGGATCGTTGTTCCCGTCGCTGTACCGTCTGGAGCCGGACGGCAAGCTGAAGGCGGATGGCGAGCCACTGAGAATACCCGACGCGCCCAGTAATACTGCCTCACGGCCTCTGAGAGACGGCAGCTCGAACAGCATCGAGAGCGCTGGAACTGGGTCTCGTTCGCCGTCACAAGTGTGTTGGAGGGCGCATGACACTCCTGCGTCGCTTGGCGTCCATCGTGCGCTGGATCGCGCGTCGAGACAGAGCCGAACAGGATTTGAACGACGAGCGACGGGTTTTCATCGACATGGCCGACGACGACGAAGTTCGCGACGGTGCAACAGCGGCCGAAGCCCGCCGTCGAGCCGTGCTCCAGCCGGGAGGCCTGGAACAGGCCAAGGGACGCGTTCGACTTGGTCGCCATGGCGCGTGGCTCGATGTGGCCGTCCGAGACATCCGCTATGGATTGCGGCAACTCCGACGCGATCCGGCGTTCTCCGCTGTCGCGATCGCCACGCTCGCGCTCAGCATCGGCGGGATTACCGCGATTTTCAGCGCCTTCGACACGATCCTGCTTCGACCGCTCCCGTATGCCGACGCGGACCGGCTCGTGATGGTCTGGGACGACATGAGCAAGTCCGAAGGTGATGCGACGTTCTTTTCAACCCCTGCTGAATGGACCGAGTGGCGCCGCCTCAACACCGTATTCACCGATCTCGCCTGCAGCCAACCGGGCGACGCCATTCTGTCGGGCGACGGGGAACCGGAAGAGGTCCGGGCGCGAAAAGTGACGTGGAATCTGTGGAGCGTTCTTCGTGTGCAGCCGGCGCTTGGACGCGTCTTCACCGAAGACGAGGACGGCAAGGGCGCGCGCGTGGTCGTGATGAGTCACGGGCTGTGGCAGCGCCGCTTCGGCGGCGCATCCGACATCGTCGGACGCAAGATCTCTGTAAACGACGAGGCTTACGAAGTCGTCGGCGTCATGCCGCGAAGCTTTTACTTCCTGCCCTCGCGCGACGTCGACTTGTGGATGCCGGCGTCGTTTCCTCCCGGCTTGCGAGCGAATTTCACTTGGCACAGTGCCCAGATCGTGGCACGCCTCAAACCCGGAGTCACGCTGGAACACGCACGGCAGTCCATGGCCGCGCTGAGCTTGCAGGTGACGGCGAAGGACTTCCGTGGGCCACACTCGGTGACGATGATCCCTCTGCGGAAAGAGATGGCGGGCAAGACTCGGACAGCAATGATCGTCCTTTTGTGGGCGTCGGCGGCGTTGCTGCTGATTGCCTGTGTCAACCTGGCAAACCTGCTGTTGTCGCGAGGCGAGGTGCGGGGACGTGAAGTCGCGCTGCGCCTGGCTCTGGGCGCTGGACGTGGAAGGCTGATCGCGCAGTTCCTGACGGAAAGCCTGGTCCTTGCCGGACTTGGCGCAGTTGCTGGACTCGCGCTCGCTGGGCCCGCCATGCGGTTGCTTGAACGGCTGGTGCCCGATGCGATGGGTGCAGCGCGTCTCACACTCGACTGGCGCGTGCTCGCATTCGCCGCTGTCGCTTCCGTCGCCGCGGCACTGGCCTTTGGGCTTGCGCCTGCATTGCGTAGCTCGCGGCTCGGCCCCAAGGAAGGACTGCGCGATGGAGGCCGCGGTACTGTCGGTGCGCGCAGCCATTGGTTCCAACATTCGCTCATCGTTGTCGAGACGGCTCTGGCCGTCGCGCTGCTGACCTGCGGCGGTCTGCTCCTGCAGACGTTCCAACACCTCCGGAACACCGATCTGGGAATCCGCACTGAAAGGTTGCTGACGTTCGAGACGCCGCTACTCCGTTACAGGGACTTCGACAGACGCGTGGCCTTCGTCAACACGGAGCTGGAGAAGGTGCGCGCCATTCCGGGCGTGACAAACGCAGCGGCGATCTCGCAAATTCCGCTGACGATTACCGATAATTTTCGGTTTTATCTTCTGGCGGGCCAGTCACGAGATAGTTTCGCCCAACAGATAGCGCTGACACGCGTGGTGACTCACGGCTACTTTACGACTGTCGGTGCGCAGCTGCGAGAAGGCCGGGGTTTCGAAGCCTCTGATCGAAAATCCGAATCGCCCGCAGTCGTTGTCAACGAATCCTTTGCGAATCGCAACTATCGGGGGCGCTCGCCACTCGGAGAGAGGCTCAAATTCGAGCGCCTCAATGAGAAGGGCTACTGGTACACGATCGTCGGAGTCGTGAAAGAGATCCGTGAGCGTGGCGTCGCTGAAGAGTCAAGGCCCGCGATCTATCGCGTGCACGAACAAGCGGACCAAACCAACGACGTGCCGAGCGGCATCGTGGTCCGCACAGCCGTCGAACCTGGGTCTATCGTTTCCGCCGTCCGTCAGGCCATCTGGTCGGTTGACAACAATCAGCCGCTCGCTCGCATCAGAGCGATGGAAGACATCGTCGACCGCCAACTATCGACGGCGAAGCAGAGCACTGCGCTATTGGGCGCGTTCGCTATGTTGGCCTTGTTGCTAGCGTCGATCGGAATCTACGGTGTGCTCTCTTACGCAGTCAGGCAGCGCACGAACGAGATCGGCGTGCGCATGGTCTTAGGGGCGACCTCGGGCGAGATACTGCGGTCGTTTGGGAGACGCGGCTTGGGATTGACGCTCTGCGGGCTCGCCATTGGCCACGTGCTGGCGGCGATCGCGTCGCGCCTGTTGACCACGCTACTCTACGGCTTTCGCCCCGACTACTTCGCGACTGTCGCCGCTGTATCGCTGATTCTCTTGGCGGTAGCAACACTGGCATGTTTCGTTCCGGCGCGCCGCGCCTCGCTCGTCGATCCGATGATTGCGCTGCGGCAAGAATAGTCGCGAGGGGCATTCGGCATCGCTTCGCGCCGGTCCCGGACTGGCTATTCGTCGGAGGTGCGGAGCACGACTAAACGCAAGAAGCTAGAGGGCGCGCGGGGCCCCTGTTCCCCTTCGTGTTCCCCCTGGACACTAATCGGGGGCGCTCCCTCCAGTTGCGATCGCTAGCAACCTCGCCATTCCTGCCTCGACCGGCACGAGCTGCGCCAATGCCGTGGTTCTTACTTCACAACCGCTCGCCAGTTCTGAACGACGTTGATCGGCGCGTCGTCGGCCTCCAAAAGCATGTTCACGAGGAAGCGCTGTCCGTCGGGGCTGGGAATGTAACTGTTCCGCGAGTTGAAGACGTTCGCGCGCATGTCGAAGAGAAAGTGGGGAACGCCGTATTCGAACGATCCGGAGTTCGCAGAGATGGATACGTCGACGGCGTAAAACTTCCGGTCATCGCTGACGAAGAAGAGCTCTTTGCCGTCGGCGCGCCAGAGCGGCTGACGTCCGCCGCTATTCGAGATCTGCCAGCGCCGTCCGGTCGACGGAAACGCCTGGACGTAGATTTCGTTTCTTCCGTTTTCGTTCGAGGCGTACGCGAGCCAGCGCACGTCCGGGGAGAATTGCGGCTCGACGTCGGGAAACGGCGTCTGCACGACCAGTTGCGGCTTGCGCTCTCCGGCAGTCGGCAGCACGTACACGTCCTGATTTCCGCCGGGCGTGACGGCAAAGTACAGGATCCACTTGCCGTCTGCGGAGATCTGATCGGGCCCGTTCACGGGTTGGGCGAGAAGAACCCGCTCGGCGCCGGTGCCGGTGACATCCTTCTCGAACATGCCACGCTGGTCGGTCCGATAGGCGATCTTGGTACCATCTGGAAACCACGCCGGCGCCGTCTCGGCGCCCGGACCGTTCGTGAACCGCGATGAAGTTTGTCGCGCCAGATCGAAGATCCAGAGATCTCGCTGGTTGACGTCGCCGTAGACGAGCCGCTGGCCATCGCGAGAAAGGTCCGGCGTGCGGTAATTGCCAGGAGAACCGACGGTTTCGAGTAACTTCCCGGCACGATCGAACCACGCGAACTGGTTGCTGCGATTGGAGCTGGATCTGAATGCCAGGACGCCACTGTTCGAGACCGTGAAGTCGGCGCGGCCCACGCCAGGGTTGTAGAACACGTCCTCGACCACCGGTGTGGCATCGCCGGAGACTTCCAGCCGATCCGGATCGAACCGCTGTTGCATCAGTCTCTCGCCTCGCATGAACAGCAGGACGCCCGGAGCCGCAAACGCCGCGTTGCTATCGCTGGCAACAAGGGACCGCGGTTCGAACCCTGGCTCGATCGAGCCGACGAGGATCCCGACCATGTCAACCTCGGAGCGAAGCCTGCCAACATACAGAAAATGACGGCCATCTGGAAGGAAAAATGGCCAGCGTGCAAAAGCACTGCCCTGCGTGGCGATCGGCGTGACTTCGCCGCCCCCCGCGGAGACCCGCACCATTACTTGCGGCGTGCCAACGCTGAAGACGATGACATCACGACTGCCCCATGATGCTCCCCGCGGAACCCCCGCCACATCGGTGATGGTCTCGATGGAGCCATCTGTCGTATCGATTCGTTTCAGCTTGCCAGCCGCAAAGAATCCAATCGACCGGCTGTCGGGCGACCAGAACGGCATCAACACGTCACCCGTTCCCGACAGTGGCCGCGACGTGAACGAATCGAGTCGACGCAGCCAGATGTCGGATCGTCCGTTTTTGCCTGTCGCCACGAACGCGAGTTGCGTCCCATCCGGTGACAACATCGCGCCGCTGGTGCCATCTGCTCGTCCGATACCGCTGGTCGAGCCGAACGAGCCCTCTTCTGGAGGATCGATCTGAAAACGTACGACCGCCGGAGGCGGTGTCGTTCGTAGCTCGATGTACGCGAGCACACCGGCCAGGCTTGCGGCGAGGAGGAACCACGCCACGCGCTCCACGGTCAGAAGACGCGGCTTGGCGAACACGAGCGTCGCCGCAACGGAATGGTCTTTCTCTTCGAGGTCGAGCTGCGCGTCAGAGATATCGTGAGTGCGGCGGTTCGGATCCTTTTCCAGACACCGCCGCAACGCGCGTACGATGGTCGATGGTGTCCCGGCGGCAAGCGCATTCCAGTCGGGCTCGGTTTTGAGAATATTCGCCAGCGTGTACGTCACGTCGTCGCCAGCGAATGCCGGCTTCCCCGTGAGCATTTCGTAGAGCACCGCGCCAAATGCCCAGATGTCGCTGCGCTTGTCGGCCGGCTTGCCGCGTGCCTGCTCGGGACTCATGTATGCGGCGGTGCCAAGGATGATCCCCAGCTGCGTGAGCGCGGGACTGGTCATTGTTGGCGACAGCGTCACGCTGGGCGACGCCATATCGCCGATCACGGCTTTCGCCAACCCGAAGTCGAGCACCTTCACCGTGCCATCCGGCCGGCACTTGATGTTCGCGGGTTTCAGATCTCGATGGACGATGCCCTGTGAATGAGCTGCTGCGAGCGCTTCAGCGATTTGCCGGGCGATCGGCACGGCCTCGTCTAACGACAGTTGCCCGTCCGCGATCCGATCGGCGAGCGTGGGACCCTCGACAAGCTCGAGGACCAACGCGTGAATGCCATCGGATTCTTCGAAGCCGAAAATTGAGCCGATATTGGGATGGTTCAGCGACGCGAGCACTTGCGCTTCGCGTCTGAAACGTCCGAGGCGGTCAGGATCCTGGGCAAACACATCAGGGAGAATTTTGAGCGCGACACTCCGATTCAGTTTGATATCGTGGCCGCGATACACCTCCCCCATCCCGCCCGCGCCGATGAGCTCGCGAACTTCATAGACGCCGAGACGACTACCGGGCGCAAGCGCCATCAAAGGTGCCTTTGAGTATACGAGCGTCGTTCCGGTCAATCGCTGACGCCGGCTGATTTCGCGGCGCGGCTGCAGTCCTGAGGTCGACGTCGCTATTCGATGGGCGCAGGTGCGATTCTCTTAACGTTTGTGATGGCAAGCCGTCGGCGTTCGGCGAGCTACGGATGGCAAGCAACTCATAGCGAGTCCCCTCATCAGCGAAGGATGATGTCCTCCGCAGCGCGAAGGAGGACTGACCGGCCAAACATTCTTCCTCTGAACAGGTTCGCACGCCGGATATGCACAGCGCTCAATCTGCGTACACCCTAGCTGTCGTCCCACCGAAATAACTGCGATCTCAAAGGGCCAGGTCCGCACGTTCGTTCGACTTCCGCACGAGGTCCGCTGCTTGCACTTCTGCCGCACATGTCACTGCCAAAGTGTTGCGTGTACGTGCTTCGAAGCCTGAAAGATCGTACGCGCTACTACACGGGTATCACGAGCTACCCTCGTGGTCGCCTCGATGCACACAACCATGGCCATTGTCCGCACACCGCAGATGGCACGCCGTGGGAGATCGATGTCCTGATCGAGTTCGGAGATGAGCGTCGCGCGCTTGCGTTCGAGCGGTACTTGAAGTCAGGTTCAGGCGTCGCATTTGCGAAGCGTCACTTGAGGTAACGCTAGGCAGAATCTCACTGCAGATGTGTCTCGCCGCTCGCATCAACGTTGACCGCCAGCAGTATGCGGTGTCCTGTGTGGAGGATGGGATCAGGAAGAGAGTAGACGACTCTCGGGTTCTTTGTTCACTGGCCCGAAGTGGTCGATGATCGAGGGATCGTGCTTGTAGATCGCCCAGACATGACCGCATGCCTTGCAACGGAAATAGTCGACTACGGAGCTGAGCCGGTCAAACCGCTGCGTTTTAGTCGAATTGCCGCACACTCCACACGTCTGGCAAGTCATGCGGCAGATTGGCTGCACTGCTGGTGCCAAGTCGACCATCCACGATTGCCAACGCGGCGCGCGCAGCAAAGCTGTGCCGTAGGTGTACCAACGAAACTCTTACCTAGCCGTGGTTCGCTTCCCGCAGTAGCCGTTCAAAGGAACCACTGCAGCTTTGCCAGCCTCAACCATCCGCGATATTGCGAGACATCGCCGCACCGCAGCAGGTTTTCGCCGGATTGATTGATACGCGCCGCTGCCGTTGAATGTCGGCGTGGCGTCTACGCATTTCTCCTGCCCGGTCCATTCGCATCATGGTCCCCTGACGCGGGAACCAATCGCTCAACGCAACGAGGGGATGATGAGCAAAGTAGTCGGCTTCGTTCTGCTTCTGATCGGATTGCTGGTTGGTCCTGGCGCCACCCGTTCGGCGGAAGCGAATTGCGTCCTGACGTCTGCCGGAGGCGTCAAATGCTGGGGCTCGAATCTGGGCGATGGCACACTCAACACCAGTGCTACGCCTGTCGATGTGCCCGGGCTGACGAGTGGTGTCATCCAAATCACGGAGGGTGGTGCCACATGTGTATTGACAGCTGCTGGAGCGTCAAGTCTTGGGGGTACAACCGCAGTGGTCAGGTGGGCAATGGTACCATCACGTCGCAGCCTCCTTT
>Ga0207701_10001009_pt1 | contig 29766 bp, 23 predicted proteins | sample KBSSwiSSwithPhiX_FD_184294 | JGI IMG/M metagenome (GOLD analysis project Ga0207701, IMG submission 184294) | Switchgrass rhizosphere bulk soil microbial communities from Kellogg Biological Station, Michigan, USA, with PhiX - S5 (SPAdes) (version 2) | ecosystem: Environmental > Terrestrial >... | reverse complement strand
GACGGTCGTCGCTTCGATCGCGGCATCGATCTTCGCGGAGTTCGCCCACGTGCGGCCGAGGAACGCCTGCGATACGAGTGAGCCGGCCAGCGCGTCATCTTGCGCACGCGCGATGCGCCGCTCCTCGAGCAACGCCTTCTTCGCCGTCGCGACTTCCTGCTCGGCAAATCCGCCATCGCGGGCGCGCGCAAGCTCGTCGCCGGTGGCGGCCTGAACCTTCGCGAGGTTTTGCGGCGCGAAGATCGCGTAGACGACAAACGTGCTGTTCTCGTCGATCGGCGCCGGCTGGAACGCCGATCCGACCGAATACGACAGCCCGTCCTTCACGCGGACGCGCTTGAAGATCCGCGAGTCGCTGTCGCCGCCGAGAATCCGATTGGCGACGACGAGTGCCGCGAAGTCCGCCGCCTCGTCGTTGAGCGGCAGCGACAGGCGGCCGAACATCGCCGCGTTGGCCTTGTCGGGCGTCTCGAACGTCTGCGGCGCTGCCTTCGTCGGATAAAGCGGCTGCGGGACGCGCGCGTACGGTGTCGGGCTTGCGTAGTCGCCGAACAGTTCGCGGATCAGGGGCTTTACAGTGGCCGCGTCGAAATCGCCAACGATGGCAAGCTCCGCGTGCGAAGCGCCGTAGAACTTCGCGTGGAACGCCTTGACGGCCGCGAGATCCAGCGCGCGCACGCGATCGATCTCCTCGTCGATCGTCGGCGTGTAGCGGACATCGTCGGGTGGATACGGATTGCCTGCGCGCGCCACGGCGCGCCGCGCGATCGCCGTCGGGTCGCTGCGGCTCTGCTCGAGCGCGGTCAGCCGTTCGCGTTTCATCTGCTCGAACTCCGCCGGCACGAAAGCCGGCTCGCGCAACGCTTCCGCCGCGAGCCGCAGCACGTCCGGCACGCTGCCGCGTACGGTCGTCGCGTTGACGGCAACCGTGGCGCCGCCGCCCCCGATATCGAGCTTCGTGCGGAGCTTGTCGAGCGCATCGGCGAATGCCTGCCGATCGTGCTTGGCCGTACCGCGTTCCAGCATCGAGGCGGTGAAGGCCGACACCGGACTGCTGTTGCGCAGCGTCTCGGTGGCGCCGACGTCGAGCCGCAACTCGATCTGCGCCGTCTCGCCGCGCGTCTTCTTCGACAGCAGCGCCACCTTCATGCCGTTCGGAAGTGCGAACCGCTCCGTGCGCGCCTCGAGGTTCGCCGGCGACGGATCGAACGACTCGCCGGCGGCAACGGCGGGATCACCCTTGTAGTTGTTGACGAGCGCCGGCACGTCGACGCTCGCGAGCATCGGCGCGCGGTCGGGCTTGGTTTCGGGCAGGAACATGCCGATCGTCAGGTTCGACGACTTCAGCCACTGCGTCGCCACGCGGGTGACGTCAGCGACGGTTACCGTGCGCCAGCGGTCGCGGCGAATGAAAAAGAGGCGCCAGTCGCCCTCCGCGATGGCATCGGCCAGCGCGACGGACATCTTCTCCGGATCGTTGATCGTGTCGTCGAAGTCCTTCTGCGCCTTCTTGCGCACGCGGTCCAGCTCGGCGTCGGTGATCGGATGCGCGGCGACGTCGTACAGCGTGGCGAGCATAGTGTCGCGCGTCGCATCGATCGCTTCGCCGTTCGGCACCTGCGCCCAGAAAATGACGAAGCCCGCGTCGTGCTGCGGGAAGAACCAGTTCTCGACGGACGACGCCTTCTTGCCTTCGACGAGCGCTTTGTACAGGCGGCCTGCGGGCTCGACGGTCATGATCTCGGCGAGCGCCTCGGACGCAGTTGCGTCCGCATTCGCCCCTTGCGGCAGGTGATACATCGCGCCGAGCCATTGCGCGCTGGCGACGCGGCGCACGGTGACCGAGCGCTCGCCGTCCTGCACCGGCTCCACGGTGTAGAGCTTCGGCAGCGTCCGTGTCGGCCGTGGAATCGCGCCGAATGTCCTGGCGACGGTCGCGAGCACGCGATCGGCGTCGAACTTGCCGCCGATCGTCACGACGGCGTTGTCCGGCTGGTAATACGTGCGGTAGAACGCGCGGAGCTTCTCGAACGGCACGTTCTCGATGTCGGAGCGCGCTCCGATCGTGGGCTTGCCGTAGTTGTGCCAGTCGAACGCGACGGCGGCCATCCGCTTCCACAGAACGCTCTGCGGGCGGTTCTCGCCGCTTTCGTATTCATTGCGCACCACCGTCATCTCGGAGTCCAGCTCGGGCTTGCTGAACGTCGAACGCGTCATTCGCTCGGCTTCCATCTTCAGCACCCAGTCGAGTGCCGGCTGCGCAGCGGTGAACGTCTCGAAATACGTCGTCCGGTCGTACGACGTGTTGCCGTTGAATTCCATGCCCCGCCGACCGAGCTCGACAAACACGCTCGGCACCGACGGCGTGCCCTTGAACAGCATGTGCTCGAGCAGGTGCGCCATGCCGGTCTCGCCGTAGTTCTCCTGCCGCGAGCCGACCTTGTAGGTGACGTTGACGGTGGTCGTCGGCTTGGTCGCGTCGGGAAACAGCAGCACCGTGAGGCCGTTCCCGAGCCGGTATTCGTCGACGCCCTCGACGCTCGTGATCTTGGTGATGCCGGCCGGCAGCGCGGCGGTCGCGGTGACGGGGACGAACGCGACGATGAGAAGCAGCCGGTAAAGGCTTCTGCGGCAAAGAGACATGGCGGCCTTGGCGGGTGGGTGGATGAGCGACGATTCGGACAGCGGCCGGGGCGCAAAGTGCCGCCGTTGATTGACGTTTACGTAAACGTCATGTACGGTTGGCAACCGGCGGGCGCGCCGGGCACCCGAGCGCCACCGATCCGGTAAGCTTTGAACCCGCCTCCTCTGCGCCGCCCGCGCAGGCAAGCTCACGAGGTACGCGATGAACGACGTCTCGACGCGCCAGCCGCTGGTCTACCGGCCGACTGCCAAGGTCCGCTTCGTCACGGCGGCGAGCCTCTTCGACGGCCACGATGCGTCGATCAACATCATGCGCCGGATCCTGCAGGCGACCGGCTGCGAGGTGATCCATCTCGGCCATAACAGGTCGGTCGAGGAGATCGTCGACTGCGCGATCCAGGAGGACGCGCACGGCATCGCGATCTCGTCGTACCAGGGCGGCCACGTCGAGTTCTTCACCTACATGCTCGACCTGTTGCGCGAGCGCGGTGCCGGTCACGTGAAGGTGTTCGGTGGCGGTGGCGGCGTGATCGTCGCTGCGGAGATCGACGAGCTCCACAACTACGGCGTCACGCGGATCTTCTCGCCCGAGGACGGGCAGAAGCTCGGCCTGCAGGGGATGATCAACGAGATCGTCGCGGCGGCGGACGTCGACCTGACGCAAACGTGTCCCGAATCGATCGCGGCACTGACCGACGCCGATCGCTTCGTGCGCGCGCGTGCGATCGCACGGACGATCAGCGCGCTGGAAGCGGGTGTTGCACCGCCGGCGTACCAGCGAGCGTTGCGCGAGGCCGCCGCCAAGACGACGACACCGGTCCTCGGCATTACCGGTACCGGCGGCGCTGGCAAGAGCTCGCTGACCGACGAGCTCATTCGCCGCTTCCGCCTCGACCAGCAGGACAAGCTGCGGATCGCGATCCTGTCGATCGATCCGTCGCGTCGCAAGTCGGGCGGCGCATTGCTCGGCGACCGGATCCGGATGAACGCGATCCACGCGCCGAACATCTACATGCGCTCGCTTGCCACCCGTGATGCAGGCAGTGAAATATCGAAGGCGCTCCCCGACGCGATCGCGACGTGCAAGGCCGCGGGGTTCGACCTCGTCATCGTCGAGACGTCGGGCATCGGCCAGGGCGACGCCGCGATCGTTCCGCACGTCGACCTGTCGCTGTACGTGATGACGCCCGAGTTCGGCGCGGCCTCGCAGCTCGAGAAGATCGACATGCTCGACTTCGCCGACTTCGTCGCGATCAACAAGTTCGACCGCAAGGGCGCTCATGACGCACTGCGCGACGTCCGCAAGCAGTACCAGCGCAATCGCGAGCTGTTCAAGGTGGCGCCCGACGAAATGCCGGTCTACGGCACGGTTGCGTCGCGCTTCAACGACGACGGCGTCACCGCGCTCTATCAGGCGATCGCGGCCGCATTGCGCGAGCATGGAATGGCGCTCGCCGACGGCGCGCTACCGCATCCGCCGACGCGCCACTCGACGCAGCAGCAGGCGGTGGTGCCGCCCGCACGCGTGCGCTACCTCGCGGAAATCGCGGAGACAGTGCGGGGCTATCACGTGGCGGCGCATGCGCAGGCGCGCGTCGCGCGTGAGCGGCAGCAGCTTCGCGCGGCGAAGGCGATGCTGAAGGACGCGCTGCCGGCGCTCGACGCCCTGATCGCAGAGCGCGATGCGGCGCTGCAGCCGCGCTCGAAAAAGCTGCTCGACATGTGGCCGCGGCTCAAGTCGTCGTATGGCGGGGACGAATACGTCGTTCGGATCCGCGACAAGGAGATCCGCACGGCACTGACGACGACGTCGCTGTCGGGCACGAAGGTGCGCAAGGTCGCCCTGCCCTCGTACGAGGACGACGGCGAGATCCTGCACTGGCAACTTACCGAAAACGTGCCCGGCAGCTTTCCGTTCACCGCCGGCGTGTTCGCGTTCAAGCGCGAGAACGAGGATCCGACGCGGATGTTCGCCGGCGAAGGCGACGCGTTCCGAACCAACCGGCGCTTCCATCTGCTCGCCGACGGCATGCCGGCGAAGCGGCTGTCGACAGCGTTCGATTCGGTCACGCTGTACGGCAACGATCCCGATCGCCGCCCCGACATCTACGGCAAGGTCGGCAATTCGGGCGTGTCGATCGCGACGCTCGACGACATGAAGGTGTTGTACGCAGGCTTCGACCTCTGCGCGCCGAACAATTCCGTGTCGATGACGATCAATGGCCCCGCGCCGACGATCCTCGCGATGTTCATGAACACGGCGATCGACCAGCAGCTGGACAAGTTCGCGCAGGACAACGGCCGCGAGCCCACTGACGACGAGGCAGCGAAGATCCGCGCATGGACGCTGACGACGGTGCGCGGCACCGTGCAGGCCGACATCCTGAAGGAGGATCAGGGCCAGAACACGTGCATTTTCTCGACGGAGTTCAGCCTGAAGGTGATGGGCGACATCCAGCAGTATTTCGTCCACCACAACATCAGGAATTTCTATTCCGTTTCGATCTCCGGCTATCACATTGCCGAGGCCGGCGCCAATCCGATCTCGCAGCTCGCGTTCACGCTCGCCAACGGCTTCACGTTCGTCGAGGCGTATCTTGCGCGCGGCATGCACATCGACGACTTCGCGCCGAACCTGTCGTTCTTCTTCAGCTACGGCATGGACCCCGAGTACGCGGTCATCGGCCGCGTTGCGCGGCGGATCTGGGCCGTCGCGATGCGCGAGCGCTACGGCGCGAACGAGCGATCGCAGAAGCTCAAGTTCCACTCCCAGACGAGCGGCCGCAGCCTGCACGCGCAGGAGATCGCGTTCAACGACATCCGCACGACCCTGCAGGCGCTGATCTCCACGTACGACAACACGAACTCGCTGCACACCAACGCGTACGACGAGGCGATCACCACGCCGACGGAGGACAGCGTGCGCCGGGCGATGGCGATCCAGATGATCATCAATCGCGAATGGGGTGTGGGCAAGAACGAGAACCCGAACCAGGGCTCGTTCATCATCGACGAGCTGACGGCGCTCGTCGAGGAGGCGGTGCTTAGGGAGTTCGAGGCGCTGTCCGAGCGCGGCGGCGTCCTCGGCGCGATGGAAACCGGGTACCAGCGCGGCAAGATCCAGGAGGAGTCGCTGTACTACGAGCATCGCAAGCACGACGGCTCCTATCCGATCGTCGGCGTCAACACGTTCCGCAATCCGCACGGTGACGCCGTGCCACAAAAGGTCGAGCTCGCGCGCTCGACCGACGACGAGAAAGCCTCGCAGCTTGCGCGCCTGGCCGATTTCCACGCGCGCCACGGCTCCGAGGCGCCCGCAGCACTCGAGCGCCTCAAGCGCACGGTGATGGCCGGCGGCAACGTGTTCGAAGAGCTTGTCAGCACGGTGCGGGTCTGCTCGCTCGGCCAGATCACGCGGGCCCTGTTCGACGTGGGCGGGCAGTACCGGCGCAGCATGTAGCGGCCGTAAGCGATGACGCACGGCGCAAAGCGTGCGCAGGGGCGCTGCCGGGGCGGCAGATAGAATGTCGCCTCCTTGCACGAGCGGGCCACGATAGATCCGCATGACACCGACCAGCCGCAACGCGCCGCAACCGCCGTCGAGCTTCGCGCGTGCCGGTGCGACCGTTCACCATTGTCCGACGTGCGGGAGCACGAATGTCCGCCGCTCCACGCGGCGCGAACGCGAGCGCGAAGTCGGCGACCACAAGTTCCACTCGCCTTACCGGTGCCGCGCGTGCAACGAGCGCTTCTGGGTCGTGAGCCGGAAGGCGCGGACGGCCGCGATCGTTGCCACGGTCTGCAGCGTCGGCCTCGTGCTGCTGATCGCGTTCCTCATCGTTTCGGTGCGGGACGACGATGCGGCAGCCAGCGACGCGACGACCGCCGCGCGCGAGGACGAGCCGGCGCCGCCGCCGCCGGCCGCGCCCGAGTTGAAGGATCCGTTGCGCGCCACCGACTTGCCGCGGCCGCCTCCACCCGTGCCGCGGTCGCCGCCTGCGAAGTCCGAGGCTCAGCCGCTGCGACCGCCTGCGCAGCCATTCGTAAAGTGACCGCCAAGCACACGCAACGACGAGCAGCCGCCGGCATCGAGGCCCGCCCGCTAACGCCGCAGCGGTTCGACGATCTCGTGGCGCTGTTCAACGGCCGCGGCGGATCGCAGGTACGCGGCTGCTGGTGCATGTTCTACCGCCGTTCCGGTGGCATCGATCCGCCGGCGGGTGTCACCGCGGCACAGTACAACCGGCACGCGTTGAAGGCGCTCGTCGACAAAGGCACGGTGCCCGGGCTGATCGGGTACCGCGACGGCCGGCCCGTCGCGTGGATCTCGTTCGGCCCGCGCGAGCAGTTCGCAAAGCTCGCGCGCTCCCCGGTGATGAAACCGGTGGACACGAAGCCCGTCTGGTCGGTCGTGTGCTTTTTCACCGCAGCCGATGTTCGCGGAATGGGCGTTTCGGAGGCGATGCTCGAGCACGCGACGGCGTTTGCGCGCGCGCACGGGGCGTCGCTGCTCGAGGCCTACCCGATCGACAAGCCCATGCGCGATCGGGACGACTCGATGTGGTTCGGTGCGAAATCGATGTACGACCGTGCGGGCTTTCGCGAGGTCGTGCGGCGCAAGCCGGCGCGGCCCGTCGTGCGCAAGGTGTTGCGCGCCGGCTAGCGTGCGCCGGCCTGCGCAAGCAGCGCCACCATCGGCGCGAAGCCGCGGCTTCGCGCGAGCGCCAGCGGCGTCGCACCGCTGCGATCGGCCAGGTTGAGGTTGGCGCCGCCGTCGATCAGCGCTTTCATCGTCGCCACGTGCCGCGGACCGCCGTCGCCCAGCACGATCGATTCGATCAGCGCGGTCCAGCCGAGATTGTTGACGTGGTCGAGCGGTGCGCCGGCGCGTATCAGCGCACGGACAACGTCGTCGTGGCCAAGATGCGCGGCGGCGATCAGTGCCGTGCCGTCGTAACGGCTGGTGACGTTGCGTGGATTGCAGCCGACCGCGAGTGCCGTCTCGAGCGTCGGCACGTCGTCGGCGACCGCGGCGATCGTCACGATGTCGTAGCGATCGCGTTCGAGTGCGTTGGGGTCCGCGCCGGCCTTGACGAGACTGCGCATCGCGTCGTGCGCCTTCGCGTAGGCGGCGACATGCAGCGGCGTGCGGCCGTACGCGTCGCGGGCGTCGACGACGCCGGCCGTTGCAACCAGCGTCGCGATCGTTGCCGCGTCGTTGCGCGCTGCGGCGGCAAACACCCCGGCGTACTGCGCGCGCTCGGCGGCAGTCGGCGGCACCTGGCTCGACGCAGGGGCGGCGACGAACAGCAACAGCGCGCAGAACGGGCGTAATCGCATCGGGTCGCTCTCGGGTGCGTGAAAACGGCAGCAGTTTACGTGGAACATCGGGCGCTGGACGGTGCCCAAGTCTCGCAGTGACGGAAAGAGCCGTTCGCGTAAGATGTCCAACAGTCCGGCGGTGTCGCCGGCGACCGACGATCCGACGAGCGTGACCGATCAAACGCACTGGGCGTTTCCGACCGAATTGCAGCCGAAAGGCGGCGAGGTTCCATTCGACCTCGGCGTTGCGCTGCACGCGGTGGTGGCTTTGCGCGTCGAAGTGCCGGACGACGCGTTCACCGCGCCGATCCTCGGCACCGAGCGCACCGGGAACGGCGTCGTCATCAACGACGACGGGCTCGTGCTGACCATCGGCTACCTGATCACCGAAGCCGAAACGATCTGGCTCACCACGCATGCGGGTACCGTCGTGCCCGGCCACGCGCTCGCCTACGATCCGGTCACCGGGCTTGGGCTTGTTCTTCCGCTCGGCAAGCTCGACGTCGGGCCGATTGCGCGCACCGACCTCGAATCCGCCGACCTGACTGGCGACGTGTTCGTCATTGGCCACGGCGGACGCGGCCACGCGTTGAAGGCGCGCGTGTTCGCGCGCCGCGAATTCGCCGGCTACTGGGAATACCTGCTCGACGAGGCGCTCTTCACCACACCGCCGCATCCGGAATGGAGCGGTGCCGCGTTGCTCGACCGCAACGGCCGGCTCATCGGCATCGGCTCGCTGTTCGTCCAGGAAGCCGACGGCGACGAGACGGTCAAAGGCAACATGTTCGTGCCGAGCGAGCTCATCGACCCGATACTCGACGACATGCTGCACCTCGGCCGTGTCGACCGGCCGCCGCGACCCTGGCTCGGCCTCTACACGGCCGAGACGCGCGACGGTATCGCCATCCAGGGGCTTGCCACCGACGGCCCCGCGGAGCGCGCCGGCGTTCAGCTTGGCGACGTCGTCCGCGATGTTGCCGGCGAGCCGATCGACGACCTCGCCGATTTCTACCGCTGTGTCTGGCAGCGCGGGGCCGCAGGCACCGAGGTGCCGCTGACGCTGCTGCGCGAAGGCAAGGTTCGCAACGTCACCGTGCGGTCGGTCGACCGCAGCGCGCTGCTGAAAAAACCGCAGCTGCAGTGATGGTCCGCGGTGCGGCGGGTTACTTCGCGGCGACGCGCGTGCCCGCCACCGTCGTGCGTAACGCGTTGCCCACCAGGCCCGACATCACCATCGGCAGGTAGCGCGCACCGACGTTGCGCCAGCGATGGAAGTCGTCCGGTGTGAGCGCGAGCACGCCGGGTGCGATGTTGTGCGCGAGCGCGCGCGCGACGCCGTGCTCGATGGCGGCGATGACTTCCGGATGGCCCATCTGGCCCGGATGCCCCAGCGAGAACGACAGGTCGTTCGGCCCGAAGAACACGGCGTCGATGCCGGGCACCGCGAGAATAGCGTCGAGGTTGCCGAGCGCTTCGCGCGTTTCGGTCATCACGATGACGGAAGTGCCGGCGTTCGAATCGGCGATGTGCCGTTCTCCGCCGAAGAAGCCGAAGCCGGCAGCGCGTGTCGAGAACGCGGCGCCGCGCGTTCCGACCGGCGGATATTTCGCTGCAGCGACGATGCGCCGCGCCTGCTCGGCCGTGTGCACTTGCGGCACCTGGATCGCCGACGCACCGATGTCGAGCACGCGCAGGATGTCGGGCTCCAGGGTACGCACGACGGGGATCACGCCGCTCGCGCGTGCCGCGCGCAGCATGTGCTCCGTCGACTCGATGCCAGCCGGTCCGTGCTCGTTGTCGACGATGACGAAATCGACGCCGGCGTGTCCGCACATCTCGACGAGCGATGGCGACGGAATGCCGACGAACATGCCGAGCAGCGCACGCGGACCGCGCAGCAGGTCCGGCAACCGGGTGTCGATCACGTTCATCGGATTGGGCATGGCGTCGTTCGCTGGCTCTGATCCGTCGGACGCACAGCGTACATCATCGACCGGCGTCGCGGCCCGCCGTCGCGGGCGTTCGCCGACGCCGGTTGCCGTCCTGCATTACTTGGCGCCCGATGCCGCCGCGCGCGGCTCGACCGCCGTCTCGTACTCCCACCCGCCGCCCAGCGCCTTGGCGAGGTCGACGAGCGCAAGCCGCACGTCGCGCGCGGCGAGGATCTGCAGCGTCTGCGCCTGCAACAGTTGCCTTTGCGCGTCGAGCACCTCGAGATACGGCGAATAGCCAGCTTTGTAGCGGACGTCCGACAGATCGTACGCCTGCTGCAGGTTCGCGCTGCGCTCGGTCTCCGCGGCCAGCGCCTCGCGCGTCGTCCGGTCCGCGGCGAGCGCATCGTGCACGTCCTTGAACGCCGCCTGCACGGTTTGCCGATAGTTGACGACGAGCTCCTCGCGCCGGGCGGTAGCCGCCTGCACGTTGGCGTCGATCGTGTTGAGGTTGAGCAACGGCTGCAAGAGGCCCGCGCCCAATGACCAGAAGACGGCTGGCCCGGTGAACAGATTCGACAGCGCAGCCGATTCGGTTCCGAGCGCGCCCGTCAACGACACCGACGGGAAGTAGTCGGCGCGCGCGCGATCGATGCGCAGGCTCGCGGCGGCGAGCGCCTTCTCGATCGCCCGCACATCCGGGCGTCGCTCGAGCATGTCGGACGGCAGTCCCGCCGGCACCGTGGGAACGTCGAGCAGCAGGCCGGGCGACGCGTTGCGTGCGACGATGGGCGCGAACACGTCGCGCGGCGACCGGCCGGTCAGTGCGGCGAGCGCCGATTCGAATTGGGCGATCGCGCGCTCGGTGATCGCGATGTCGGCGGTCACGGCCGCACGTTCCGCCTTGGCCTGGGCGAGGTCGTAGTCACCGATGATGCCGGCTTGTTGCCGATCGGTCTGCAGCGCAACCGTTTCGTTGCGCAGCGTCAGCGTGTCGCGCAGCAGCCGCAACTGCGCGTCGGCCGCGAGCAGGCCGAAATACGCGCGCGCGACTTCTGCCGCCACGACAGTGCGCACCGTCTCGCGCGCGAACTCGCTCGCGAGCACGTCGTTCTGCGCGGCGCGCGTCGCGGCGCGGTACTTGCCCCACAGGTCGAGCTCGTACGCCGCGTTGAGCCCGATTCGGAAATCGTTGCTCGTCGCGGGGAAACTGGACGGAATCGGCGTTGCGCCGACACGCGAAACGCCAAGGCGGCCGGCGTTGACGCCGACATCGAGCGTCGGATAGAGGCTTCCCTGCGCCAGCGTCACCTGCGCGCGCGCGGCGTCGATGCGTGCCATCGCGACCTGCAGGTCGAGGTTGCTGGCGAGCGCTTCGTCGATCAGCGACGTCAGCGCCGGCTCGTTGAATCGCGTCCACCACCGTTCGAGATGGACATCCGTCACGGTCGCCGCCGGCAGCTCGACGACCGGCGGCGCTGTCGGCGTCGTCGTGCAGCCAGCGATCGCCGCTGCGACGGCCGCGATGAGAATCGAGTTTCGTAGCGAGTGCGCCATCTTGTCAGTCTCCGTGAGCGGTCACCGGCGGATGGCCCGGCGTCGTCGGCACGTGGTGCGACGACGTGCGCAGGTGCTTGACCTCCTCGAGCAGCTCGTCGTGGCTGCGGCGCTCGATGAGCCGCCGCTCGGTGATCACGCGATAGAACAGCGGCACGAAGAAGATCGCGAGGAACGTCGCAGCGAGCATGCCCCCCATGACGCCCGTGCCGGTCGAATGCCGCGCGCCCGCACCGGCGCCCGTCGATATCGCGAGCGGTGTCACGCCGAGGATGAACGCGAGCGAAGTCATCAGGATCGGCCGGAACCGCAGCCGCGATGCCTCGATCGCCGCCGCCGACGGCGACAATCCTTCGTGCGTCTTGAGCACCGCGAACTCGACGATCAGGATCGCGTTCTTCGCGGCGAGGCCGAGCAGCGTCACGAGGCCGATCTGGAAGTAGACGTCGTTGGTGAGCCCGCGCAGCCAGATTGCCGCGAGAGCCCCGAACGTGCCGAACGGCAGCGCCAGCAGCACCGAGATCGGCAGCGACAGCCGCTCGTATTGGGCGGCGAGGATCAGGAACACCATGACGACGGCAAGCCCCAGCGAGAACGTCGCCGCGCCGCTGGATTTCTTCTCCTGATACGACGTGCCGCCCCAGTCGAAGCTGAAGTCGCTCGGCAGCGTTTCGCGCGCAATCTGCTCGACGCGTGCAATCGCCTGGCCCGAGCTGAATCCCGGCGCGCCCTGGCCGATGATCTTCACCGACGGCAAATTGTTGAACCGGTCGAGCGCGTCCGGCCCCGACGAGTAGCGAACGGTCGCGACCGACGACAGCGGGATCATCTCGCCCTTGGACGAGCGCACATAGACGGCGCCGATGTCGTCGGGTCGATTGCGGTACGTCGGCTCGGCCGACATCAGCACCTGCCATGCGCGACCGTACTTGTTGAAGTCGTTGACGTAGAAGTTGCCGAGCGTCGCCGACAGCGCGGCAAATACGTCGGAGATCGGGATGCCGAGCGTCTTCGCCTTCTCGCGGTCGACGTCGACGGTGAGCTGCGGCACCGTCGCGCGCCATAGCGTCTGCGCCCCCGCGAGTTGCGGATCCTGGTTGGCGCGCGCGAGGAACTGCTGGGTGACCTCCGACAGGCGCTTGGCGCCGCCGTCACCGCGGTTCTGGATGTAGAACTCGAAGCCGCCCGCCGTGCCGAGGCCGAAGATCGGCGGCGGATTGAACGCGAGCACCAGCGCTTCCTTGATGCCGGCGGTCTTGCCGTACAGCTCGCCGACGAGCTGCGGCGCCGTGACGGTGCGCTCGTCCCAGTGCTTTTGCGTGACGAAGATCGTCGCCGCGTTGTTGCGGAAACCGCCGCCGATGAAGTCGAAACCGGTGAACGCAATGATGTCCTGGTTGTTCGGGTTCGAGCGGATCGCCTCCGTCACCTTCGAGACCACCTTGTCGGTGCGCTCGAGCGTTGCGCCGTCGGGCAGGATCACCGCGCTGATGTAGAAGCCCTGATCCTCGTCGGGCACGAGGCTGCCGGGTGTCACGCGCCACAGCCACGCGGTCAGCGCGACCATGCCGATGAACAGCAGCGCACCGATGAGGCCACGCCGCAGCATCCAGACGACGCCATCGTTATAGCGGGCGGTCACGCGCGCGAACCAGTCGTTGAACCATGCGAAGAAGCGGTTCGGCGGCTCGTGCGGCTTCAGGATGATCGCGCACAGCGCCGGCGACAGCGTCAGCGCGACGAGGCCCGAGATGACGACCGAGATCGCGATCGTCACGGCGAACTGCCGGTACAGCTCGCCGGTCAGTCCGCCGAGGAACGCGATCGGCACGAATACCGCGGTCAGCGTCAGCACGATCGCGATGATCGGTCCCGTCACTTCGCGCATCGCCTTGATCGCCGCGTCGCGCGCCGGCAGCTTGTCCTCGCGCATGTGCCGCTCGACGTTCTCGAGCACGACGATCGCGTCGTCGACGACGATGCCGATCGCCAGCACCATGGCGAACAGGGTCAGCGTGTTGATCGAATAGCCGAGCGCGTAGATGCCGGCGAACGCACCGATCAGCGACACCGGCACGGCGGCGAACGGAATGATCGCTGCGCGCCAGCTCTGCAGGAACAGGTAGACGACGAGGAACACGAGCAGCATCGCCTCGCCGAGCGTCTTCAGGACTTCACGGATCGACACCTCGACGAAGCGCGTCGTGTCGTACGGGACCGAATAGGCGAGGCCTTCGGGGAAACGCGTCGCCAGCTCCGCGACCTCGGTCTTGACCGTCTTGGCGACGTCGAGCGCGTTCGCACCCGGCGACAGGAAGATGCCCACGAGCGTTGCCGACTTGCCGTTGATGCGGCCGATGAACTCGTAGTCCTTCGAGCCAAGCTCGACGCGCGCGACGTCGGACAGCCGCACGGCGGAGCCATCGGGATTCGAGCGGACGATGATCTGCTCGAACTCCTTGGGCTCCGTCAGCCGGCCGCGCGTGGTGACCGTGTAGACGAGGTCCTGTCCCTTCGTCGTTGGCGACTGGCCGACCTTGCCTGCTGCGAACTGCGCGTTCTGCTCGTTGACGGCGCTGATGACGTCGGCAGGCGTAAGCCGCAGCTGCGCCATCCGGTCCGGCTTGAGCCAGATGCGCATTGCATAATCGTGCGCGCCGAAGATCTGCACGTTCGTCGTGCCGGGCAGCCGTTTCAGCCGGTCGAGGACATTCAACGTGACGTAGTTCGACGTGAACAACCCGTCGAAGCGGTCATCGGGCGAATAGAACGCCAGAACCTGCAGGAACGCCGAGCTGCCGCGCTCCACGGACACGCCCTGGCGGCGAACTTCCTCCGGCAGCCGCGGAAGGACTTCGTTGACGCGGTTGTTGACGTTGACCGTCGCGATGTCGACGTTGGTACCGATGTCGAATGTCACCTGGATCTGCAGGACGCCGTTCGACCCCGACGACGAGCTCATGTAGATCATGCCGGGCACGCCGTTGATCGCGTTCTCGATCGGCGACGCGACCGTTTGCTCGATGGTTTGCGCCGATGCGCCCGGATAGACGGCCTGCACGGTGACGACCGGCGGCGCGATCTCCGGGTACTGCGCGATCGGCAGCGAGCGCATCGCGGCCAGGCCGGCGAGCACGAGGAACAGCGATATCACCGCCGCGAAGATCGGGCGGTCGATGAAGAAGCGCGATAGCATCGGAAGAGTCCCCGGTCGTTACGACTTGTTCGGCGGCGCGGATCCCGTCGCTTTCGCGGGCGCGCCTGGCTCGGCGGCCTTCGCTTCCGGTTGCGCCGCGGGTGCCTTCGTGCCCGCGTCGATCGCCTTAGAGGGTGTCGATGCGCCGCCGCCGGCCGCCTGCGGCGCGCCGGCTGAGCCTTCGGGTGCGCCGGTGCCGACCTTGACCTGCCCTCCGGGCATCACCTTGGCGATGCCATTGATCAGCACTTGGTCGCCCGGCTTGAGCCCGGACTCGATCACCCACTGATTGCTGGCACTCGCGTCGACCCAGTCGCCGACGACAATGGGGCGCGGCGTCGCGACATCCTTGCCGTCCTTGTCCTTGCCGAGCGTGTAGACGAACTTGCCCTGCGGTCCGTCCAGCACGGCGACCTGGGGCACCGCGACGACGTTCTGCCGCTCGGCGCCGCGCAGGATCACGCGGACGAACTGGCCGGGCTTCAGCGCACCGTCGGGGTTGGCGATCTCGGCGCGCATCTCGTACGTGCCCGTCGTCGGGTTGATCCGGGTGTCGGAGAAGTTGATGCGGCCCTTGCGCGGAAGCGTCGAACCGTCCGACAACTTGACGGTGACCTCGTACGCATTGTCCTTCGGCAGCATCAGCTGGTTGGCGGCGACGGCGCGGTTGAGCCGCAGCTGCTCGTTCTCCGAGATGTTGAACACGACCCAGATCGGATGCGTCTGGGAAATGGTCGTCAGCAGCGTCTCGTTGGCGGTGACGAGGCTGCCTTCCGATTTCTGCGAACGGCTCGTCAGGCCGGAGATCGGCGCCAGCACTTTCGTGTAGCCCAGATTGACGCTGAGCTCGGCCACCTTGGCCTGCGACGCCTGCACGGCGGCGGCGGCCAGGTCGGCCGCCGACGCGGCGTCGTCGGCTTCCTTCTGCCCGATTGCCTTGCGCTCGGCGAGCGGCTTCAACCGTGCTGCCTCGCGATCAGCCTGCGCCTTCTGTGCCTTCGCGCGCGAGACGTCGGCGTTCGCCGCGGCGACCTGCGCCTGATACTGGCGTGCATCGATGATGAACAGCGTCTGACCGGCCTTGACGGCCGCGCCTTCCTCGAACAGCCGCTTCTCGATGATGCCGGTCACGCGCGCGCGCACCTCGACGTCCTTCGAGCCCTGCGTCTGCCCGACGTATTCGAACGTGACGGGAAACGTCTGCAGCGCCACCGGCTGCACGGTGACGTCGGCCGGCGGGAAGCCGTGAAAGCCGCCGCCTTGCGGTTTCTGCCCGCAGGCGGCCAGAAGGGCGACGAGGGCGACGGGTAATAGGCGGGGAAATGAACGCAGCGCGACGGACATCAGCGACTCCCAGGGGTCTTGAACGGCGCGGGGTTGTTGCGGTGCGCCTTGTGCGAAGTGAAAAGGATACATACAATCGCGACTGTTTGTAAAGAGTTTCGCAACACGCGCCGCGGAAAAAGGGCATCAAGGCAATGGCACGCAGGACGAAGGAAGATGCGGCGATCACGCGCGAGCAGCTGCTCGACGCGGCCGAAACGGTGTTTCGCCGGCGCGGCATCGCGCGGAGCTCGCTCGCCGAGGTCGCCGCTGCGGCGGGCGTGACGCGCGGCGCCGTTTACTGGCATTTCCGCGACAAGGCCGACCTGTGCGCGGCCATGTGCGAGCGCGCGCTGCTGCCGATGGAAATCATGCTGAGCGATGCCGGCGCGGCAACCCACGACGATCCGCTCGGCACGCTGCGCACGCTGGCGATCACGGCGCTTACCCGGCTCGCGTGCGACCCGCGGTCGCAGGCGGTGTTCGAGGTGATGCTGCACGAGACCGATTCGGCGGGCGAGATGGCGCCGCTCACCGAGCGCAGGCAGCGCGAGCGCCGGCATTGCTTGACGCACGTCGAGCGCGTGCTCCAGCAGGCCGTGTCCGGCGGGCAGCTGCCCGGTGACACCGATACACCGCTCGCCGCGCAGGCGCTCCATGCGTATATCGGCGGCTTGATGAACAGCTGGGTGCTCGATCCTGCCGCGCACGACCTCGCGTGCTCCGCGCCCGCGCTTGTCGACACGTTCTTCGCGGGGCTGCGTTCAGCCCCGCCGCGCGTGGCCGTGCAACGCAAGCCGACGCGTCGCCCGGGCCGTCGCGGCGACGAGCGCCCGTCGATCGACAAGGCATAATCGCGTCGTCCGGTCACGAGTCAGGCGACAACAATGCAGGCGATCGAGCGGGTAGGCGTCATCGGCGCCGGAACGATGGGCAACGGCATCGCGCAGGCGTGCGCCACTGCCGGTATTGATGTCGTCATGATCGACGTCGCACAGCCGGCGCTGGACCGCGGCGTCGCCGCGATCGGCGCGAGCCTCGAGCGATTGCAGAAAAAGGACAAGATCACCGCGGACGCTCGCAGCGCAGCGCTGGCGCGCATTACGGCATCGACCGATTACGCGGTCCTTTCGCGCGCCCATCTCGTCATCGAGGCGGCCACCGAGAACCTGGACCTGAAGCTCAAGATCCTGAAGGACATCGGCGCGCGCGCGATGCCGGACGCAATCGTTGCGTCGAACACGTCGTCGATCTCGATCACCGCGCTGGCGGCGGTCGCCCGCAGTCCCGAGCGCTTCCTCGGTATGCATTTCTTCAACCCGGTGCCGATGATGGCGCTCGTCGAGCTGATCCGCGGCCTGCAGACTTCCGACGCCACTGTCGACGCCGTGCGTGCGTTCGCGCAGCGCCTCGGCAAGACGCCGATCGTCGTGCGAAACAGTCCGGGATTCGTCGTGAACCGGATCCTGTGCCCGATGATCAACGAAGCGATCTTCGCGCTGCAGGAGGGCCTTGCGTCGGCCGAAGACATCGACAACGGGATGCGGCTCGGCTGCAATCATCCGATCGGGCCGCTGGCGCTGGCCGACATGATCGGCCTCGACGTGATGCTCGCCGTCATGAATGTGTTCTACGGCGACTTCAACGATCCGAAGTACCGGCCGGCGCCGCTGTTGAAGGAGATGGTCGCCGCCGGCTATCTCGGGCGCAAGGCCGGCCGCGGGTTCTATACCTACACCTGAGCGTCCCGGGTGCGCTTCGTGGCGCGCCGGCGCGGCGACGACTGCGGGCGCAGTTCGTCGGCGAGAGCGGCAATATTGGCTTGCGGCGAGTCCTTGCGCCATACGAGCAGCGTGCGCACGTTGCGAAAGGCCGGCGAGATCGGATGCACGCCAAGGCGCGCACGTTCGGCGTACGCGTCGACGACGCTCTTCGGCATCAGCGCCGTCCCCATCCCCACGACCGCGCAGCCGAGGATCGCGTGGTACGAGCTCATCTCGACGATGCGCTCCGGCATGACGTTCGCGCGATCGAACCAGTCCTCGAGTCGCTTGCGGTGCGGACAGCCCGGATGGAACGCGAGCAGCGTCCGCGGTGCGATGTCGCGCGGCTCGCGGATCGCCGGATGGCCGCTTCGCGTGACGAGCACGAGCTCTTCGGCGTAGACCGGCATCGACTCGAGCCGCGGATCGCTGACCGGCTCGGCAACGAGCGCCGCTTCGAGCGTCCCCGCGAGCACGTCGCCGATCAGGCGCACCGGATCGCCTGTGTGCAACTCGATTGCCAAGTCGCGATGACGCGACTGCAGCCGTGACAATGGCGCCGGCAGGCGCACGGCGGCTGTGCTCTCCATTGCACCAAGGCGCAGCACGCCGCGCGGACCCGAGTCGCGCAGCGCGACCTTCGCCTCGCTGGCGAGCGCGATGATCCGCTCCGCGTAGCCGAGCAACACCTTTCCCGCCGGTGTCAGCTGCATCCGCCGCCCTTCACGGATGAACAGCGCGACCCCGAGCTCGTCCTCGAGGTTTTTCACGCGGGTGGTGACGTTCGACTGCACGCGATGCAGCTGGTTCGCCGCGCGCGTGACGCCGCCTGCATTGACGACGGTACGGAACACAACGAGGTCGCTCAGTTCCATCAATCTCTCCAGAAGATGGATTACATCATAACAAATCATTTTACAGGATGAGACGACGCGTCTAGATTCCGCTTCTCGCACCCGACGGTGCCAATGACCAGAAGGAATCGCCATGGATGCACAGCAAACCGACAACTGCCCGCAGGCGGCGACGTGGCCGCATGTCGATGTGATGCTCGCCGCCACGCGCGACGGCGCTGCGACCGGATGGCCGGATGCGGTCGCGCTGCATTTCGAGGCGCGCCACCGCCGCACGCGGTTGATCGGCGACCTGCTGCTTACTGCCGCTCGCGCGGTGGCACACGCAGTCACGCGTCTCGCGTCGCGCAAGACAGCGACGCCGGCGGTGAACAGGCCGGCGTTTCGTCGCAACGTGTGCATCAGCGGGATCGGTGCCGATGTGCTTTAATTTACCGGAGTCCCGGCATGCGGGGCTCGCGAAAGCCTCGCCAACGGAAGGAACCGGATGGCCTGTCGACTGCTTGCGCTCGTGGCGTTCGCGTTCGCCGTCGCATCCGCGCATGCGCAGGCACCCTCTGCGCCGCTGATGACGCTGCGGGTTCTGGTATTCGACGGCGGCTGGAATCTGCCGCTGTGGGCCGCGCAGCGCAACGGATCGTTCGAAGCGGAAGGACTTGCCGTGCAGCTCACCTACACGCCGTCGTCCGGATTCCTGGTCGCGTCGGTGCTCGACGGCAAGTCCGACATCGCGTTCGCCGCGATCGACAACGTCATCGCGTACCAGGAAGGCCAGGGCGAAGCGAAGGTCGCCGACAACCCCGACCTCTTCGCATTCATGGGCGGTGATGGTGGATTCATCTCGATCGTCGCGGCGCCAACGATCACGTCGGTCAAGGAGTTGAAAGGCAGGACGGTTTCCGTCGACGCGATGACGACCGGATTTGCGTTCGTCATTCGTGAGCTCGTCACCCGCAGCGGCCTCGCGGAGGCCGACGTCACGTTCGTCCGCGCGGGGGGAACCGCGAACCGCTACCGCGATCTTGTCGCCGGCAAGCACGATGCGACGCTGCTGCGCACGCCGTTCGAGCTCCTCGCCGAGGCGCGCGGCTACCACACGATCGCGGCGGCAGAGACGCTCGGTGCCTACCAGGGCACGGTAGGGCTCGCGCGACGGAGCTGGGCGCGCGAGCACGAAGCGGTGCTGGTCGGCTTCCTCCGCGCGTACAAGGCCGCGACCGACTGGCTCTACGATCGCGCGAACCGCGACGTCGTCGAAGCGCTGCTCGTCGCGAACATTCGCGACATGTCGCCGGCGCTCGCGAAGCGATCGTACGATTTGTTGCTTGCCGACAAGGGCGGATTGTCGCGCGACCTGAAGCCGGACACCGCGGGGATCGCAACGGTGTTGCAACTGCGCAGCAAGTATGCGGCGCCCGCGAAAGCGCTGACGGATCCGCAGCGCTACGTCGATTTCGCGTACTACGATAAGGCGTTCACGAAACGCTAGTGCCGCGGCCGTTCGCGCGCTATCGTCCGCATCGATCGTCCGAGCCGACCCTACGCGAGGAGCCGAATACCGCCATGGCCAGAAAGCGCGCCCGCGAGCCTTCGATCGTCAGGCCGGAAGCGATCGACCCGCACCATCGGTGGGACCGCCCGTTGCAGGCACCCGGCCACACGCAGGTCGACTTCGAGGAGCGCGTCAACTTTCGCCGATTGCACGACTACCGGCTGGCGCGAACGCGCGAGGCGCTGGCCGCGTCGGGCCTTGGCGCGCTGCTGTGCTTCGACCAGCACAACATCCGCTACATGACGAGCACGGTCATCGGCGAGTGGGCGCGCGACAAGCTGACCCGCTATGCGCTCCTGACCGGCAACGGCGATCCCTACATTTGGGATTTCGGTTCCGCAGCCAAGCATCATCGTCTGCACGCGCCGTGGCTCGCGCACGATCATTGCCGGGCCGGCCTGCTCGGCTTGCGCGGCGCGACCGGCGCCGACATCACGCTGTTTCGCGATGCGGCGCGCGAGATCAAGTCGTTGCTCGACGCCGAGGGTGTCGGCAGCATGCCGCTCGGCCTCGACGTCGTCGAGCCGCCGATGCTGTTCGAGTTGCAGAAGCTGGGCATCGAGGTCCGCGACGGCCAGCAGACGCTGCTGCATGCTCGCGAAGTGAAGAACATCGACGAGCTGACGCTGCTCAACATGGCGGCCGCGATGGTCGACGGCGTCTACCAGGACATCGCCGAAATGCTCAAGCCGGGTGTCAAGGAGAGCGAGATCGTAGCGCTCGCGACGTCGCGGCTCTACCTGATGGGATCCGACTGCGTCGAGGCAATCAACTCGATCTCGGGCGAGCGTTGCTCGCCGCATCCGCACAACTTCACGGATCGTCTGATCCGCCCGGGCGACCAGGCCTTCTTCGACATCATCCAGTCGTTCATGGGTTACAGGACGTGCTACTACCGGACGTTCAACGTCGGACGCGCTACGCCCGCGCAACGCACCGCGTATCGCAAGGCACGCGAATGGATGGATCGCACGATCGACCTCCTGAAGCCCGGCGTGACGACGGATCGGATCGCGCGCTCGCTGCCCAAGGCGGGCGACATCGGCTTCGCGAGCGAGATGGACGCGTTCGGGCTCAATTTCTGCCACGGGCTCGGCCTTGGCTTGCACGAGCGGCCGCTGATCTCGCGATTGAATTCGCTGAAGGAACCCATCGAGCTGAAGGCGGGGATGGTGTTCGCCGTCGAGACGTACTGTCCGGCCACCGACGGCATTTCCGCGGCGCGCATCGAGGAGGAGGTGATCCTGACGCCCAGCGGACCGCAGATCATCTCGCTCTATCCGGCCGAAGAGCTGCCGATCGCCAACCCCTATCGAGGAGAAAAAGGATGATCACGCGCGACGCTGTCGATCTCGACCGCCGCTTCGAGGAGGCGCTGAGCGGCCATGCGGTCGAGATCGCGCGGCGCCAGGCCGACGGCGGCTGGCTGTTCGTGATGGACATGCCGTTCGGGACCGCTGCGGCCGAATGATCATGCCGCGCGTCGACGACTGGATCGCACGCGAGCTGCTGGGCGGATGAACGCGATGACGACAAGCGACGCCGCAGGCCCGCTGAAGATCGGCTGGATCGGCATCGGGCGCATGGGGTACGCGATGGCGGAACGCCTCGCGAAGGCCGGCGCCGACCTCACCGTCTGGAATCGCACGCGCGCAAAGGCCGAGCCGCTTGCGGCGAGCGGCGCGAAGGTCGCCACGCACGTGACCGACCTTGCGGCGTGCGACATCGTGTTCGTCATGGTGTCGGCTTGGAAGGACGTGGAGTCGGTGATCACGGGGCCGTCCGGCCTGCTGTCCGCTGCCACAGCGGCGAAGCCCAAGCTGATCGTCGAATGCTCGTCGATATCCGTCGATGGCTCGGCGCGGCTGCGCGCGACGCTCGCTGAACGCGGCATCGCGCTGCTGGCGGCACCGGTGTCCGGCAATGCGAAAGTGATCAAGGCAGGGCGGCTGTCGTTCGTGTGCTCGGGTCCGCGCGCAGCGTTCGACACGGCGTTGCCGTTTCTGCGGATGATCGCGCCGGCGGCAAGCTACGTCGGCGAAGGCGAGCTGGCGCGCATCGTGAAGATCTGCCACAACGTGTTTCTCGGCGTCGTGACGCAATCACTCGCCGAGATCACCATCCTCGCGCAGAAAGCCGGCGTGCCCAGACACGCGTTTCTCTCGTTCATGAACGACAGCGTCATGGGTTCGACGTTCTCGCGTTACAAGACGCCGGCGTTCGTCAACCTGGATTTTACGGTCACGTTCACGCCGCAGTTGCTGCGCAAGGACCTGGACCTGGGGCTCGATGCCGCGCGGCACCACGAAGTGCCGATGCCGCTTGCGTCGCTGACGCGCGACCTCGTGCAGACGATGATTGGTCACGGCATGACCGACGAGGACTTTGCGCAGTTGCTGCTGCTGCAGGCGCAGGCATCAGGCGTTGCGCTCGAGCCGGAGAACGTCCCCATCGCAGACGGCCTCGGGTGACGATTGGCCTTGGTGCCTGCGCGCATCGAACGGATCTCATCAAAAGGAACGCCATGAGGCTCGCATTTCGTGTCGCCGCACTGCTTGTCGCCGCAGTGCTCGCAACGGACGGTGCCGTTGCGCAGTCGTGGCCGTCGAAGCCCGTCAGGATCATCGTGCCGTTCACCGGCGGCAGCGCGACCGACATCCTTGCGCGCACGTTCGGGCAACAGCTGTCCGAAGCCTGGGGCCAGCCGGTGATCGTCGAGAACCGTCCCGGTGCCGGCGGCACGATTGGCACCGGCATCGTCGCCAATGCGCCCGCCGACGGCTACACGCTGCTCGTGCATTCGGCGGCGTACTCGGTCAACCCTTCGATGTATCCGGACCTGCCGTTCGACACGCGCAAGGCATTCGTCGAGATCGCGCCGCTCGGCGGGCAGCCGAACGTGCTCGTCGTCGCACCGGCATCCGGTATCAAGTCGGTGCAGGATCTGGTCACTCAGGCGAAACAGAAGCCGGGGGTCTTCAATTACGGCTCGGCGGGTGCGGGCAGCGGCACGCACATCAACGCGGAGAAATTCAGGCTCGCGACCGGCATCGATGCTGTGCACGTTCCGTACAAGGGGACGCCTGAGGCGCTCACCGACACAATGGCCGGCCGCGTCACGTTCTTCTTCTCGCCGATCTCGGCGGCGCTGCCGCAGGTGAAGGACGGCAAGCTGATTGCGCTCGCGGTGTCGAGCGCACGGCGTTCAAGCGCCCTGAAGGACGTGCCGACGATCGCCGAATCGGGCGTGCCCGGCTTCGATTACAACCTGTGGGTGGGCCTGTTCGGACCGGCGGCGATGCCGGCCGATATCGTCGAGCGAATCAACAAGGACGTTCAGCGCGCACTTGCCACGCCGGAGATCAAGGAACGGCTCGCGAATCTCGGCGCCGAGCCGATGCCGATGACGCCGGCCGAGTTCAAGCAGTTCGCGCACGACGAGATGGACGTCGGCGCGAGGATCGTCAAGGCAGCGGGTGTCAAGGGACAGTAACGATAAGCCCGCCGGGCAAAACCGAGGCCCGAAGGGGGCGGCGGCGGGCGAATCGTGGAGGCCGACAGGCGATCGAATCGGATCTTCGGAGACTATGCGGAGGCCGAAGCGCGCGCGCGGCCGGTAAGCCGCTACATCGTCGCGTTGACGGAGCCGCCGTCGATGACGAGGTTCTGGCCGATGACGAACCCGGCGTCGGCACTGCAGAGGAATGCGCACGCCTTGCCGAATTCGTCGGGCGTGCCGAAGCGTCCGGCCGGGTTCTCGGCCACGCGCGCGGCGAGAAACGTGTCGTAATCCTGTCCAGCCTTCGCCGCCAGCTTGCGCAGTCCGTCCTTCTGCCGGTCGGTGAGAAAGGGGCCGGGCAGCAGGTTGTTGATTGCGACGTTGTGTTTCGCGACCTGCCGTGCGAGGCCGGCGACGAATCCGGTCAGGCCTGCGCGCGCGCCATTCGACAGTCCGAGATGCGCGAGGGGCGCCTTCACCGATCGCGACGTGATGTTGACGATGCGCCCGAACCGGCGCTCGATCATGCCGTCGACGACGGCGCGAATCAGCATGATCGGCGTCACCATGTTGTCGTTGACGGCCTTCTGCCACGCGGTCTCGTCCCAGTCGCGAAAGTCGCCGATCGGCGGACCGCCGGCGTTGTTGACCAGGATGTCGGGCGTCGGGCATGCGGCCACCACTTGCGCGCGCCCCGCGTGCGACGTGATGTCGGCAGCGATCGCAATGACGCTTACCCCGGTCGATCGGCGGATCTCGTCGGCCGTCGCGTTCAGCGCATCGGCGCCGCGCGCGTTGATGACGAGGTTGACGCCTTCGTGCGCGAGCGCCATCGCACAGCCCTTGCCAAGGCCCTGGCTTGCCGCGCACACGATCGCCGACTTGCCGGAGATGCCGTAGTCCATGTCGTCCTCAGCGGGTTGCCGGGTTGTACGCCGGACGACGGTGGAAGACGCCGTCCTTCATCACCGCGAGCAACCGGGCGCGATCCTCGAGCAATCGCAGATCGGCAAGCGGATCACCGTCGACGAGCAGCAGGTCGGCAAGGTAGCCTTCGCGCACCTGGCCGAGATCGTCGGGCCTGCCCATGATCTCGCCGCCCCATTTCGTCGCGCCGACGATCGCTTCCATCGGCGTGAAGCCGAGCAGATCGACGAAATACTGCAGGTCGCGCGCGTTGGCGCCGTGCGGATTCCACATGAAGCCGTAGTCGCCGCCGGGCAGCACGCGCACCCCGCGTGCCTTCAGCGCTTTCATCGTCGCGATCGTCCGTTCGAGATCGGCATCGATCCGTGCGCGCATCGCGTCCGACGACGGCAGGCCGAACTTGCCGGCGTCGCGCAGCCGCGTCACCGTGACCGACAGCGCGGGTGCCACGAACACCGTTGCCTTGTGCGCTTCGAGGAGATCGAGCGCATCGTCGTCGGCGCACGTCGCGTGATAGATGACGGTGACGCCGTTGCGCACGCACATCCGGATCGATTCGGCGCTGCGCGCATGCGCGGCGACGACGCGCTCCTGCGCACGCGCGACGTCGCACACGGCAGCCACTTCGTCGTCGGTCATCAGCGTCCGCGCGGACGGCACGGCAGGTGTCGACGTGTCGCCGGATGGGACGATCTTCAGCACGTCGACGCCTTCGCGGCACGCTTCGCGCGCCGCGCGTCTGAACTCGACCGGTCCATCGCACGGCAGCGTGTACATCGCTTCGCCGGGATCGAGATGCATCTGGCGCAGGTCGCCCACACCGCCGGTGACGGTGAACTGCACGCTCGCAGCCTTGAGACGCGGCCCCGGATGCTCGCCGCGGTCGATCGCGTTGCGCGCGACGATGTCGAGGCGCGGCTTCGTCGCCGCGGCGCTGAAGCACGACGTGAAGCCCTGGTCGAGGTAGAGCTTCGCGTGCTTCAGCGTCAGCAGCACGTGCTCTTCGACCGGAATGGCCGACAACGCCTGCGGTGTCGCCTGGTCGACGAACGACAGGTGCGCGTGCGGCTCGATCAGCCCCGGCATCAGCGTAGCGCCTGCGCAGTCGACGACGTCGGCGGCGTCACCGGCCGACGGTCGTGCGTTGCGCTCGATCGCCGCGATCCGGTTGCCGACGACGCGCACGTCGGCGCTAAATGGCGCGTCGCCGGTGCCGTCGATGATGCGGGCGTTGCGGAAGACGGTTGCGCTCATCCGGCGCTCGCCCCGGACGTCGAACGGGAGTTCTGCAGGCGGTACAGGCCCACGTCAGGTGCCGGCGCTTCGCCGAAAAACGCGTCCCCAGCGATTCGGCGGCACAGCGTCCGGAACGGCTCGACGTCGTCCCAGCTTTCGACGAGCAGGATGCAGCGCGGAATCGTGTTGCGGCCGGCGCGCAACCGCCGTTCCGCCGTCTCGACGGCGCTCGCGGCCTCGTCGGCGACGAGCAGGTGGCAACCGGCCACGCCGGGCTCGGCGGCGAGCTTCGGCAACACCGTTTCCGTCAGGGCCAGCCGATGGCGGGCCACGACATCGTCATCCACCGCGTAGCGAAACGTCGCAATCAGTCCGCCCTGGCCGTCACCGAAACTGGCGGCCACTGCGCACAGCGACCGCGCGACCCCGCGGAAATGCCGGACGGTCGCCGCGGTCCACGGCGTCGGTGCGTTGAGTCGCGCCAGATATTCCGGCCCGGTCACCGTGGTGCGCGAGGCGGTTTCGTACAGGTTGAAGAACTCCGGTGCGCCATCGATAGCGACATAGCGGCGACCGCGCAGGAATCCCGGGATGGCGGCGCGTTCCGGCATGTGCTCGTGCCCGTGCCATGCGTAGAACTCGCCGCGGCCTTCCGGTGCGATGTCGTGCCAGATCGCGACGGCGCCTTCCCCTGCGAGGCTCATTGCATGGTGACTCGTATGCTGTCGTCGTGGCGCCGCCGCGGGTCCCGCCGAGCGGGCGCGTTGCGCAAGCTTCCGAATCGAACGTACCATAGCCGGCCGCCGGCAGCTTCCCACGGTTTCCAGAGAGAGCGCCGGCATTCCGGAACATACCCGTCGACGAGCGCATACCGGTGCGGACCAAAGACCGCAGCGGCCAGTGGAGGAGAGCGGACCATGGATGAGCGGCAGGACACGTTTCCGCGACTGCTCCTGCAGCACGCGCGCACGCGGCCCAACCATCCGGCGACGCGCGAAAAAGACCTCGGCATCTGGCAGACGTGGACGTGGGCGCAGGTTGCCGACGAGGTGCGGGCACTGGCGTGCGGGCTGGCCGCCGATGGTTTCAAGCGCGGGATGCACCTCGCCATCGTCGGTGACAACCGGCCCCGCCTGTACTGGTCGATGATCGCCGCGCAGGCACTGGGCGGCGTGCCCGTGCCGATGTACCAGGATGCGCCCGCGGCCGAGTTCGTCTACGTCCTGAACGACGCGGAGATCGACTACGCGCTCGTCGAGGACCAGGAGCAGGTCGACAAGCTGCTCGAGGCGGCGCCCAGCGTCCCGACGCTCGCGCACATCTACTACGACGACCCGCGCGGCCTGCGCAACTATGAAGGCGTGACGAGCTTCGAGGCGTTGCAGGAACGGGGCCGCGAATTCGATCGCGCGCATCCCGGCTGGTACGACGCGGAGGTGGCGCTCGGACGCGCCGACGACGTCTCCGGCATGCTGTACACGTCGGGCACGACGGGCAAGCCCAAGGGCGTGCGGCAGACGCACGCCGCGTTCATTGCCGCCGCGAAAGGCAGTGCCGAGTTCGATCGCCTGAGTCCCGACGACTCGGTGCTGTCCTACCTGCCGATGGCGTGGGTCGGCGACCACCTGTTCTCGTTCGCGCAATGGCTCTACGTCGGGTTCACGATCAATTGCCCCGAATCGGGCGAGACGGTGATGACCGACCTGCGCGAGATCGGTCCGACGTACTACTTCGCGCCGCCGCGCGTGTTCGAGAATCTGCTGACGCAAGTGATGATCCGGATGGAGGACGCGGGCCGGATCAAGCGCGCGTTGTTCGAGCACTTCACGGCCGTCGCGCGTCGCTGTGGCGCCGAGATCCTCGACGGAAAATCGGTGGCGCTGTCCGACCGCGTTCAGTACGCGATCGGCAACGTGCTCGTCTACGCGCCACTGCGCAACGTGCTCGGCATGTCGCGCATTCGCGTCGCGTACACGGCGGGCGCTGCGATCGGGCCGGACCTGTTCCGCTTCTACCGTTCGATCGGCATCAACCTGAAGCAGCTCTACGGCTCGACCGAGACATGCGCGTACGTGTGCCTGCAGCCGGACGGCGGCGTCCATTTCGACACGGTGGGCGAGGCGGCGCCCGGCGTCGAGCTCAAGGTTGCCGACACGGGCGAGGTGCTGGTGCGCGGGCCGATGCTGCTGAAGGAGTACTACAAGCGGCCGGATGCGACCGCCGAGTCGATCGACGCCGATGGCTACTTCCACACCGGCGACGCCGGCTTCGTCGACGCGAGCGGTCAGCTGAAGATCATCGATCGCGCGAAGGACGTGGGCAAGCTCGCGACGGGCGCGATGTTCGCGCCGAACTACATCGAGAACAAGCTCAAGTTCTTCCCGCACATCAAGGAAGCGGTCGTATTCGGCGCCGACCGCGACCGCGTGTGCGCGTTCGTCAACATCGACGTCGGCTCGGTCGGTAACTGGGCCGAGCGGCGCGGCATTCCCTACTCCGGCTACACCGATCTTGCGTCGAAGCCCGCCGTGTACGAGCTGATCCGCGGCTGTGTCGAGAAGGTGAATGCGGAGCTCGCCGGCGAGCCGGGTCTCGCCGATTCCCAAGTGCAGCGGTTCCTGATCCTGCACAAGGAGCTCGATCCCGACGACGACGAGCTGACGCGCACGCGCAAGGTGCGTCGCGGCTTCATCGCCGAGAAGTACGGAGTGTTGATCGACGCGCTATACGCAGGACGCGACGTTCAGCACATCGAGACGCTCGTCAAGTTCGAGGACGGTCGGTCCGGCATGGTCGCTGCCGACCTGCGAATCGACGATGCGCGCGTGACGCCGGCAGAGGAGCAGAAGGCCGCATGAGCAACCGCCGCACCGTGTGGCCGGCGCGTGACCGGGCGATCCGTGCAGCCTGATCCGCCGCTGCCCACACCCACGCGCCGCATCGGTGACGTCATCCTGTCGCTCGAGCACATCTCGCTCGCATTCGGCGGCGTCAAGGCGTTGAGCGACATCACGTTCGACGTTCGCGAGCACGAGGTGCGCGCGATCATCGGCCCCAACGGCGCCGGCAAGAGCTCGATGCTGAACGTCATCAACGGCGTCTACCGGCCGCAGCAGGGAACGATCACCTATCGTGGCCACGTGCGCCGTGGCATGGACTCGCACGATGTCGCCGTCGCGGGCATCGCGCGGACGTTCCAGAACATTGCGCTGTTCAAGGGCATGACCGTCCTCGACAACATCATGACCGGGCGCAACCTGAAGATGCACGCGAGCTTCATCGAGCAGGCGATCTGGATCGGGCGCGCGCGCCGCGAGGAGCTTGCCCACCGCGCGAAAGTCGAGGAGATCATCGACTTCCTCGAAATCCAGCACATCCGCAAGACACCCGTCGGGCGATTGCCGTACGGCCTGCAGAAGCGCGTCGAGCTCGCGCGTGCGCTGGCCGCCGAGCCGTCGCTGCTGTTGCTCGACGAGCCGATGGCCGGCATGAACGTCGAGGAGAAACAGGACATGTGCCGGTTCATCCTCGACGTCAACGAGCAGTACGGCACGACCATCGTGCTGATCGAGCACGACATGGGCGTGGTGATGGACATTTCCGATCGCGTCGTCGTGCTCGACTACGGGCGCAAGATCGGCGACGGCGATCCCGCCGCGGTCCGCGGCAGCAAGGCCGTCATCGACGCGTATCTCGGCGTCGCCCACTGACCCGATGCAATCCAGCGCGCGACGGCCGACCCAATGATCTCGTTCTTCTTCGAGGTGCTGATCGGCGGACTGCTGTCCGGCGTCATGTATTCGCTCGTGGCGCTCGGCTTCGTGCTGATCTACAAGGCGTCGGGCGTCTTCAACTTCGCGCAGGGCTCGCTGGTGTTCTTCGCCGCGCTGACGTTCGTCGGGCTGACCGAGCACGGGCTTTCATTCGGCGTCGCGCTCGTTGCCACGCTCGCGGTGATGATCG
>Ga0207701_10001008_pt1 | contig 29775 bp, 21 predicted proteins | sample KBSSwiSSwithPhiX_FD_184294 | JGI IMG/M metagenome (GOLD analysis project Ga0207701, IMG submission 184294) | Switchgrass rhizosphere bulk soil microbial communities from Kellogg Biological Station, Michigan, USA, with PhiX - S5 (SPAdes) (version 2) | ecosystem: Environmental > Terrestrial >... | reverse complement strand
TCTCACCCGCGGGAAAGGAGGCGTCGGAGCGGACTACGCCGACATGGATTTCGTCCGCGCCATTCGGCGAGGCGTGCGCCGCGATGGCCGTTCGCTCATTGTGATGCCGAGCGAAGTGTTCACGCATCTGAGTCAGGAAGACCTCGGCGCCGTGATCGCCTTCATCAGACAGCTACCGCCGGTGGATCGCGCGGTGCCGCGATCGGGGTTCGGGCCGGTCGGGCGTGCGCTGCTCGCGACGGGCAAGATGAACATTCTGGTTGCAGGGAAAACTCCACACATCACGCCACCGGTCTCCGTGCCCGCGGATACGACGGCGGCGTACGGCAAGTACATCGCCGATATCGCTGGCTGTCACGGATGTCACGGGTACGGCTTGTCCGGTGGGCGCGTGGCCGGTCCTCCGGGTCTGCCGCCGGCGTCGAACCTAACGCCGGCCGGTATCGGGAGCTGGACTGAGGTGGATCTGACGCGAGCGATGCGCGAAGGCAAACGGCCCGACGGCAGTCGGCTAAATGAGTTCATGCCATGGAAGGTGTTCCGCGGCATGACGGACGCGGAGATTCACGCGATGTGGCTGTATCTGAGGAGCGTGCCGCCCAAGCCATTCGGCAACAAGTAGGTGACTCGCGGCCGCTGGCACGCACGCATCTGCCCCAGTGCGTGTCAGCGCGCCGCGCGGCCCGAGCGATACGCCGCGACCGCCTCGTCGATCGTCGCGAAGAACCCCTCCGCCCCGAGTCGCGAGAAGAGCCCGAAGCGCTTCAGCTTGTCCTTGACCGGATCCTTCATCTCCGCGAAGCACAGCTCCGTGCCTGCGGCGTGCAGCGTGTCATCGAGCTCTGCGACGACGTCGGCCGCGGTCACGTCGACGCTCGTCACCGGTTCCGCCGCCACGACGCAGCAGCGCACCGGCCATGGCGCGGCGGCGATCGCGGCCTGCACGCGCTCGGAGAAAAGCTCGGCGTTCGCGAAGAAGAGCGGTGCGTCCCAGCGGAACAGTAGCAGGCCTGGGATCAGGGTTGCGTCTGGATAGCGCGTGGTATCGTGATAGCCCTCGACCCCGTCGACGCGGCCGAGCACGGCCGAGTGCGGGCGCCATCCATCCCAAAGGAATTCGATCACCGCGATCACGATCGCGAGCGCGATGCCCTGGATCGCCCCCAGTGTCGCGACGCCCACGAAGCAGACCATCGATAGCCAGAACTCCCAGCGCTGGATCCGATAGATGCGCCGCAGATCGGCCACCTCGAACAACCCGATCGCGGAGGCGATCACCACCGCGGCCAGCGCCGCGTTAGGCAGATTCTTCAGCAGAGCGGGGGCAAAGAGCAGCAGCACGCAGATGGAGAGGGCGCCGACCACGCCAGTCAACTGCGTCCGCGACCCCGCCGCCTCCGCGACCGGCGTGCGCGAGGAACTGCTGCTGATCGGGAAGCCCTGGAAGAATCCGGCGGCGAGATTGGCCGCGCCGAGGCCGACCATCTCCTGGTTGGGATCCACCGGCGTTCGAAGCTTCGCCGCGTAGGTCCGCGAGAGCACGCTGGTGTCGGCGAACGAGATGAGCGCGACCGCGATCCCGCCGGTGACCACCGGGACGAGATCGTCGATCCGAATGAGAGGCAGCGTAGGCACGGGCAGGCCCCTGGGCATCGCCCCGAGCACCTTGATCGCGCCGCCCGAGCCGAGGTCGAGCAGCGTGACGGCGAGCGTCGCCCCGACCACGGCTACCAGGATGCCCGGTACCCGCGGAAAGCGCTTGAGCCCCAGGATCGCGACGAGAGTGGCGCCCCCGATGGCGAGCGCCACCAGGTTGGTCTTGCCGTCGACAATCCCCTGCCCGATCGCCCACATGTTGCGGAATGGCCCCGCAGATTCGATCGAGAAGCCCAGCAGCTTCGGGGTCTGACTCAGCAGCACGGTGAGCGCGATACCGTTCATGTAGCCGTAGCGAATTGGCTTCGACAGCAGCTCGGTGATGAAGCCCAGGCGTGCGACCCCGGCGACGACGCACACGGTCCCCGACACAAGTGCCATCGCTCCGGCGACCGTGATCGCGCGTCCGGCATCGCCTCCCGACAGCGGCGCTACGGTGGCGAGGATCACTGCGGCGAGCGCGGAGTCCGGTCCCAGCACCAGGATGGGGTTGGGCCCGAAGACCGCGTAGGCGAGCAACGGGACGATCGTCGCGTACAGCCCGTAGATGCCCGGGACGCCCGAAGCTTCGGCGTAGGCGATGCCGACCGGCACGAGCATGGTCGTCATCACGAGGCCCGCGACGAGGTCGTAGCGCAGCCAGGCCCGCTTGTAGGTCCGCGCGACGCGGAGACCCGGCAGCCAGCGCGTCCAGCCGATGTCGCCGGGGCGCGCGGTCCGCGTCGCGGCGGGAGGCCCGGCGATCGTCGAGGTCAACGGCAAAACTCGGTTGCGGCGGCGGTGAGTATGTCAGTCAGTTGACCTACTGAGGCGAGGTCGACCCACTCTTCGAGTGCGTGGGCGCCTGCGCCGGAAGGTCCGATGACCACCGTATCGATACCCGCGTCGGAGAGCAGTGCGGCGTCCATCCAGTACGGCTCTCCGATCACCTCGGGCTGCGCTCCGAGGACGTTGGTGGCGGCGCCGAGGATCGCGTTGACGATCGGAGCGTTACGCGCGACCTCGAACGAACCTCGCGTCAACATGGCGCGGACGTTCGCGCGGAACGTCGCGTCGTCCGCCGCCAGCGCGTCGGTGATCGCGCGGATCTCGGACAGCACTTGCTCCTCGGTCTCGCCCGGAATCGTGCGCCGTTCGATCTCGAGCCGGCATCGGTCGGCATAGGTGCTCGTCCCCGTCCCGCCGTGCAGCACCGCCGCGTGGAGCGACGGCGGACCGACGAGCGCGTGGGGATTCCGCGCGCGGAGGTCCTGCTCGAGCTTGTCGAGGCGGGCGAGGAATCGTCCCATCCGCATGTTGGCGTCGATCCCCAGATCGAAACGACTGCCGTGCGCGGCGACGCCTAACGTCTCAACCTCGATCCAGCTGAATCCGCGGTGCGCGAGACAGACCCGCAGCTCGGTGGCCTCGGTCACGACGGCCGCGTCAGCGCGGACGTGTTTGAGCACGTCGGCCATCCCGATGCTCGCCACCTCCTCATCGGCAACGCACACAACGAGGACATCGCCACGCAGCCTGGCGCCGGCATCGCGAAGCGCCTTGACGGTCGCCAGGCATGCGGTGACACCACCCTTCATATCGTACGCACCGCGGCCATACAGCTTGCCGTCTCGGATCGTGGCCGAGAACGGCTCGGGCATGGCGGCAACGCCGACGGTGTCAACGTGACCATACAGCAGTAGCGATCGCCCCCCGCCACTTCCCGGCAGGCGGCCGACGACGCTGACGCGTCCCGGTTCGGGCTCGTACTCGGTGGCCTCCATGCCTAACGCACCCATCATCGTACCGAGTCGGGTCGCGATCTCGCGCTCGTCGCTTGGCTCACCATCGGCGAACGCCGGGTTGATGGACCTGGTGCGAACGAGGTCCGCGAGCGTCGATGCGATGTAGTTGGCGTCGGCCATAGTCGGGTGGACGTGGTCCAGAATGCTAGCCATTCCGGACCAATCCGGAATGCCCTCGTCGGCTGTCCCTACGGGTGCGCCCGTGCAATTCGCATCGCCCGGGGTGCCATTCGTGCCAATTTCCGGACCCGGCCCCTCCACCATCCGGTACCATGTTGCGAAGTACCCGGGGCGGTGGTTGCCGCCTCGGACCTATCCCGTCAGGCCCGGCTCACTCGAGCACGGCGCCAGCGCGGGCGACATCTCGCAGTAGGGAGACGAAGCACATGCGTAAGACCCTGACCAGAATGGGATTCGGCTTGGCCCTTGTCGTTGGCGCCGCCGGTGCGGCTGCCGCGCAATCCACCCCGAATGCTCGGCCCGACACCACGCAGCGCGACCACCGCAAATGGGACGGCGAGCATGGCGGCCGTCGCGGCGGCCCGGGTGGCATGCTCCTCAAGGGCATCAACCTCACGGACGCGCAGAAGGACCGGCTCAAGGCGATTCGGAAGGAGCAGGAACCGGAGATGAAGAAGACCCGCGAGCAGTTCGGCGTGGTCATGAAGGAAGCACGTGAAGCGCGCGAGCGTGGCGACACCGCCACCGCACGTGCGAAGATGGAACAGGTTCGCGGACAGATGGAGCGTCAGCGCGATCAACAGATCGCCACGCTGCGGACCATCCTGAATGCCGATCAGCAGAAGCAGCTCGACGCGAACATTGCTGCCATGAAGGAGCGGCGCGAGCAGGGTGGACATCGGAACCACGGTGACCAGTCCCGTGCTGGTGGCGACAGCCGCTAGCCGATCGACGGGCGACGGGCGATGGCGTGTACAGCGCAGTCCGCAGTTCTCCGTCGTCCGTCGTCCGTCGCCCGTCGCCCGTCCCCCGTCCCCCGTCCCCGGCAGTCCGCGCCTCAGCGCTGCGACACGATCAACGAATACGCGCCGGTGACGGACCCGGACAATGTGTTGGCCCAGACGCGATATGTGCCGGCGGGGACCTGGCGCTCGATCCGTGCGTTCCGACCTCCGCCGGAATTGTCATCCTCCGCGAGGAGGGCACCGCCGGCGTCGAACAGTCCCAGGTAGGAATCGACGTCACCGCTCGTCATGTCGACCTGGATCGTTCCGGCTGCCGGCAACGCGATCTCGTAGATATCGACGTACGAGTCATCGAGTGTGTACTCGCAGTCACCTAACGCGAGCGTGCCGTCGGCCCGCTCGCCGAGCGGCAGCGTCCTGACGAATGGGCAGACCTCGGCCGCGTACGCGACGCGCACCTGTGCGCTGCCGGTCCGCCCTTCGCTCGACGCCACGACGGTGAGCGGCCCGCCCGGGGCGCGCCCGCGTAGGACCCCGGCAGCCGATACATCGACGACGCTCCGGTCGGGCGTCGTCCACGTCACGGTCCGGCCGCGAATCCGACGGCCATTCGCCGACTGGAGCTGCACGACGAGTTGGCGTGCGAAACCGACATAGACGACCGGCGCAGCGGGGAACACGGTCACGGTGGCCACGGCCGGCCCGCTCACCGTCACCGGGACGGTCGTGCTGATCGTCGTATCATCGGTCATCCGCACGATGATGCTCGCCGTCCCGTTGGTGACGCCGGTGACGTCCCCTGCGGCATTGACGGTGGCGATCTCGCTATTCGACGAGAACCAGGTGACGGTTCGTGCTTTCGGGTTCCGCAGCCTTGCCGTGAGCGTCGCCGTCTGCCCATCCTCGATCGTCAGCTTCGCCGGTTCGACGAACACCGCGGGCGGCAACGGTCTCGTCGAGTCGCAAGCCTCGAGGCCCAAGCCTATCGCCAGGGCGAGCAGCTCGAATCGGTGCATGCTTACAGAGCTACAGCGCGGATCATGCAAGCGCGAGAGTTCTGTGACGAAAACGGTCGCGCGCAAGCCGCGTGCTGCCTTGACGCGCGGAACGCGACACCTCACCTTGCGATCATGTCGCAGAGACTCGCGCCCGTCTTCCTGAATACCAACGATTCCGACGCCACCCCGCGCACGGGGTGGGGGCGGAGGCGCATGCGGGCGTAGTACACGCTTCGAGCAGCGACAACCGAACCTCATGGCCCGTGGATATCCACGGGCCTTTTTTTCGTTCCGACTCACCCAGTTCTCATGCACCGCTCGGCCATAGCAGTCCTCAGGGGCCAGAACCAGCTCGATGCGACCGTCGCCGGGTTCGTTGTCACGGTCCGCGTGCTCAAACGGATGATTTTCGTCGTCGTGCAGGACCGGAGCGGGCGCGTTCAGGTGACGATCGAGCGCTCGCAGCCACCCGCCAGCGCGAGCGACCTCGAAACGACCGCGCTCGGCCTAACGAGTGGATCGGCTGTCCGGGTGAGCGGGACGGTCGTGACCAACGCAGCGGTGAAGACCGGCGGCGTCGAGCTCGTCGCGCGGTCGCTGGAAGTTGTCGGCGCCGCGGAACCGGGGCTACCGATTGACGAACATTCGGCGTCCGACCTCCAGCTCGACTGGCGGTTCCTCGCCCTCCGCCGGCCGGAAAACCTGCTCGTCTTCGACGTGCAGGCGACGGTCGAGCGTGCGATGCGCGACTACTGGACGACCCACGAGTTTCTGGAATTGCACTCGCCGAAGCTCATGCACAGCGCCAGCGAGTCGGGAGCGGACACGTTCTCGACCCGGTACTTCGATCTCGGGAGCGCGTATCTCGCGCAATCGCCGCAGTTCTACAAGCAGATGGCGATCGCGGCAGGCTTCGAACGGGTGTTCGAGATCGGGCCCGTGTTCCGCGCCGAACCGTCGCTCACACCGCGACACGCCGCGGAGTTCACGAGTGTGGACGTCGAGATGGCGTGGGTGGAGTCACACGAGGACGTGATGCGGATGGAAGAAGAGTGGCTGCATTCCATCCTCTCCGAAGTGCGCCGTCAGCATGGCGAAGCAATCGAGCGAACGTTCGGTGTCCCTGTGATCGTGCCACCGTCGAGCTTCCCGCGTCTGTCGATGCGTGACGCGCACGTCCTGTTGCGCGAGCTCGGTCACGAGATCGCGCCGACGACGAAGGCGGGTGACATCGATCCCGCCGGCGAGCGAGTGCTCGCGCAGTGGGCGCTCGACACGCACGGCAGTGAGTTTCTCTTCCTGACGGAGTATCCGACATCGCTTCGGCCGTTCTATCACATGCGGGTCGAGCATGATGCGTCGCTGACGAAGAGCTTCGACCTGATGTGGAAGGGCGTGGAGATCACGACCGGCGCGCAGCGCGAGCATCGACACGCCGTCCTGTCTCGTCAGGCGGAGGAGGCGGGCTTACGCACGTCAGTTGCGTACTACCTCGATTTCTTCCGCTACGGCTGTCCGCCGCACGGCGGGTTCGGCCTCGGCCTCGCTCGACTCGTCATGCTGATGCTGGGGTTGCCGAGTATTCGCGAGGCGACGTTCCTGCATCGCGGGCCGACGCGCCTGACGCCCTGACCGTCGTCAGCTCTGCTTGGTGGCGTCCAGGTGACAGAGCGGCTCCCACGTCTCACCGTCGCTCGTGATCTCCCAATCGATGGTCATGGTCTGCCCGTCATGGCCGAAGGCCCAGGTGGCACGCTCCCAATCACCGGTGAACGACCAGACGCCCTCGCGCTGCGTCACCCGATACGTTCGCGCGAAGCCCAGGTTGTCAACGTTGTACGAGGAATACTGTTCGGTCGTTGCGTCGTACCGAATGATGTTGAGGCCGATGTGGTGGTCGCTACCAACCCGATGGTCCCAGTGGCCGAGGAGGAAGAAGCGTCCCGGCAGCCACGTGTAGCTCTCCTCGCCGGTGACTGGTGTGGTCGGAGCGTTAGGCGCTGCACCTGACTCGTGACCGGCGACCTTCCACGTACCGATGAATGGCTCGAGGCGTCGATGCGCCTCGGTGATCACCGGCGCGGGCTCGGGGTTGGTGTGTGCCGTAGCGGGGAAGACACGGGGCGGGTGCTCACCCTGATGGTTGATCGGATCGAAGGACTCCATCGTGACACCTCACATCATCTTTGCGGCGAGTGCTATCAGCCATCGGCCATCAGCTACTGCCTAGCCTTTGGTCGCGGCCGCTGACTACCAGCTAAGGGCTATTAGCTCTTAGCGTACGACAACTTCGGGTACCACGACGTCCCGCGCCCTTCCGGCGTAAAGTCGAAGAGATTCCACAGCGGCCAGATCATGTCCACGTGCCGGAAGTCCTGGCCCGGCTCGCTCGGCGCGTAGAGCAGCTCCGTCGCGTACGAGTGATATACGCCACCATCGCGCTTCACGAACACGTTCAGCATGGGCATCTGAGCGCCGTCCGCCGTCTCGCCGTGATAGTCGTGGTTGTAGCTGTTGCGGGACGAAGACACGAGGCGAAGGTTGCGCCAGCCGCGGTCCTTCGCGACCTGCCTAACGCGCTCGATGGGTGACTTCGCCACCACCGCGAAGCTGACCCGGTCGCGGACGTGCGGAGCGCCACCGTCCAGGCCGTCGAGGATCGATGTACACATGTTGCACGGCGTCGCCATCTCGGGGCCGTACATGTAACTGTAGACGAGCAGCGTCTGCTGGCCAGGCGCGAACAATCCGGACAGCCGAACTGGTTGGACGCGCTCCGCGCCCGACGGATCGACCACGATCTCATCGAACTCGTAGTCCTCGGGCACCACGCCGCCCGCCGGCATCCCGCGCCGAAGCGCGGCGACCTCCTCGATGTTTCGGCGCAACTCCACCTCCGCCGTGAGCAGCGCCTCGCGCGCGTCACGGTACGCTGGGGTCTCGTTCGGGAACCTCACCGAGGATTTCGAGGGCATGAGAACGCTCCCGTTAGGCGTCGACCCGCCGTGGTGATTCAGCCGCCAAATTCGCGGTACCAGGCGCTGAACGCTCGCTCGAAGAACACCTTGTTGAACAGCGTCCATTCGCCGAGGGACGCCGGCAGCGTGAACGCGGCGCCGGCATCGGCAGCGGAGGTGCCGGCGTCGTGTGCCTTGCGCGCCGCCCGTTCCACTTCGCCGAGCATCGCGACATACCGGTTGAACTCCGGCTCACTCGCCAGCGCGCCATGGCCTGGAACGTAGACCGATTTCTTGTCCCGACGCAGCGCGTTGACTGAAGCGGAGAGCTTCGATGGGATCGCGTCGACGTAGTTGGGGAACATGTTGTTCCACACGAGGTCGCCACAGAAAACGACGCTCGGGTCATCGACCTCGAGCGACAGGTCGCTGTCCGTATGGCCGCTCCTCGGGACGATGCGCACGCGGCGATTCCCCAGGTCGATCGTGCTCTCTCCGGAGCCTGGCACCAGGACGGTCTGCTGCAATGCCGCGGTGCGCGCGTCGTCGGCAGGCTGATTCCTTTGAAGCACGAGGTCGCGCGTACGCTCGGTCGTGCGCACCGCCGGCTTTCCGTTCGCACCGTCCGGCGAGAGGTAGCCGGCCACGCCGTTCGCGTGGTCGGCGTGATAGTGCGTGACGACGACGTGCGTTGGCCAGCGGCCCGTGAGCTCACGGGCTTTCGCGCCGAGCCAGGCAGCGCCTGCCGGCTGGTTGAATCCCTCGATCGCGACGACACCCGAGCGGCCAGCGATGATGCCGCCGTTCGAGAGTGTCGTGCGATCGCCGCCTAACGGCGTCGAGATCAGGGCCCAGATGCCGTCAGCGACCTGTTCGAGCGACCCGAACGGCTCGCTGGCGACGACCGCACCAAGTGGCGTTCGAGCCCACGCGGCACGCAGCGCCTCAGGCGCGACCGCGGCGGCGAGAGCAAGGTGAGCGGCACACGTGCCGGAGCGGACGACGAAGTCGCGACGGGATATGGTTGACATGGCTGTCGAGGCTGGACGTTGAAGCTAGAATACCGTGAAGGGTGTACGAGAACCAGCAGCGTCCGAGCTAGAGGAATTCGTCATGAGCACCGTCACGGGAATTCATCACGTTACCTGCATCGCCGGCGATCCGCAGGAGAACGTCGACTTCTACACCGGCTCGCTTGGCATGCGGCTCGTGAAGAAGTCAGTGAACCAAGACGTGCCGGACACCTACCACCTGTTCTATGCGGATGGTGAGGCGCACCCCGGCGCCGATCTAACGTTTTTCCCGTGGCCAAAGCTGCCACCGGTGCAAAAGGGGGTTGGGCTCGCGGTCGAGGTCTCGCTGGCGATTCCGAAGGGCTCGCTGGAGTACTGGGAGGATCGACTTGCGTCAGTGGGTGCGAACATCGGCGGTCGGGAGGTTCGCCACGGTGAACACGCGGTGCGCCTGACGGATCCGCACGGGCTCGAGCTCGCGCTGGTGGAGACCGCGGACGAGCGCGAGTTCGCGGCGTGGTCGCAGAGCCCGGTGCCGGCATCGCATCAGATTCGCGGACTCCACGCGGTGCGGCTCTGGGAACGCGACATCACGGAGACGGCGAGCTTTCTCATCGAGACGCTGGGCTTCGCGATGGTGGGTGAGGAGAACGGCTGGCGTCGCTACGCCATCAACGGCGGCGGGTCGGGACGCCACCTCGACATCCGCGCCGTGCCTAACGAGCAGCGCGGCTCGTGGGGGACGGGCGGGATTCATCATGTCGCGTGGCGCGTGCCCGACGACGCCGCGGAGCTCGCGGTGCGGGAACGCATCTCGGCCGCACGGCGCCGGCCCACAGAAGTCATCGACCGGTTCTGGTTCAAGTCCGTCTACTTCCTCGAACCCGGCGGGGTCCTGTTCGAGATCGCTACCGACGGACCCGGATTCACGGTCGACGAGGACCTCGCGACGCTCGGCGAGCACCTGGTGCTGCCGCCGTGGCTCGAGCAGCATCGGCGGGAGATCGAAGACGCGTTGCCGCCGTTGGCGGTTCGCGTCTAGCGGGCTGCTGGCTGCTTGCTGGGCTGACGGTCGGCATCGCGGTCTGGTCGGCGGGGCATCGGGGTTCGTCGGCGGCGCCGGCTGCGAGCGCGCCGCACCGACGAGGCTGCGCCCCGCGCTCCTGGCGCGATGATCCAAACGTGCCCCGAGCCACGATGATCTCAAACAAGCACTGGCGTGACCACGCGACCCGTGTCCGAGTTGTCTGATGGGCCAGGCGAGACCGATCATCCGAGATGCCACGAAAGAAACCCAAGCCAGCTGCGTCCAGGAACACGGCGAAGACCAGTCCCCCGTCGGTCGTGTTCGAGCCCCGCCACCCGACACTGACCGCGACCGCGTGCTTCGTCCTCTGGATCGCGCTCATGTCGCTCCCGATGCTCGGCGGTGCGTTCCTCGCCACCGAGTACAACGACCAGTACTCATCCGGCTACGCGTACCGCGCGTGGGCAGCCGAATGGTGGAAGCGGCTCGGGCACGTGCCGCTGTGGAATCCGGAGATCTTCGGCGGCATGCCGTTCGTCGCCGGCATGAGCGGTGACCTGCTGTATCCGACCGCTTGGCTCCGACTCGTCCTGCCTACCCACGTCGCGATGAACCTCGGGTTCGTCATCCATTACGTGCTCGCCGGACTCTTCACCTACTGGTTCCTGAGACGCTGGCGAGTGTCGTGGACCGGCGCGGTCGTCGGGGGACTCGCATACCAGCTGGCCGGTGTGATCGGGTCGTACGTGAGCCCGGGCCATGACGGCAAGCTGTTCGTGACCACCATGCTTCCGCTTACACTCACTGGCCTCACGATCGGCATTCGCGACCGGCGCCTCGAGGGGTACGCGATCGTCGCGTTGGCGGTAGGACTGATGATGCTGAGCCCTCATCCACAGATGGCGCAGTACGCCCTGCTCGCAGCGGGAATCTTCGCACTGTATCTGGCGTTAGGTGATGGGTCGGTCACGACGCCAAAAACGCGCGTGTCATCGCTCGCGCTTGCCGCGGCGGCGGTGGTCGTAGGCGTCGGCGTCAGCGCGATCCAGTACGTGCCGTTCTACGCGTATATCCCATACTCGCCCCGCGACAGCTCGGTGCTTCATAACTTCGAGTGGTCTGCCGCGTACGCGATCCCGTGGGCACACGTGCCGGAGCTCGTCATCTCCCGATTCACCGGCGAGACGTTCAACGGCACCTACTGGGGGCCTAACGGGCTCAAGCTCCACTCGGAGTACCTCGGGCTGCTCATCGTCGCCCTTGCCATCGTGGGTGCAGCGGACAAGCAGCGCCGGCGGATGATCCTCTGGCTCGTCGGCATCGGGCTCCTGTTCCTCCTCGTCGCGCTCGGCGCGTCGACGCCGTTCTTCCGCCTGTGGTGGGAAGTCGTTCCGTTCTCGAAGTCCATGCGTGCGCCCGGCATGGCGCTCTTCATCGTCGCGTTCGTGACGGCCGTGCTGGCGGCGTTCGGAGCGGATCGCGTGGCGAGTGGCACGGCGCCGCGATTCGCGCGCGTCGCGCTTATCGTCGGGGCGCTCGTCGCGCTGCTCGGGCTCACCGGAGCGCTCGGTGCAACGGCCGAATCGTTAGGTCGAGGGGTCGAGGGGAAGCTCGGGCTGCCACAGCGTGGGGCGATGGCGGCGGCCGCGGCTGGCACGATCCAATGGAGTGCCCTCGTCGCCGGACTGATGCTGGCGAGCGCCGGCGTGATCGCGTTCGCGCGCGCGCGAGGTCTTGCCGCGCCGCGCGTTTTCGCGGGCTTGCTGATCGCGTTGGTTGGCACCGATCTCTGGCTCAACGACCGCGCGTTCTGGAACTACAGCAATGCGCCCGAGGAGCTCTTCGCCGGCGACGCCATCAAGACGCGGCTGCGCTCAGCTCCGCGGCCGTTTCGCGTGTGGGATGTGGACGTCTACCCCGGCGCGGCACTCATGGCCGACGACATTGCTCAGCTCTACGGTCATCACGGCAACGAGCCGCATGCGTTCGACGTCGTGAACGCACGCGAGGGGGAAAGTCTATCGTTCGCGCGGGCCGGCGATCCGCAGATCCTCGATCTCTTCGCCGTCAACTATCTGATCGTTCCGGCGGCATCGGCGCCCGACACACTCCCGGGCTTTCACCGAACCGTAACGAACGGTGCGACGTCGGCCGGCGCGCCGGCTACGTTGTTCGAGCGTGAGCAGCCGATCCCCTACGCGCGCTTCATTCCCGCCGCGGCGGTGCCGGCATCCGCGTCGCAAATTGCGAGCACGGTGGTCGACCCGCAGTTCGCCATCGACCGCGTCGTGCTGGTCGATTCGGCACCCGGCGTTAGGCGCGGCGCGATTCCGAATCCATTGCCCCCCGCATCGAAGCTGGCCGTCACCGTTGGCGACTGGAAGCCAGGCTCCATGCGAATCCAGTTAGGCGCCGGCGCGCCGTCGGCCGGTTATCTCCTCGTGAGCGAGAACTGGGACGCGGAGTGGGCCGCGACGGTGGACGGAAAACAAACTCCGGTTCTGCGCGGCGATGGCACCCTCATTACCGTGCCAGTTCCGGTCGGCGCCCGCGAGGTCGCGCTCGGCTACGAGGGCAGGGCGTATGCCCGCGGGCGTGCGGTGACCCTCGCCGCACTCTGCGTCGTCGCGTGCGGTCTCGTGCTCCCGCCGGCATTTCGGCGTCGGCGCACAACGCATGCGACCTCATCTTGAATTCCGATCGCCGGTGGAATCAGTTAACTCGTTGCTTACGTTGTCTGCCCCTTCTCCGGAGCCCAGATGCTGAATCGTTTCTGGCTGCGCCGCGTCGTGTGGGTGCTGGCACTCGGTGTTAGGCCGCTCACGAGTCAGACACCAACGCGGATTGCTGACACGTCCGCCGTGATCGCGATCAAGGCCGGCCGCCTCATCGACGGCCGAGGCGGCGCGCCGGTGCCGAATGCGGTGATCCTCGTGCGCGGGGAACGGATTCAGGCCGTCGGAGCGAACCTCGCTGTGCCTGCGGGAGCTCGTGTGATCGATCTCTCGAGCGCCACCGTGCTCCCCGGGCTGATCGACTGCCACACGCATATCACCGGCGCGCCCGGTGAGAGTGGCGATCAATTCCGCCGCAGCTTCGTCGACGCGGCGATCATGGCGCCGACGTACGCGAAAGCGACACTCGACGCGGGCTTCACCACCATCCGCGACCTCGGGGCGTCCGGCTTCGTCGACGTCGCGCTGCGCAACGCGATCAACCGTGGCGACATTCCCGGTCCGCGCATCCAGGCGGCGACGATGCCGATCAGCGCCACGGGCGGACACGGCGACGTCAACGGGCTCTCACCGTACGTCCATTTCGATGACATGTCGGGCGTCGCCGATGGCGTCGACGCCATTCGGCGGAAGATCCGCTGGGAAGTGAAGTACGGTGCCGACATCATCAAGGTCATGGCGACCGCGGGCGCTATGTCCGAGGAAGAGTCGGTCGACGCGGCGCTCTACACGCAGGACGAGCTGAACGCCGTCGTCGACGAGGCACGGATGTGGGGACGGAAAGTCGCCGCCCACGCGCATGGCACCGAAGGGATCAAGCGCGCCGTACGTGCCGGCGTGGCGTCGGTCGACCACGGCACGTTCCTCGACGAGGAGGGCGCTCGCATGATGGTGGAGCGCGGCACGTACCTCGTGAAGGACTCGTACGAGGATCGCTGGTTCCTGGAGCGAGCGCCGGGGTGGGGCTACCCCAAGGTCATCGTCGACAAGCTCGCGAAGATCGTGCAAGGACACGAAGCGGCGTTCAAGCTGGCGAGAAAGGCCGGGGTGAAAATCGCCTTCGGCACCGACGCCGGCATGCTCCCACACGGCGAGAATGCGAAGCAGTTCCGCGACTACATCGCCTGGGGCATGCCGCCGATGGAAGCGATTCTCACCGCCACGCGGAACGCCGCCGACCTCCTCGGCTGGGGCGACCGCATCGGTGCGGTGGCGCCGGGGTACTTCGCCGACATCATCGCCGTCCCGGGCGATCCGCTCGCCGCCCCGACGCTACTCGAGCAGGTGAGCTTCGTGATGAAAGGCGGGGTCGTGTACAAGCGACAGACGGGAGGAGTGGACCGTTGACCGACGCCGCCTAACGCGGCGCCGGGTCGAGGCGGGCGCGGGCTCCATATCCGCGCTCGCCGACCACCTGTAGCCGGTCCACCCACATCTCCTCGAGCACGCGCAGATCGTCCGTGGGATCGTAACCGGGCTGCCCCTCGGGCGCTTTGAGTGTGTCGAGCACCTCGAAGACGAACGCGTCGGGGCCGTGCGTCGCCCAATCGCGCTGCAGCGCGGCGTTCGGATGGCTGCCGAACCGCAGCGCCACGCGCTCACGATTGAGAATCGCCGGCAGGTCGACGGATCGGCCGACGAGTGAGCGATCATCCCGCGTGTTGTGGATGCGATACACGCCCATGGGGCGCGGCGTTTCCTTGTAGGCTCGAATGAGTGACTTCCGGTCCATGAGCGCAGCCTGAGCTCGAGAATGGCGATATTATATCCGGGTAAAATATAACAGTCAATAGTACCCGGCTATAAATCGCTGATTTTCAAGGTGTAAACGCCTTGGTCTCAGGCTTTGAACGGCTCTGACCCGGTGACTCCTTCAACCCCCACCGAGCGCTCATGTGCAAAGGCGATGATGGGTGACGTCTCCACGGGTGACGATACCAGGAGCCCCAAGATGTTCGCCCTCTACGTGCGCTCGAGCGTCGCCTTGCTCGGCCTCACCGCTACGCCACTGCTGTCGCAGACCATCGTATCCGGCGTCGTGCGCGCCGAGCGCGGCAGACCCCTCGCCGGTGCGGCCGTGCAGATCAAAGGCACGCACGCCGGGGCCACGACGAACGAAGCAGGTCAGTATCGGCTCGTCGTTCCCAATGATGGATTCGCGACGGTCGACTCTCTGTCCGTCATTGCGCGGGCGATCGGCTACGAGCCGATGAGTCAGCGGGTTGCAGCTCGCCCCGGTTCGTTCACGGTGGATTTCGGGCTCAAGGCCACGACCCTGAGGCTCGAAGCAGTCGTCGTGACCGGCGCGGTGGGAGCAAGCGACGCCGTGTCGTCGCGAGGCGGCAAGGATGGAGCGCCGCCGACGGTCGCGCGACGCAAGTCGAGTGCGGCGGAGTTACGCGACGCACCGCGACCGATGGCGCCAGCCTTGGCGAAGTCTCGTGCCGACGGGAGTCGAGTGGCCGGTCGCGCGTCGGCGGGAAGTGGCGAGCGTCAGGACCCGAGCCCGGGTATTCTGACGGCGGCGGTTTGGAACGACGCCGATCATTGGCAGCAGTACTCGCGCTTTCTCGACCGTTCTCGCGAGAATGCATGGAACCCTTGGGGACTCGAAGTAGGCCAGCCGCGAGTCCAGCGTATACGCGCCGAAGTGCGACCGCGCTCGACGCGGCGAGCGCTGGACCTGGGGTTCCTGGTCGACGCGACCGGCTCGATGGGTGACGAGATGACGTTCCTCCAGAGTGAGCTCAAGGACATCGTGCGGCGCGTGCGCAGCGTCGAGCCTGATCTCGACATTCGGATGTCGGTCGTGTTCTACCGCGATCGCGGTGATGCCTTCATCACCAAGTCGCTGCCGTTCACACGCAGCGCGGACGACGCCGTGTCGTTCATCTCGAGCACGACGGCGGATGGCGGCGGCGATTTCCCCGAAGACATGAACTCAGGGCTCGAGGCGATGATGCGGCAGCACTGGTCGCGTGACGCAGTGCCGCAGATGCTTTTTCTGCTCGCCGACGCTCCGCCGCAGCAGTACGCGGGGCAGGACTACACATACCACGAGGCGATTCAGGACGCGGCTGCGAACGGCATCGCGATCTACCCCGTGGCCGCGAGCGGCGTCGACAAACCGACTGAGTTTCTCTTCCGGGCGATGGCCGTGATGACGGGAGGGAAGTACGTGTTCCTGACCGATGACTCCGGCGTGGGCAATTCGCACGAAGAACCGGACATCACGGGATACAAGGTCGAGAAGCTCAACGACCTCATGGTGCGTGAGATCCGCTCATACGTTGCCGCGCACACGACACCGCGGAGCGTCGCCGAAGATCGTTAGGGCTGGTCTGGTCCTTCGGCGCGTGCCACACCTCGCGCGCGGGGCGGTGCCCAGTCATCTTGGGTAGCCCATTTTCGAGGTGGCTATGGCTCGCAGCGTCGTTCTCGTATCCCTGGTCCTCGCGTCCGCGCTCGGCGCCGTCGCCGAGCCGGTCGCGGCCCAGGATTCTGCTCGCACCGTTGCCGCAGCCCAGCAAGGTCGCAACCGCGACCTCCCGCTGGATGCCGCGCGGAACATCACGATCGACACCGACGAGGGCTCATGGCTCTCCGTTGACGTCTCGCCCGACGGGAAGACGATCGTCTTCGACCTGCTCGGCGACCTGTACACCATCCCGGTCGGCGGGGGCGAAGCGACGCCACTCACGAGCGGCATGCAGTTCGATGCCCAGCCGCGGTTCAGCCCGGACGGCAAGACCGTCGTCTTCACCTCCGACAAGGACGGCGGCGACAACGTCTGGACCATCGAGGTCGCTACCAAGACGCTCAAGCAGATCACGAAGGGCAAAGGCAATCGCTATCGGTCGCCCGAGTGGACGCCCGACGGCGACTACATCGTCGTCTCCAAGTCGACGACGCCCATCGGCCCGTCGAAGCTCTGGATGATTCACAAGAATGCGGGCGGCGGAACCCAGCTCATTCGCGATCCGCAGCCCATGCTCGCCGGCGCCAATCCGGTGAGTACCGTGGGCGCGGCATTCGGCAAGGACGACCGCTACATCTGGTTCGCGCAGCGGTTCGGTGCGTGGGAGTACAACGCCGGCTTGCCACAGTACCAGATCATGACGTTCGACCGGCAAACGGGTCGCCGGGAAGCGCGCGCAAACCTGTACGGCTCGGCATTCCGTCCCGCGGTGTCGCCCGACGGGAAGTACCTCGTCTACGGGTCTCGCTATGAGACGCAAACCGGGCTTCGCATTCGCGACCTCGAGACAAGTGAGGAGCGGTGGCTGGCGTACCCGGTGCAGCACGACGAACAGGAGTCGGTTGCGCCGCTCGATGTGCTGCCGGGCTACTCGTTCACACCGGACTCGAAGGCCATTGTCGTCTCCTACGGTGGCAAGATCTGGCGCGTTCCGGTGACGTGCGCATCGGCACAGGCCCCGGGGGCTGCCGCGCAAGGCGGGCGACCTGATCCCTCCTGTGCCGCGACGAACGTTCCGTTCCATGTGAAGACGCAGATCGGCATCGGGCCGAAGCTGGCGTTCAACTACAAGGTCGAGGACGCACCGGAGTTCACCGTTAGGCAGATCCGTGACGCGGTCGCGTCGCCGGACGAGAAAAAGCTCGCGTTCGTCGCGATGGACAAGCTGTACGTGATGGACTATCCGAGCGGGACGCCGCGAAAGATCAGCGACCTGCCGGGGAACGACGCGCAGCCGGCCTGGTCGCCGGATGGCCAATGGATCGCGTTCGTGGAGTGGTCGCGCGACGGCGGCAGCCTGTATAAGGTTGCGGCCGCGGGTGGAAAGCCGATCCAGCTCACCACGGGCAATGCCCTCTACGTGCAGCCCGCGTGGTCGCCGGACGGCAAGCGCGTCGTCGCGATGCGCAGCCCAGCACAGACGGTTCGCGAGTCCGGCGGCTTCTCGGGGCCGGCGGAGCTCGTGTGGGTTCCGGCCGCCGGGGGCAAGACGACGTTCATCACCAGCGCGTTAGGCAGGAGCGGGCCGCACTTCACGAAGGACACGACCCGCATCTTCATGTACAGCCAGGGCGAGGGCCTCGTTTCAATCCGATGGGATGGCAGCGACCCGCGCACGCTTCTCAAGGTGACCGGCGCGCGGTTCCCGGAGCCGGCACCAGGCGGGCCGGCCGGAGCACCGGCGGCAGTCGTGAGGATGGCGCCCGTCGGTGAACAGGCGCTCGCGCAGATTTCGAACGACCTGTACGTCGTGCCCGTGCCGTTCAGCGGCGAGGCGCCGACCATCTCGCTCGCGGATCCCACGTCATCGGAGTTTCCGGCTCGGAGGCTCACCGACGTCGGTGCGCAGTTCCCGTCGTGGAGCGCGGATGCCAAACGGATCCACTACTCGATTGGCAATTCGCACTTCGTGTATGATCTCGACCGCGCGCAGCAGTACGACGATTCCGTCGCCGCTGCTCGCCGAGCTCGTGGCGACACGGCCGGTGCGCCGGCGCGGACGGATACCGCACAGCGTACCGCCGGTCCGGCTGCCAACCCGCGCGGTTATCAGCCGACCGAGACGCGCATCACGCTCAAGACGAAGCGCGACACGCCGGAGGGCGTCGCGGTCTTCCGGAACGCACGCATCGTCACCATGAAGGGCGACGAGGTGATCGAGCGTGGCGACATTGTGACGCGGAACAATCGCATTGTCGCCGTCGGCCCGGCCGGCTCCGTGCAAGTGCCCGCTGGCGCGCGCGAGTTCGACGCCACCGGAAAGACGATCGTGCCCGGCTTCGTCGACACGCACGCGCATCTGCGGCTGAACCAGGGCGTGCACCAGCAGCCGTGGTCGTATCTCGCCAACCTTGCGTACGGCGTGACGACGACACGCGACCCGCAGACCGGCACCACGGACGTACTCACCTACGAGGACGCCGTGACCGCCGGGTCGGCCGTTGGTCCCCGGATCTACTCGACGGGGCCGGGACTCTTCGGAACCGGGTACATCCCGCAGCTGGGCGAGGACATCAAGGACCTCGACCACGCGCGCCGCATCATGCGCCGGTACAGCCAGTACTACGACACGAAGACCCTCAAGATGTACATGGCCGGCAACCGCCAGCAGCGGCAGTGGATCATCATGGCGGCGAAAGAGCAGAACATCATGCCGACCACCGAGGGTGCGCTCGACTACCGGTACGACCTAACGATGCTCATGGATGGGTACCCCGGTCAGGAGCACGCGCTGCCGATCTATCCGCTGTACAAGGACGCGGTGAAGCTGTTCGCCGAGAGCGGCATCACGTACACGCCGACGCTCATCGTCGCGTACGGTGGTCCCTGGGGCGAGAATTACTTCTACACGACGGAGAACGTCTACAACGACGCGAAGCTGCGACGCTTCACTCCGTACGAGGTACTCGCGGCGTCGGCGCGACGCCGCGTGCGCTCGAGCTTCCCGGGCGGTGGGAACTCCGGCGGCTGGTTCATGAAGGAGGAATATCCCTTCATGGACGAAGCGAAGATCGCGAACGAGATCGTGAAGGCCGGCGGCCGCATCGGTGTCGGGAGCCACGGTCAGCTGCAGGGACTCGGCTATCACTGGGAGCTGTGGATGGTGCAGAGCGGTGGCATGTCGAACCACGACGCGCTGCGGTGCGCCACGATTTTCGGTGCCGAGGCGATTGGTCTCGGTTCGGATCTCGGCTCGCTGGAGGCGGGGAAGCTCGCCGACATGGTCGTGCTGGACGCGAATCCGCTGGAGAACATCCGGAATTCGAACACGATTCGCTATGTGATGAAGAACGGCCGGCTCTACGACGGCAACACGTTGGATGAGGTGTGGCCGCGCCAGAAAAAGATGGACGCGGTGCCGGGGATTCCGGACAGTCCGCAGGCGCCTGCCGGGATTTTGCAGGGTGGTGAACCGGCGGGAACGAAGGGAAAAAACTGAGAAGAGCCGAAGCGGTCATGTTGGTCTAATAACCGCCGGGGTAGGCTCCGACAGCCTACCCCGGCTTCCTCTTTCCGCGGAGCATGTGTGAAGTCTTTTCGGTCAGTGCTTTCATGGTTGGCCATCGCGCTGGGCGCTTGCTCGTCAGCGTCACGATCAACGGAGGCTGCCGCGCCGAGCGTCGCGACCGCGGCGCCTGCAATACCTAACGAGTTGCCGCTCAAGTACGTCGGTCCGCCGACGCGGCCGGCCATCGCCGCGGCGGACATGATGACCCGGCTCTACGTCCTCGCCGACGACTCGATGATGGGGCGCAGCGCCGAGACCGAGTACAACGCGAAGGGAGCGCTCTACATCGAGCGCGAGGTCAGGCGGTTGGGGCTCGAGCCCGCGGGCGAGAACGGGACCTATTTCCAGTTCCCGCTCGAACAGCGCGAGATGGACCCGGCAACGAGCGTCACCGTGGGCGACCGGCCGCTCACGATCTGGAAGGATTTCGCCCCGCGGGATCAGGGCGACGGTGCTCGCACGTTCGACGGCGCACCGGTCGTGTATGTCGGCTCGTTAGGCGACCCGCAGCGGCTCCTGCCGCCGTCGGCGGTCGCCGGGAAGATCGCGCTCGTCACAGTCGCGAAAGACGCTCAGGGGCGGGGCAACTTCAACGTGAATCGGGCGCAGCTCACGGCGCACTTCTCCGAAGCGGCCGCCATCGCGATCGCGAGCCTGGACTACCTGCCGCCAGGCTACATGCAACAGTTCTACTCGGTGCAGGTCGCGCCCAAGGGATCGTCCGATTCGCGGCCGAGGCCGAACTATTTCTATGTCTCCACGGCGGTCGCGCGGGCGATGCTCGGTCGAGACGCGGAGTCGGCGCAGCCGGGTACTGTGGGCGGCGTAGTACACGGACAGGTCCGATACGTCGTGAAGGAAGCTCCGGCACGAAACGTCGTCGCGATCATCCGCGGGTCGGACCCGGCGCTGCGTGGGGAATACGTCGCCATCGGCGCGCATAACGACCACGTTGGTTACAACAACGAGCCCGCCGACCACGACTCGGTGAAGGCCTTTCAGATGGTCGCGCGTCCCCAGGGCGCGGACAACGAAGAGACGCCCGTCAGCGACGCCGACTGGACGCGCATCCGCCACATCGCCGACAGCCTGCGCGCGCGGCATCCGGCGCGTCGCGATTCGATCTACAACGGGGCTGACGATGACGGCTCGGGGACGACGACGGTGCTGGAGATCGCGGAGGCGTTCGCGAACGCCAAGGTCAAGCCCCGGCGCTCGCTGCTGTTTGTCTGGCACACGGGAGAGGAGCTCGGGCTGCTCGGCTCCTCGTACTTCACGGATCATCCGACGGTTCCGCGCGACTCGATCGTCGCCCAGCTCAACATCGACATGGTTGGCCGCGGCGGAGCGAACGACATCACGGGCGTAACGAAGGCCGGCGCGCTCATTCACGGTGGCCCCGGCTACGTGCAACTGATCGGATCGCGACGGCTATCGACGGAGCTTGGCGATCTCGCCGAGAAGGTGAACACGGAGCAGCGAATCGGTCTCGCGTTCGATTACTCGCTCGACGCGAACGGGCATCCGCAGAACATCTATTGCCGCAGCGATCACTACATGTACGCGCGGTACGGGATCCCGATCATCTTCTTCACCACCGGCGGTCACGCCGACTACCATCAGCTGACCGACGAGCCGCAGTACATCGACTACAACCGTATGGAGCGCGTGGGGAAGCTGGTGTACGGGATTGCGGAGCGGGTCGGGAACCTGGACCACCGCGTCGTGGTCGATAAGCCGAAGCCGAATCCGCGAGGTGGGTGTCAGCAGTAAAACTGCCGGGGACGGGGGACGGACGACGGGCGGCGGCTAGAAGCGAGAACCCTCGGGATGGTCATCTCACTGAGAGGCTTCCCGAGGGTTTCCGTTCTTTCAGCGTCGCCCGTCGCCCGCCGCCCGTCCCCGGGCAGTTCGTTAGGCCGCCGCCAACGTCGCCGTGTCGTATACGTAACGTTCGTGGATGATTTTTCCACTCTGCCATGTCTGGATCGCGATCTCGTCCATCCTGTACTGCATTCCGTCCGCGGTCGTGTAGTCGAACACCCAGTTGATCGCCGCGCGGTCCCCTTCGACGACGACCGAGACGAGAGTGAACGTCAGCGCCTTGAGCGACCCGTAGAAGTCCGCCTCACGCGCGTAGTTCGCGGCGAAGCCAACGACGGGCGCGGAAACGTTCTCCTGCATCGCGACGTTCTCGGCGTAGTAGCGGGTCATGGCCTCGAGCATCTGGCCGTTCTCGACGAGCCTGATGAGGTCGAGGACCTGTGGCTTGATTGACATGGTGGTAACTCCGGAAGTGAAGTGAGTTGTCGAACAGGGTTACGCGGCCCGGCGCCCGGCTGCCGCCGTTGGTCCGGGGTGCGTCCCGCGACTCGCGAGCCTGGTCTTACCCAACCGCGTGGACAGCCATGCGTCCACAGAGAGCGCGCCGCTGCCGTTCAACGCGACGACGGTGCCCAGGCCGATCGCGAGCAGGTGGTACTCGAAGCCTTCTGTGCCGGCGGGCAACCCGCCAAACCAGTTCATGAAGAAGCCGTTAGGCGCGTGCGTGGTGATCGCCCCGGCCATGATGCCGATGATGCCGAGAGCGGCAAGGCGGCCAGCGAGTCCCAGGAGGAGCGCGAAGGGCGCGATGAGCTCGGTGGCGATCGCGAGTGCAGCGAGCGGTGCGGGGAAGCCTAACGTTTGCGTCATCCACGCGAGAGTGCCGCCGAAGCCATAGCCGCCGAACAGGCCGAGCGCATGCTGGAAGCCGTGGGGGATCATGATCGCGCCCAGCGCGATGCGCGCGGCAACGGTGCCGGCGTCCGGATTCGTGGAGAGGAGTCTGCGAAGCATGGGAGGGAAGGTTGATTGTTGTGGCAATAGTTGTCTGAGCATCTATTATGCGCGACGCCCATGATCCCGAGGCGTCGGTTCAGGGGCTTTGGCCGGGGCCTGGCAGCATCGTTAGGTCCTGGCCAGCGCGGCGTTGCGGGGCGCCCCGCGCTTGGCGTTGGTTTGGCGCACGGCGTCGAGCAGATCGATGAACCGCTCGAGCTCCGACTGGCTGAGGGATACCACAGCTTCCTCGTCCGCCGCGTTGACGAGCGGGTCCAATGTGTCGAGCAGTTTGCGACCGGCATCGGTCACGCCGCAGAGCACCTGCCGTCGATCCGGCACGCTCCGCTCGCGCTGGATGAGGCCTGCGTCCTCGAGCTTGTCGAGCAGTCGCGTGATCGTGGTGCCCTCCTCGATCATCCGTTCGCGGATCGACAGCGTCGGAATCCCGCCAGACGCCGCACCGCGGATGATCCGGAGCGCGTTGTACTGCGCCAGACTGAGCCCATACGGCTCGACGACTCGCGCCAACGCCCGGTTCACGATCGATGCGGTGCGGAGCAGGGCGATCGTGGCCTCCTGCGCGGTCGACCGGAATGGCTTGGTCTGCCGGATCTCGCTCTGAACGGCGCTGGACCTGCTGCGACTCGACTGCCTGGGACTGGCCACGGTTGATCGGATGAGTGTTTCGATTGCTCTAACAATAGTTGCTATAATAACTATTAGCCGGCGCATGTCAAGCCTCGCCTTCCACTGCGACTTCCGCCGCGCGACATCATTCAATGAAGTCTCGAGCCCCCTGCCGTCGAGACGCGCACACTGAAATACCAGAGCGAAGAGGAGTCGCCCCATGATCACCGCCGAGCTGCTCAAACGCATTCCACTCTTCGCCGGCATTCCCGATGACGAACGCGCCTCGCTCGCCGCGCGGGCTGCGGACGTCAGACTCAACGCCGACGAATGGCTGATCCTCGAGGGACAAACGCCCTCCTTCTTTGCCCTGCTCGAGGGGCGCCTGTCCGTCGAGAAGAACATCGCCGGCCGCGATCAGCAGCTCACAGTCTTCGAACCTGGCGACTACTTCGGTGAAGTGCCGCTGCTCCTGGCATCGCCGGCGGTCGCGAGTGTCCGAGCCATCGAAGCGTCGCGCGTCGCCCGGCTGGATCCGCTGGATTTTCACGACCTGATCTCGCACTGCCGTGTGCTGAACGGTGAGATCATGAAGACGATGGCGAAGCGCGTCAGTTCGTTGCAACAGATCGTCGTCGACACACCCATGACCGCCGCAACGCTGATCGGACGGCAAAGCGATGGCGCCTGTCTGGACCTCCGCGAGTTTCTCGCGCGCAACCGCGTGACCTTCGCGTGGCGCGACCTCGACGATCCCGACGGCATCGAGCGGCTTGTCTGCGACGAGATTCTTGCCTCGAGCGACGACGCGACCACCGCGTTCGCGGGTGTGAAGCTGCCGCTCGTCATTCTGAACGACGGCCGCCGCCTTCAAGCGCCGAAGCCACGCGAGCTCGCAGACGCCCTCGGGTTGCAGACGGCGCCGCTGCATAACGAGTACGACGTGGTGATCGTCGGGGGCGGGCCAGCCGGTCTGGCAGCGGCGGTCTACGGCGCCTCCGAAGGGCTTCGCACACTGCTGGTCGAACGGACGGCGTGTGGGGGCCAGGCAGGCACCTCGTCACGCATCGAGAACTACCTCGGATTCCCCGGCGGGCTCTCCGGCGACGACTTGAGTGGAAAGGCGCGCCAGCAAGCGCTCAAGTTCAACGCCGAGCTGCTCGTTGCGCGATCCGTCGTGTCGATCGATCCCGGTGATGCGACGTCGCCCGACGATACCGAGCACACGGTCGTGCTCGATGACGACACGCGCCTAACGACCAAAGCGGTGATCCTCGCCAACGGCGTGCAATGGCGCAGGCTCGACACGCCCGGTATCAACCGGTTGACGGGCCACGGCGTCTATTACGGCGCGGCCGGAACCGAGGCGTTTGCCGTCCGTGGCTGCCGCGTCCACCTGATCGGCGGCGGCAACTCGGCCGGCCAGGCGGCGATGCGCCTCTCGGACTACGCGGAGTCGGTGACGATGCTGGTGCGCGGCCCGTCCCTCGCGGCAAGCATGTCGCAGTACCTCATCAACCAGCTCGCGACGAAGGCCAACGTCACGATCGAGACGCACGCCGAGGTGCTGGCGGCCGAGGGGTCGAGCAGGTTGGAGGCGCTGCAGATCGCGACCGGGTCATCACGCCGGCGCGAGCGTCGCGAGAGCGATGCGCTGTTCGTGTTCATCGGCGCGCACGCCGAAACCGCGTGGCTGCCGCCAAATCTGATTCGCGACCAGTGGGGCTATGTGTGCACCGGACGCGACGTGATGGATCTCCTCGAGGAGCGCGAGGCCGGCACGTGGCCGCTCGAGCGCGACCCGTACCTGCTCGAGACGAGCGTGCCGGGCATCTTCTCCGCGGGCGACGTGCGGCACGGCTCCATCAAGCGCGTGGCGTCGAGCGTCGGCGAAGGCAGCATGGCGATCGCGTTCGTGCACCAGTATCTGGCTGACACAAGAGAGGCAATGCTGGCGGATCGCGTTGCAGGCTGAGTTGCGCCACCCACGGCTTCGGGGTTTCGCCAAGCTTTTTCATTGAACGGCAATGAAGCGGATCGTGCTGAAGAAAACCGGATGAGTACCTAACGAGGAAGGTTTCCCACGCACCGAGCCCAGACTTTCTCGAGGGAACGGCCTCGGGAGGCTCGTCTCTCCGAGGCCATGGTTTCTCAGTCTCGGCTCGTTGCGAGAGCGTGCCTGAATGCAGAGTTGGATCCGGCCGTTTCAGCCCGATCCGCTTTATCGCTGGTGAATGAGAAATCTTGACGAACCAGGATGCATGGCATCAGAACTTTGCCTTGAGCCCCGCCGTCACCGTACGCCCGGGGACGATCGTCGCGTTATCGGGCTCGCCGCGCTGCTGGCCGAGCAGGTTATCGCCCGTCACCATGAACGAAAGGCCGCGGAAGAGATCGCGTGAGAAATTGGCCCGGAGGCGCGTCACGCCACCGTAGTCCCGCCAGTAGCTCCGGAGTCGGTCGCCAACGAGCTCGCCCGGCGCAAGGCCGCCGCTCGTCAGCGCCTGCGCCACGGCGACGCGATCGTAACCCGTCCAATCCGACGCGCGCGCCAGCGTGAGTGACGAGAACCAGCCCTTCCCCTGCCACGAACCGCTCACGCTCCCGGTGCGCGCGGGCACCTCGAGCATCCGGTCGCCTGGCTGCAGGTCACCCGTGTACCCCGACGCGACCCGCTGCACGCGGCTATCGACCAGCGAGAGCGAGCTGCCGAGCGACAAACGACCGAAGTCGACAGTACTCGTAAACTCCCACCCTCGATTGGCGATCTCGCCGACGTTCTGCAATTCGTACGCGACGTACGTCTGGTCGTAGGCGTCGTCAAACCGTGCGCCACGGGATGAGGCGCCGTCCGGGACCGCGATCGGCACGGATTGAATCAGGCCAGTCGCCTTCTGGTCGAACCGCGTCACGTGGAAGCCTAACGTTCGCCCGACAAACAGGTCCGCACCGGCCTCGATGCCTGCCTGCTGCTCGGGCGTGACGTCATACGCGACGAGCGTCGCGCGCCGCCCGCTCCACCCGAGCTCATGGATCGCGCCCTGCACCGGCCGCTCGCCCTTGCCGTACGCGGCGCGCAGCTTGAGCGTGACGTCGCCTCGATCGCCGACGACCGCGCCACCAAGCATGGGGAGCGAGCTCACCCGCGTGGAACCGAGCAGCGCATCGTCGCGCTCCAAACGCAGCCCGGCGGTGAGGAACACGTGGTTCTGCAACGACGTATTCGCCTGCGCGACCAGCCCGCTGTTACCCCGCCAGCCGATGAGCTGTGCTTCCGAGCCGCCCGCTGACTCGCCGGGTCGCGGCATGTAGTCGCGGCCCTGGCCCGATACCGAGAGTACCGCGGACTCCTCGCGAACGGCCGCGTGCTCGGCGGTCAATGTGAGGACGGTCGCCGTCTTGTCGGTCGATCCGAAGCGCGCCGCGCTCGTGAGGCGAGCCGTGATGCGATCGCCGCCACCGCGCGACGCCGCCAGCGCGGAGTCGGTCGCGCTCGGGATCGGCCCGTCATCCAGCGCCGGATTCGCGAGCCGATAGCCATCGACACCGAGGACGACCGTATGCGTCCATCGTTCGTTAGGCGCCCAGACGAGGTTGCCGCCGACCGTATACTGGCTCACGGACTGCGTCTTGCCCGAGTCGCCGAGGAATGACGGGCCGTAGGTCTGCGTCGGCGCCATCTGTCGTGGGTCGTTCCCCCATGTCGAGTAACCAGGACCGCCGGGAGATGACCCGCTGCGCTGTGGCATCGGGCCGGGCTCCGCGCGACCCGTGAGTCCGCTCAGCAGGGGATTCGCCGGCGACCCTGCGCGCTCCGAGAAGAGGCGCGCGGTGCCGCTGAACACGGTCTTTGCCCCGACGACGCGCATGTTCCCGTTCGCCGCGATGGTCCGTGCGAAGGCCCCGGGGATGTACGCGCCTAACGTGTTCACGCTCAGGCCGAGGCCGGCCGAGCGTTCGGCGGTGCCGGTGCGGAACGCGAGCGAGTGCTGTTGCGTGAGCACGCCCTGCGGCGCGAACTGGCTGCCCGTCACGCCCGCGCTGCTCGCGAGCTGCAGTCGCTGGCCGTCCGGTCCCGCCCCGTCGTGCCGCGTGATGATGTTGATCACGCCACTGTTGGCGTCCGCGCCATACAGCGCCGAGCCCTGTGGCCCGCGAATGACCTCGACGCGCTCGATCGTGGACGGATCGAATTGCTGGACGATCAGTGGGTTCGCGACCTCGATCCCATCGATGTACAGCTTCGGGGAGCTGAGCCCGAACGAGCTCGCGCCACGGATGCTGCCGTACCGCGCCATGAGCGTGGTCGGCGACTGCTGCCACATCCACACGCCTGGTACGTTGCCGTCGAGTAAGCGTGCCAGCGAGCCGTTGTCCTCGTGCGCCAGCTTGTCCCGGCTCACGACGTCGAGCGAGATCGGTACGGATCGCTGTGCATTGTCCAACGACGTCCCAATCACGACAACGCGATCGAGCACGCTCGCTCGGCGCGCACTGCCCTCATCGGTAGGTGGATCGGTCGACGCTGTGCGGCGTGCCGGCGCGAGAACGACCTGATCGTCTCCCGCGACAACCGGCTCGAGCTCCGTTCCCCGCAGTAGGTCGGACAGCACTTCGCCAGCCGCCACCGACCGATACGCGAGGCACATCTGGCGATCGAGCGGCAGCAGCTCGGCCACATACGAGAGGCGAACGCGAGCAGCGGAGGCGAGCTGCGTGAGACCATCGCGCAGTGTGACCTTGTCGCCTACGAGCGTGACCTCGCGGTCGAGCGGGGCGGGCCACTGGCGCGGTGTCCTGCTCGCGATGGTCGAGACCGTGCACGCCGCTTGCCCGGCGGCGGATGCCACGGGTGTGACGAGGCCGAGGGCCGCTAAAATCGACGCGATCGCTCCGCGCGTGACGATGACATCCCGCAACGTGGGAGCGGCCCTCCGCACGCTCATCGCGGCCGGGGCGACGTCGGCTTGATGACGGCCGTGTTGCCCTGGCGCTGAACCTCTGCGCCCAGGCTCAACGCGATCACTTCGAGGACGCGGTCAGCACTGTCGCCGTCGAACGTCATGGACAAGTGACGGCTGGCGAACGCTGAGTCGATCACGAGATCGATTCCGTACCACCGGCGCAGCTCCGATCGCACCGATGAAACCGGTGCCTCGCGGAACACCAGGCGACCGTGGGTCCATGCGGTATCGCGCTCGGCGGTGCCACCGCGCTCTACGAGCGTGCGGCCATCCAGCCCGAGCGTTCCGGCATCGCCAGGGCGTAGCACGACGGCGGCGTTAGGCGAAGCGGTTGCCGGGGCGAGCGAGACCGATCCCGATGTGACGGCGACGCGCACGCCCGAATCGCCACCGACGCGAACGGTGAACGTCGTCCCCAGATCGCGGATGTCGGCGCTGCCCGCGTGCACGACGAACGGCCGCGCCGCGTCGTGTCGCACGTCGAAGAACGCCTCTCCTGTTAACTCAACTTCACGCACCGTATTTCCGTATCCCATCGCCACGGTCAAACGACTTTCGGGAGCGAGTAGAACACGCGTCCCATCAGCAAGTCGTACCGAATCCCGCTGGCCGACGTTTGTTGCAAAAACCTGGGCAGCCAATGTGGGGGTATACCCGGGCGTCTGCCGGGAGTGCCACCACAGCCCTCCGCCGATGAGGATTACGGCGGCCGCGGCCGCCGGGAGCGCCAGGGTCCGCCATCGACGAACGGGCACCGCGACGCGGGGCGGGGGAGTGCGAGCGGGACGCCGGCTGCCGATCGGGATCACGTCCGCAGCGTCACGCCGCTCGGTCACCCGCTTCAATGCGGCTTCGACGTCGAGATTTGCCGGCGTCGCGCTCGCAAGCAGCCCCGTCGCGTCGTTGAGCGAGCTCAGTGCCGATGCCTCGTCCGGATGCGTGTCGAGCCACCGCTGGACGGCAGCCGCCTCGTCGGGAGTGCATTCGCCGGCGAAATACCGGGCGATCGCCTCCCAATCGGCGGAGTCGTCTAGAGGGTTCGGTGTCTCGTTGGGCATGGAGCTCGAATCGGGAGAAAGATACGGCTGAGTGGCTGCACCCCTAAATACACTCGACTGCGACGGAACCCCTACGAAGGTCGGGAATCGGGAAAAGGGAATCGGGAATCGACCGGGGTTATCGAATTACCCGGCGGATAGACATGCGACCTGAGACGCCACCATGTGTGCCGATCGCGCTCCGGGAAAGTAGCTTCCCTCGCTGAATTCGCATTCGCTTC
>Ga0207701_10001005_pt1 | contig 29785 bp, 23 predicted proteins | sample KBSSwiSSwithPhiX_FD_184294 | JGI IMG/M metagenome (GOLD analysis project Ga0207701, IMG submission 184294) | Switchgrass rhizosphere bulk soil microbial communities from Kellogg Biological Station, Michigan, USA, with PhiX - S5 (SPAdes) (version 2) | ecosystem: Environmental > Terrestrial >... | reverse complement strand
ATGGCTTTCCCGCAATGCGAAAAAGATACCGATTGATTAATTAAAGCAAACCGGGCCTCGTGACCCGGTTTTTTTGTGACTGTTCGTTTGATCAATGGAGTTTATGCCGTGAATTGCGATGGTCGGTGTAACGAAACAAATGGCAGATTATCTTACATAAGCTAATTATTCTGTGGGTTCGTGGAGACACGAACCATGGCAGCAGTGATTGATGAGTTTTGAACAATGGCTTTCCCGAAATGCGAAAAAGATACCGATTGATTAATTAAAGCAAACCGGGCCTCGTGACCCGGTTTTTTGTGACTGTTCGTTTGATCAATGGAGTTTATGCCGTGCATTGTATAATCGGTGTAACGAATCAAATGGCAAGTTATCTCACATAAGCTAATTATGCTGTGGTTCGTGGAGACACGAACCATGGCAGCAGACACGAACCACAGCAGCAGAATTCGACATTTTTTTTCGCACTAGTTCATAAGCCCGGCGATCAGGTTAATGGTGAGAGCCACTACAAAAGTGTTGAGTGCAAAGGAAAGCATTCCATGAAAAAGTGCTACCCGCCGTATAACGCGTGAGGTAATATCAACATCAGAAACCTGGAAGGTCATCCCTAACACAAAAGAAAAATAGGCGAAATCAATATAATCTGGTTTTTTCTCCTTTGGAAATTCTAATCCTTCAGCATGCTTTGTGGGATCGTTTGTATCATTGGCATAATACAGGTGTGCGTAATGAAAACCAAATATGGTGTGGACCATTACCCACGAAAATAACATACCGCTTATGGCAACCGGTATATAAATAATTTGAGGTGTATCTTTTGCAGTTCCGGACAGCATCAATAAAAGCACGGTGAAAAGACTGGCAAAGGACGTTAATAAAATCAACAACAATACATAGAGCCGGCTGCCATCTTCCTCCCTCGAATGTTCCCGGATTTCAGTGGTAGTTCGCATAAAAAACACGATCCAGCTTGTAACGATAAAGGATAACGCAAACGCCGCCCATGCTATCATGATCTTTACAAGCACAGCGAGGTCTAAGTTCATGATCAATAAAAAAACGATAGTTGCAAGGAGCAGGCTGATCATCAACCGCGTCAGCGGCCGCATGCGTAAAAAAATGTTGGACCCTTTCTTTTTTGCTGATCTACCTGCCATAAGTATCATTTTACTGGTCAGTGTGAATTCTGATTCTTGAAATGCCTTTTAAACCACTTCTTGTCCCATACTTGATAAGGGATTGCAACAGTAGAAACAGAATCTATGTGTTATTCTATTGTGCTCTATGTCCTATGTGGTTCAAATCTTTCTCAGACCTGCTCTTATTTTTTTACATGCGCCTTGTACGTTCCATTCGGCTGAATAGCCGTGAGGCCAACCGCCTTTTCACCATCTGTTTCAAATTTCAATGTATAGCCGGGTACACCTTTAACGGTAAATGTATTCAGCGATGACGGGACTAACTCGTACTCCCCCTGGCCGGGGGCAGATACCCAAAGGGCATCACCTTTCATCATCGTTGTCGCAACCACGTCAACACCTTCAAATTCGAATACAGCAACATATTTTGCCAGGTCTTTTGCCGTCACACTAAATGTTGATTTGCCCTGCAACTGGTCGAGCTTCTGTTTCGTGTCTTCACTTTTAGTAATGGCCCATGCTTTTTCGTAATTGGCGATGGCGCCCGCTGTATCTTTTTTTGCGATCAGCCCATCAGCATAAGAGTCATATACATTTCCGCTTTCCGGGTAGTTTTCGATATTCATTTGAAAAAATGCAACCGCCTTGTCATACTGTTTTTGCGAAAGTGCAAAGTAACCAAGACCGTTTATGGACATTTCCGGGGGAGAAACTTTGTATCCCATCTGTTTTGAAACTTCCTCGTAATGCTTTTTCATTTTCTGCACCAGTTCGCTTCCCGGGCTCATAAAGTCGCCGGGACCAGTTTTTAACCGGTACCAGCTAAAAATAAATCGCAGACCATCATACTCCGATATAAGGGGAACAGAACCATGATCATCGTCACCATAATATTTGCTGGCATACTTCAAACCATTTTTTGAATTTGACTTTATAAATTTATCCATCGCGAAAATAGAGCGTATGTGCCTGGTGTTTGTCGAAGTATCTTTCTGCATTTTCTGCAGCGACATTCCCTCTGACATGGTGTTGGCAATACCCACATATAAACTGGTGCCGTCATATTTTTGCCCGCTGAGTTTTTGTTCGGTAGCTTTTAAGAACTTCTCTTTATCATACCACATGCTTGGATCGATTGCGATATAGGCATTGAACAGCTTCGTGTGGTTGGTGAGGATCTGCATAACTGCTAAGCCGCCAAAGGAGTGGCCTACCAGTGTTCTGAAAGGTTGCGTGAGATAGGTCGAATCAACATGCGGGATGAGTTCCTTTTCCAAAAAAGCCGCGAAGTTTTCACCGCCGCCTGTTGTTTTTGAGAAGGAACTATCCATCATTGGCGGATCGCTTTCCACATGGGTGGGCGTGAGGTCCCTGGTCCTGTCGGTATTGGGTATAGCCACCACGATCATTTCCGGAAAAATGGTATTGCCATTCACCTGGCTTAATTGCTGTATCATTCCCACGACAGAGTTAAAATGTGCATCCCCATCGAGCAGGTAAAGAACAGGAAAGCGTTGCTTGCTATTTTGCAACCCGGAATTCATATTTGGGACATATACCCAAATTTTTCTTTGTTCTTTCAGGACAGTGGAGTAAACACTGTCGACTTTTCCAATGATTATTTTATTATCTGTTTGTGCATAGCCGTGCGATGCAATGATTAGACTAAGAATAAAAAAGCAAATATTTTTCATGTTGAGTTGTTAAATGATGCGACCAGAATATGGCTGTCAAATGTATTTCAAAATATACGAAAATTGTTTTTTCAGCGCCTGCGATCTTGAACAATAAGAATTGTATAGCGGCCTCCAAGTGTGTTTGTACAAAGCAGGCGAACCAGTGCTGTTATTTTTTCCAAACCGAAAGGTTCCGCTGACAACTATTTTTAGGACTAAAATAAGGTCGGATTGATGTTTCTAAAATCGGTAAAACATATCCATACCCCATACGAGCGGATCGGTTGTTGGGAAAGACCCCGGGTCTAGCCCGGGGTGACGTCGACGAGAATAAAGAATCTTAGGTGTCATGCCGGGCTAGACCCGGCATCTTTCCCAGGTGTTTGCCCAAAAAAATATGCCTTGGTCCGTGTCCTAGCTATCTGGACACCACCACACAGCCTGGCGTATATATAAGTCGCTTTTCATTAAGAGGTTTACTGAACTTTTCACGGCAAGTATAAAGTGATGGCAAATTAATGGAACACGATAGGTACAACGTACCATACCTGAATGTTTCGTATTTTCAAAGCAGCATTTGTATTGCTTACCTTCAAGTATTTCTGATGCGCTATTTATATCGTTTGATTTTCTTTTTATTCTGCAGTATTTTCTTTTTTGTCGGAATGTACATGGAAACATCAGCACAGGATATTGCCATTAACCAGGACGAATCAAAAGTGCCGGCCTATACATTGCCTGATCCGTTAAAGGGCGCAGATGGGAACCGGGTTGCCAGTTCGCAACAATGGTTACACCATCAGCGTGCGGCCATGCTTAAATTATTTGCAGTAAATGTGTATGGCAGAATGCCGCGTAAACCCGCGAACATGAGGTTTAAAATAACTTCTGTTGATTCGTTTGCATTGGGAGGATCAGCTATACGCAAGCAGGTGACTATCTTATTTACCAGCGCCGCATCAGCACCTTCCATGGATTTGCTGATCTACCTGCCAAAATCTGCAAAAGGACCTGTTCCTACTTGTATCGGCTTGAATTTTTATGGCAATCAAACAATCCAAGCAGATAACGGCATCCGGTTATCCACACGATGGGTAATGAATGACGAACAAAAAGGCCTGGTAAATAACCGGGCAACGGAAGCTTCGAGAGGAAAAGATGCTGGTAAGTGGGCGGTGGAAGAAATCATTAACAGGGGATATGGGTTAGTCACTGCTTATTATGGGGATTTGGAGCCTGATAACCCGGAAGGCTGGAAAACCGGTATACGAACCACACTGAAAACTGAATTATCCATAACTGAGAATGAATGGGGCGCTATTGGTGCATGGGCCTGGGGTTTAAGTCGCATAATGGATTACCTGGAAACTGATGCAGCTATTGATGCAAAAAAAGTTGTGATAACAGGACACTCCAGGTTGGGCAAAGCATGTTTATGGGCAGCTGCAAATGATGAACGCTTTGCCATTGTTGTTTCTAACAACTCAGGTGAAGGCGGTGCCGCTTTATCAAAACGTTGGTTTGGTGAAACAATAGAAAGGATAAACACTTCGTTCCCGCATTGGTTCGCGCCGGCTTTTAAACAGTACAACAAGCATCCGGAACGATTACCGGTAGACCAGCACATATTACTTGCCTTGATAGCTCCAAGGCCATTGTATGTAGCAAGCGCTGCCAATGATTGGTGGGCAGACCCCAAAGGCGAATTTCTTAGTGCGAAAAACGCAGAACCTGTTTATGCTTTATTTGGTAAAGAAGGAATGGGTGTAACTGATATCCCTCCTGTTGACCATCCTGTTGGTGAAACCATCAGGTATCATATACGTACAGGCGAGCATGATTTTACTTTATATGACTGGCAGCAGTATCTTGACTTTTCAGATAAACAATTCGGAAGAAGCAGCAAGAATCAATAGGGATCGAACCAGCGCAACATCACTTTTTCATAAACACGGTATCTGTTAAATGGATCACGCCATTTGAAATTTTCTGTTGGCGGATTTCGATGGGGTTATCATTAATATTCACCCTGCCATCTTTTACCGTAACCAGTAATTCCTTGCCGTTTATGGTTGTTAATTTATCACCATCCTTCAGGTTTTGAAAACTGACCATGCTATCCAGGATATGATTATGAAGCAGGTCAGTAAGCGCCGGCTTATTCTCTGCTGTTAACAGGTCGTCCATGAAACTATTTCCCTGTTTTTCAAACGCAATATCAGAAGGTGCGAAAAAAGTAAATGGACCGCTACTACTGAGCAACTGGTCAAGATCGGAATAATGAAGACCCTTCTTTAACGTTTTCATGCTCTTGTCTGTATTGACAACTTGCGTAATATTTGACATGTATTAGATTTAAGTGCCGGTAGAATAACCGGCAACGCCAAAAGGTACGCTTTAATAAGCAATTCTCACAGAATTGTGCATAAGGTTGACAAACCGGTGTTGTAGTTTGTGATCGTAGAATGATGGCATTTGTCAACACTCGCTCGCCTTCAGCGACCCGTTTTTGTGAGGACTGCCAATAGAATCTTCGTATTCGAACGATGTTCAAGGAAGCAACGCTCCTTCTCCAAGGTCACCGTTTTTGCGAGGACTGCCAGTTGAATCTTTGTATTCGAACGATGTTCAAGGCAGGACGAAGCAATCTGAATACATAATACGTTAGATTACTTCGGCCAACCCGCCAGGGTATTTAGTGCAACGTTGCTAGTAGCTGGCGCTTACAATGACGCGGTATTTACTTGTGTAATAAACAATCTATATGCAGCTTGTTGCTGATTTTAAGTAAAATGGATGCAACGTTTCTAATCCAAGGTCACCGTTGCGAGGACTGCCAGTAGAATCTTCGCATTCGAACGATGTTCAAGGCAGGTCGAAGCAATCTAATATCAAATCTAAAGGCTTCGGCCAGCCGCCAGCCTCGCAAAAACCGAGTGTCGGAAAGCTCAGAACGCGGTTTCCTGCTCTGGCCCCTCCTTTAAAATCACTATCTTCCTCCAAACTGTTTTATGCGTTTCCTATTACTTACCTTTTTTCTTACCATCGTGCAGGCGGGTTTTCCCCAGCCACTGATCAAAAACACTAATGTCGCCGACGTAGAAAATAAAAAGATGTTAGTAGGCTACAATGTAGTTGTGCTGGATGGCAAAATTATTTCGGTAGATAAAGACAAACAATACAAATTGCCGCAAGGGACTGAAGTGACAGATGGCAGCGGCAAAAGGCTGGTACCGGGATTTACGGACGCTCATGTACATTTTTTCCAGAGTCCCGGGATCTTGCCCGCAATTTAACTAACTACTGGAAGACGTTCGCCTGAAACAATTTCCCATCTGTCAGGGTAACGATTTGATTTAACCCATTTTTGAACGTCAAGTTGAACGTGCCATTTAAATCACACATATCTGCCTTAAGCGTACAGAGGCATGTAATTTCAAAATACGATTCATTTTCACAATTAGATTTTGTGAAATTGATCGTTCCTGACTCATAATAATAGATTTCATCTGGTGATAAAACATTACCGTTTTGGTCCGCCACAGGTATTTGAAAATTGCAGTCACCAAGGCTGTCAATATATGGAATAGGAAAACTCTTTGGCATCAGAACGGCACATATACTACCGCTGCTTGATTTTCTAATGTCAAACCAATACGGAAAATCAGTTGGTACCCCTATAGTAGTTCCGTAATTAGTAGCGCTGCGGAGCCGAAAATTCCCGGCTGCGGGGCTTCCGGCGCCAAACTTAAACTCATCTAAAACGTATTCAGTGCCATTCATTTTGAAATTCATGGATTCTGTTTGAACAGGCTCCTTTTTGTCTTTACTGCAGGAACATAAAATACATAAGACAACGGAGCCAACCATAAGTTTTGCAATCATAGTAATTTGTTTAAGATAAAAAGCAGGGAACTAAATCGAGGAAACAGCCCGGGAGGATGAAGTAGAACGGTAATGATTTTTCAATCTAACCTTAAAAACGAACAATACCAAATTAAATCCTATAACACCACTAATGAGTGGCCGTAGGGTTGAATGAAACCAGGACAAACTAGGGGAATTTAGACCAGGAAACAGCTGGCCAGGTTGGGCGATACGAGGGCAACGGTTTTTAAAAATAGAATATGATTGGATTAGCCATTCTAAAACCTGTAAAGCAACAAGCCATATCCTACACCAGCGGGATCAGATGTCCGCGCCGTTTGAAAAGCCATCCACCTGCCATCATTTGAAATAACGGGGTTGGACGCTTTGCCTCCTTCGTAATCATTGAAGGAAGTGAGGCGTGTAAAATCTTTTCCTGTACCATCGAGTTTCAGTTTCCATATATCGATATTACCGGAGCCGCGGTCGCCTCCTAGCCAATCGCACTGGTGATCGCTTTCTACACATGAATATTGTCCGTTGGGGAAAATGCCTTCCACTTCATTATAATTGCCGGGAGCATTGGAGAAATTTGTAGCTTTTTTTGTTTGCAACTCAATTCCCCAAACCGATGCCAGGCCTTTTGGTTCATAGCATGTAAACGTCAGCTTCGTATCATTATCATAAAAGTCCTGCGCCTCCAGTACACAATTCCGGTCTTTGCTTTCATATACGGGTTTCTTATTGATCAGCTTCGGTTCGGCGCCAGAGAGATCGAGATAAGCCGTGATGATGCGCGAACCGCCATCGGGTAAATCTTCGGCATGCGTTTCTGCAAACGCAATTGTCAGATGTTTTTTCGATACTGCAGCTCCTTCGCTCATCTTTTGTCCCAGCTTAACTGGTTTGGAGCCGCGTTTCTTACTCAAAAACCAAAGCTCATTATCCCGGGAGCGACTGGTGCTGATATTTTCAAAATGATCCGGCCCGATCAGGATATAATCACCGGTTGAAAGATGCATCACACGTAGAAAGGCAGCTGCAGGAACATTGCACGTGAGGCAACGGATCTGGCGCGTCTTCAAGTCAATGACCATCGCATCGCCAAAACTTTTTGACATAAAGGCAATGCTTTTATTATCGGGTGAAAAATCTGCCCGTTCACCAAACCAGGTTAATACCTCTATGTTGCCAGGTAAATGATCAAGCGGGTTTCCCGGTTTTCTTTTATCAGCGACCTGGAGTAAAAAAATGAGAAACGGAATCCATGACTTCATAAGATCAAAGGTGAGGAATTGGTAGAAAAAATGAATGTATTTTTTACTCGTCTGAAATGTTTTGCCCGAAGCCGGAGACACATAGGACAAATTACTCCTTTCGAGTATAAAATCAGTTGAAGCTTCATGACTGTACAGACTGGCATCATATTTTCGGCATTATCAGAAAATTTAATGATAGCCGGGCTACCTGACTAGCGTATGCTTCGGCGGAAAATTTTAAAAGGAGGAAACGATATGGCAAACAACAAACAAAAAATCATACCACATCTATGGTTTGATAAAGAAGCAGGGGAGGCGGCGGAATTTTACTCCAAAGTCTTTCCGGAATCAAAGATCACCGGCACCTCAATGTTGCACGATACTCCTTCCGGAGATACCGAGCTCGTTTCTTTCGAAGTTTGGGGATGCAAGTTTATGGCGATCTCTGCAGGGCCTTTATTCAAGTTTAATCCGTCGATCTCATTCTTTGTCAATTTTGACCCTTCAATCATCGATAACGCAAGGGAAAGACTTGACGAGATTTGGAATAAGCTATGCGACGGAGGACAGGTCCTTATGGCTCTCGATAAGTATCCATATAGTGAACGCTATGGCTGGGTTCAGGATAAATACGGGCTTTCATGGCAATTGATCCTCACTGATCCGAAAGGTGATGAGAGGCCCATAATCATGCCATCATTATTGTTCGTCGGCGATGCTTATGGCAAGGCGGAAGAATCAATAAAATTTTACAATTCTGTTTTTAAAGACTCAAGAATCGGTGCGATGGTACGTTATGAATCCGGACAGGAACCAGGTAAAGAGGGAACCGTGATGTTTGCAGATTTTAAATTACTTGATACATGGTTTGCGGCAATGGATGGTGCAGGGCAGCACAATTTCAGTTTTAACGAGGCTATTTCGTTTATTGTTCTCTGTAACGATCAAAAGGAAATTGATTATTTCTGGAAAAAGCTTTCAGCCGATCCTACCTCCGAACAGTGTGGCTGGCTTAAAGATAAGTTTGGTGTTTCCTGGCAGATCACCCCTGTTGTCCTGCACGAAATGCTGAGCAATGGAACAAGAGAGCAGGTGGACCGGGTAACGCAAGCATTTTTACCAATGAAAAAGATTGTCATTGCAGACCTGGAGAACGCGTACGGAGTAAAGGAATTTGAGAGAGATTATCCTGTCTAAGTATGCACGGACCACACCGTAACAATCAAAAAGAGGCTGTCTCAAAACTATTGTCAGCCTGAGCCTGCCTTTCGGCAGACAATCCTGGCGAAGGTCGACAGTTTGAATGATTGTCAATTGTCAGCCTGAGCTTGTCGAAGGCTCGCTCAACTCAATATGACAATCAAACTGAGTTTTGAGACTGCCTCTTTTGAAATTAGATAAGCCTCGCTATTATCATGGTTTGTTTTTGAACTTAAAATAAAAGCCCCGGTGGCTGACAGCGTCATGCCAATAATTAATCATAAATGAGCAGCCGGAAGGTCCTTCCTATTCTTCGATTTTTTTCCCGGTAATATCTATCGTGATCCACTTACTTTCTTTCATTACCCTGGCAATGCCATCACTGAAGGGGGCGGCAAATCCGTAGACGCATGGAATCATTTCTTTTCCTGTTTTGTCAATGAATCCCCACATCCCATTTTTGCTGATCGCCGCACGGCCTTCAGAAAAACCGGATGCATTTTCATATATTAAGGGAATGGTAATTTTGCCTGTGCTGTTAATAAATCCATATTTGCCACCTTTCATTATCGCGGCCAGTCCTTCGGAAAACGAAAGAGCATCCCCATACTCCGACGCCACGATCTCTTTTCCAGTGCTGTCCAGGTAACCCCATTTACCGTCCTTCTTTACTGCGGCCATACCTTCTGTAAAATGAAGCGCATCATCGTAGATAACTGGAATGACTAATTTACCTTCTTTCGTTACAAAACCACGTTTTCCATCCTTACTTACCAGGGCCAGTCCGCAGGAGCACTCATCTACAAAGTCATACTGTTTGGCCCAAGACTGGGCGCTGCCGGCGACAGATAGCCATATGCTGGAAAAAAAAAGTATGAATTTCATAACTCAATATTTAGAGTGAATAATCATATTTAACACTAAAAAGATAGCAACAAACATTATCAAAACTTATGATTTGCAGCAGGACAAAGGTTGATTTTTGATCAAAAGGTCCTTCCCTGATCAGAACAGTTGATGATTGGATTTGGCTGTGGAATTATAGAGTAGTAACCCGAAAGAACTTATTCAACATTTTCCAGGCAAAAACAATTTCATCTGAGAATCAACTAACGATCTGACTTTCATCATCTATTTAGCAGGGTAGTACTACTTACTTTAGTAGTATTAATCATCCAAACATGGTTTTATGGAAACGATAAACATTACACGGGCGCACGGAAAACGTACAAATCAACAAAATGCAGTCACAGCCATCATGGATGGAAACGAAGCTGCCGCATATATTGCTTATAAAACGAGTGAAGTTTGTGCAATTTATCCCATTACGCCTTCATCAGCTATGGGTGAATGGGCGGACGAATGGAGTAGCAATGAGGTAAAAAATATTTTCGGCGAAATACCCAAAGTAATAGAAATGCAAAGCGAGGCCGGCGCCGCCGGCGCTATCCACGGTGCATTGCAAGGGGGTGCATTGGCATCCACCTTCACCTGCTCTCAAGGGTTGTTATTGATGATCCCCAACATGTATAAAATTGCGGGTGAATTAACACCCGCGGTTTTTCATATTGCCGCAAGAGCAATAGCCACTCATGCATTATCTATTTTTGGTGATCACAGCGATGTGATGGCAACGCGTGCAACTGGTTTTGGGCAATTGTTTGGTAATAACCCTCAGCAGGCAATGGACATGGCGATGATCGCCACAGCCGCTACGCTCAAGGCAAGAATTCCTTTTCTCAATGTTTTTGATGGTTTTCGCACTTCCCATGAACTCAACAAAGTGTCTGTTATTCCCGAAGATATTATCAAAAAAATGATCGATGAAAAAGCGGTAGACGAACATCGCAACCGTGCATTAAATCCTGAGCATCCATTTGTCCGCGGTACTGCTCAAAACCCTGATGTTTTTTTTCAGAGCCGCGAGGGTTGCAATCAATATTATGACCGGGCGCCTGGAATTGTAGAGGAAATGATGAAGAAATTTGAGCAGCTCACCGGGCGGGCTTATAAATTGTTCGATTATTACGGCCATCCCGAAGCTGAACACATCATCATCATCATGGGTTCCGGTTATGGACCCGTGCATGAAGTCACAAATTACCTGAACGACCGCGGTGAAAAACTGGGTTACCTGAATGTGCATTTGTACAGGCCATTTTCAGTCAAACATTTCATAGATGTAATTCCGCCATCAGTTAAAAAAATAGCTGTGCTTGATCGTTGCAAGGAACCCGGCGCAATCGGCGAGCCCTTGTATATGGATGTGATTAATGCCTTACACAGCAAGTGGGCTCACAGGATGCCGAAAGTGATAGGTGGCCGCTATGGGCTGGCATCAAAGGAATTTAATGCAGGTATGGCCAAAGCCGTGTTTGATGAATTGAAGAAAAGCGCTCCCAAAAATAATTTCACAATTGGTATTGATGACGACGTTACCCATACCAGCCTGGATTGGAATCGAAATTTTTCACTGGAACACCAGCATTTGTTCCGCGGATTGTTCTTTGGTCTTGGCGCAGACGGTACGGTGAGTGCCAATAAAAACACAATCAAGATAGTTGGGGAAGTTACAGATGATTATGTGCAGGGTTATTTTGTTTATGATTCTAAAAAATCAGGTTCTCTTACCGTATCTCATTTACGTTTCGGCGAAAACCCGATTCGCTCAACGTATCTTATTAACGCCGCCAACTTTATTGCCTGCCATCATTTCAACTATCTGAAAAAATATGATGTTTTGAAAGACGCCGAACACGGAGCAACATTTTTACTAAATGCTCCTTATCAAACAGAAGAAGTATGGCAGCAGTTACCGAAGAAAATACAGGAGGAGATCATTGATAAAAAATTAGAATTCTATGTCATCAATGCTTCCAAAGTGGCAAAAGATACCGGGATGGGCTCGCGCATCAATTCAATTCTGCAGACGTGCTTTTTTGCTATCTCCAATGTGATGCCGAAAGCGGAAGCCATTCAATACATCAAGAATGCCATTAAGAAGACTTATGGCCGCAAGGGTGAGGAAATGGTTCAGAAGAATTTTAAAGCAGTTGATCAAACACTGGATAATCTTTTCTACGTTGATTATTCGAACTACACTGTTGGTCAAGGTGACATTGCGACACCCATCAGTGATGGGGCGCCTGAATTTGTTCAAAACGTTTTAGCAAAAATTATTTCAGGTGATGGCGATGACTTGCCAGTGAGCGCATTTCCTGTTGATGGAACTTATCCTTCCGGCACGACCAAATGGGAAAAAAGAAGTATCGCGGAACAGGTTCCTGTATGGGATCCCGAGCTTTGTTCGCAATGTGGTAAATGTTTTTTTGTTTGCCCGCATGCAGCTATCCGTGTAAAAGTTTATGACAGGGAATTTTTGAGCGATGCCCCGTCATTCTTCAAACATACTAATCCTGTAGGCAAAGAATTTTTCAAAGATAAAGAGGCTTATACCCTGCAGGTAGCTGTTGAAGACTGTACCGGGTGCAAATTGTGCACAGAAGTTTGCCCCATTGAAAGTAAATCTGAGCCCGGTCATAAGGCCATCGACATGCAGAATGTATTTCCTTTGAAAGAAACGGAGAAAACAAACTGGGACTTCTTCCTTTCGTTACCTGATATTGACAGGACAAGAGTAAATAAAGGAACGGTAAAGGGTTCACAGTTATTGGAACCTTTGTTTGAATTCTCCGGCGCCTGCAGCGGGTGCGGCGAAACTCCATATCTCAAACTGCTTACTCAATTGTTTGGTGACAGGATGATAACAGCCAACGCTACGGGATGTTCTTCCATTTTTGGGGGCAATCTGCCTACTACACCATGGACAACCAACAGCGAAGGTCGTGGACCTGCATGGGCAAACTCCCTGTTTGAAGACAATGCAGAATTTGGGCTTGGAATCAAACTGGCAACGGATAAAAAAAGAGAAATGGCCTTTCGCCTGTTAAAAAAATTAAGGGAAAAAGTAAACAGCGAGCTGGTAGATGCTATTCTTTCCAATGCCGAAAGCACTGAAGCAGAAATGATTCAGCAAAGAAAATTTGTAAGTGATTTGAAGCATCAGTTGAGAGAAATCAAAACAGAAGATTCGTTCCGCCTGTATGAAATAGCAGAATTTCTAAAAAAGAAATCTATTTGGATTGTAGGTGGGGATGGGTGGGCTTATGATATCGGCTTCAGCGGACTTGATCATGTGCTTAGCACCGGGGAAAACGTAAATATTTTGGTGATGGATACTGAAGTATATAGCAATACCGGCGGTCAAAAATCAAAGGCATCACCGATTGGGGCCAGTGCAAAATTTTCTATCAAGGGAAAGACAACCGGTAAAAAAGACCTGGCTATGCAGGCCATTGCACATGGTAGCGCTTATGTGGCGCAGATTGCCATGGGCGCCAATGATGTTCATGCGCTCAAGACAATTCTTGAAGCAGAAGCATTTCCCGGTCCTTCCATTATTATTGCTTACAGTCACTGCATAGCACATGGTTACGATATGTGTCATGGGCTGGACCAGCAAAAACTTGCCGTGAATACCGGCTACTGGCCTTTGTTCCGCTATAACCCAATGAAAGAAAAAGGACAGAGATTCACCCTTGATTGCAAACCGCCGTCTGTGCAGTTGAATGAATTCTTATATCACGAAAACAGGTTCGCAACCATTAAGAACAATTACCCTCAAAAAGCAGAAGAATTTCTTACTCTCGCCAATGAAGGAGTAAACCGCAAATGGGAAACCCTTGAAGTATTGAAGGCCCTGTGATAATCTATAAAAAAAGGGAAGAGGCCGTCCCAAAAGTCAAGGTCAATAAATACAAAATCGTCGTTGGCGGAAGATGACGGGACGTGAAATTATTTTCATGGCCTAATTAATCGTTATCTTTAAAACAACTTGTTTATTGTATCCTTAATTATATAATCGACTAACAGCTTTATATGAAAGTTATTTTTTTATTTATTGCCGGGATGGCCGTTTGTTGCGCTTGTAATTCCAAAAAGGAAGATGCCCCCGCATCTAAACACGAACTATCGTCAAACGAGGTTCAAATAAAATCAGCATTATTAGCTGCTCCCAAAGAAAAAAGGGATAGCTGCACCGTTTATGGTTATTCGGCCGATAAACAACTTGTTCTTTTAAGACAGGGCACGAATGAATTGATTTGTCTCGCGGACAACCCGGATGAACCTGATTTTTCTGTTGCCTGTTATGTTAAGGACCTTGAACCCTTCATGCGGCGGGGACGTGAGCTGAGAAAGCAGGGGATTACCAACGAGAAATTATTTGATGAACGTGAAAAGGAAGTAAAAGCAGGTACCCTGCTGATGCCCAAACAGCCTGCAGCATTGTATGTTTATACTGCTAAAGACAAAGATTTTGATCGCAAAACCGGCGAGGTAAAAAATGGCTATTTACGCTACGTAGTATATATACCATACGCGACTGCATCCAGTACAGGGTTACCGGAACAACCATCCGCCGACGGAATGCCATGGATCATGAATTCCGGAACACACGGTGCGCATATTATGATCAATCCCTGAAGAAACATTCAAAATTATCCGAAATGAAAGGCATTGCGTCTTTTTTACTGGCGGGGGTATTCTTGCTCTCGTGTAAACAAGAATCATCCGGCGTGTCCGATTCCATCGATGAACTGGCGAGGCAATATGTGCGGCTGGCCCTTGATATTGGCAGGTATGATGCATCGTTTGTCGATGCCTATTATGGCCCCGACTCATTAAAACCTGCTGATGTAAAAAAAGATGCGTTTCCAAAAGATAGTTTCTTAATGAAAGTGCGCCATTTAAAGGATGCTCTTTCGCAGGTGATAGAAAAAGCAAACAATTATTCGGTAAGGTTAAGGGCCAATTGGATGAATGCACAACTGACTGCATTCGGAAGAAGAATAAAGATATTTTCGGGCGAGTTTGCCGACTTTGACACTGAGTCGAGGGAGTTGTATGGAGTTGCGGCGCCGGTTTTCCCGGAATCACATTTCCAGGCATTGGTGTCGCGGCTTGATTCCCTGCTACCGGGGAAAGGCGCGATCGCCGAAAGGTTTCAAATGCTCGCCAACCGGTTTATTATTCCAAAAAACAAATTGGATACCGTTTTTCGCGCTGCTATTGCAGAATGCCGAAAGAGAACAATGGAACATTACTCCATTCCCGCAAATGAAGATTTTAAGCTGGAATTTGTAAACGATAAGCCATGGGGCGGGTATAACTGGTATAAGGGCAATTATCAAAGTATTATACAGATCAATACGGACCTGGATATTTTTATTGACCGTGCCATTGATGTAGGTAGCCACGAAAGCTATCCCGGGCATCATGTTTATAATATGCTGCTTGAGAAAAACCTGTACCGCGACAAAGGCTGGGTCGAGATTTCTTTGTACCCCCTGTTCAGCCCACAATCGCTGATAGCGGAAGGCTCAGCCAATTATGGTATCGATATGGTGTTTCCCGGCACTGAAAGTAAAGTGGCCTTTTGTGAAAAAGTACTCTTGCCACTGGCAGGTTTGGATACAACAGGTATCAGCGCTTATTTCCGGGCATTAGATATCAGGGGACAGTTGAATTTTGCCGGCAATGAAGTGGGCAGGGGCATACTTAATAAAACCATGGACTCAGTATCCACTATGCGATGGCTGAAAGATTATTGCCTGATGAATGAAGAGACAGCAAAAAAACGTATCCGTTTTATTGATGTCAACCGCAGCTATATTATTAACTACAATTATGGAATGGAGTTGGTAAAAGATTATGTGGAGGCAACCGGTGCTGATGCCACTAACCCCGCAAAAAGATGGGAGGTATTTGGAAAGCTTCTGAGTAATCCCGTACTACCTTCTGACCTGTTGAAAACAGGTAATTAGAGACGAAATAACCTGATTAAAGCGTGTCTTTCTGTCTTCACGCAATTGTGTAATAAGTCCGTTTGCACAATATGACACACCCAAACAAGCAAAGCATTGAATGCAATAAAAAAAAATATCTTGTAAGGACTTGTTGTAGAATTTTGGAATAATTATTCCAGGTCATATTCATTTTTTTTCTTCTCCAATCATTTCGCCGGCAAAGTTTCTTTCATTACGCCTGAAGACAGGGAGAAGAAAATGGCAGTGGTATGCTTATTGCCACGCTTACCGCGTACCATAAAACTATAAACATGGAAACAAACGAAAAATTATTAAAAGACTATACTGACCGGGAAAAAGGAGCCTACCTCGGCGCCATTGCTTCCATCGCTACTGCCGATCGTGCCGCTTCAGAGGACGAACTAGACTATATTACGGAGCTGGCGGATTCTGCGGATATTTCGGATGATCAAAAGCAAGCCGTGATAAGAGCTGCTACTGAACTATCAGGTGAGGAATTAACGCGGTGCCTCGATATTTTAAAGACCAGCGATCTGAGGTTCTCTCTCATTACCGACCTGATGAATTTTGCTAAATCAGACGCGGAATATTCGGAAGAAGAACAGAAAAATGTAGAGAAAATTGCCGGCTATTTAAACATTAACCGTGAACAATTTTCATTACTGGACCAATTTGTGGATAAAACGGCAGAGTCAGAAGTAGAACCCGAGGAAGTTAGCAAGCCAGGTTTCCTTTCGTCCCTCGGTCTTGAAGACAAATTCAAAAAAGCCGGTATTGACTGGAAAACTGTAGGCAAAGGGCTTTTGACTGTAGCAGGTCCCATGATCTTAGCCAATATGCTAACCGGAAGAAGAGGAAGCTCTATGGGTGCGGGAAGTCGATCTATGCTGGGAGGTATTGGCGGCGTGGGAATTGGTTCCTTAATAGGCATGCTGAGCGGTGGTCGTGGTTATGCCAATAGCGGAGGACTGTTGTCGAAAGTATTGCGTGGCTTTAGATAGATAGACAACTGGACTAAAACATCCGCCACAACTTTTTGATCATATTTATCGGGCGTTAAGTGGTTCACGTTTTGGCGGGTGTTTTCTTTGCAGGTCACATGAATCAAACTCGGGTTCATCAAATTATTTCTTTCGGTACAAACAATTATGTGTCCGTTTGGGAGATACTTTTTCTTTTTCATTTTCTTGCAGCTAGCAACGCCACACCCGCCGGAATAACAGCTACCGAATCAATGGCACTCAGCCTGCCTAATAACCGATCTAAAAAATCAGAAGTCATCGGCCCCCAGCCCTCACCATTCAATCCATGTGTGTTATAGATCAACCATCCGGATGGTTGCTTTAGCAATGCATCAATTTCCTCTTCCAAATGTTTCTCTGTATTTCCGGGGCCAAAGGCAGAACAGGTAAGCTTCTTCTGCCCTTTGTATGGAAGTGTGTTTATGCCTGGCCCGCCTGTACGAAAAGCCAACACCTGACCGGACATCCACTCTTCAAGTTCGGGAGTTGAGTCGTTATAGGGCATATTAAAAATAGCTTCACTGGATTTGAAACCATCCAGTTTTTTTGCAAAATATTCCAGGCAGCGAGTTATAAGATCCTTTGCATCCTTCAGCGGCATTTTTGCTTTATTGGCGTGTTTATAACCGTGCGGCATAATTTCATGACCCCTTGCTTTTAGTTCATTCCAAAGGACAAAATCACCTTTTTCAGTAACCTGCCATTCATCGGGCGATTTGAAATCTTTTTCATGACCTGTCGCAATTACATTGATGCATGCCGGCATTTTATGTTTCTCGTATATCTCTGCGGTTAATAAACTTGATTTTTTAAACCCGTCGTCAAAACTCAGGGTAATGAAATGCTTTTTGTCGGGAAATCCCGCCAGAATTGATTTAAGCATTCCCTGTACCGCAAGTGATGTCGTTGAGGCACCCACGATTCTTATCCAATGGCGGCGACCATAATTACTCATAACTGTGTTTTAAGAAGCATGGCGATAATGTGAACTAAGGTAATTTCTATTTTTCTTACCAGACAAAGATGCCCGGTTCCGGGATTAAGTCCGGGATCATTTAGACCGCCATGAATGTAAGAGGTTTCAGTGTCTAAATATTTCAATATCGGCTGGTGACGGAAAATAATCCCCAACATGGAATGGATAACACGAGCAAGGCAATAATAACAAGTGACATCATTCCTCTCCCCAGGTAAACGTCACTGGCTGCCGGCGAAAAGCTTTCACTTTACGGTTGTGTGATATTGCGGGTGACCAGGGAGGACTATTCTTAATAACTTTCAAGGCAATTTTATCAAACTCTTCATGAAAGGGCATCCACACTTCTGCATTGATCACTTTTCCGTTTTCATCTACGACAAAATCAACGCCAATAGTTACTGCGGCAGCGGTCTTAAACTCCAGTCTTTGCGGCCAGTGTAAATTTTTCTGCAAATATTTTCTCCAGGCCTCTTCTCCACCTTTGAAACTGGACTCTCTATTCACCGCAGATGTGTCCTGGATCAGCTTTCCTGATTCATCAAAATATTCGGCGCCAACCAGTTTTCCATCATTGTAAATTTCAAGAGCGGCACGCTGCCCGTTGTGATGAAAATATTGCCATTTCCCCTCAGGTTTATCGAATACCATGTATCCTGCCGATGAGGGGCTGCCGTCGTCAAACCAACTCACCCGAACATATAGGCTGTCATTTAACCTGCTGGTCGAGTCATAAGGAAAACCGTTAGTATGCCATCGAAATCGTTTATCAACTACAAGCCCATTTTGAAAATTAGCCGAGTCCGACATCATACCATTTGAGTAATAACTCAAACAAATTCCTTCATTTTTGCCATGAACTCTTCGGCCTGTTGCTGAAGGCCGGCCATTTGCATGATAATAATAACAGTGACCCGTTTGAACCTTGCAGGCTTCATCTTCGTAGAGTGCGTCCATTTGCAACTGACCCGAGCGATAATAATAGTCTGTCCGCAACCAACCGCTATCGGTTTTTTGAACCATTGAAAAATAGCTCGCATTTTCCTTTGAGCATGGCTTCCAGTAGAAATCATAATAAGATTCGGTTTTTTGAGAAAAGACTGAAACAGTAAGGGTAACTGCAAGAAGCAACAAAATGAATTTCATGCAAGAATGTTTAAACCTGGGTTGTTCGTATTTGATTGCGATAATAATATAGATTCGCCAATAACCCAATATTATACGACATTTTTTGTAGGCCTATAATGAGCAACTTGGTAGGAAAGAGTTTTTAGAAAGATGCCGGGGATTCCCGGATCGCTGTCCGGGACAGGCACCCAACATGATATGTAAGAGGGTTTGTCTACCTTCTGGTACATTGTAGGCTGAAGGCAAGTGATTACAGCCAATATGGCTGCCGCCGCATGTAGACTTAAGATAGGTGAAGACTTTTATTCCTCATTATAAGTTCCGTTACGCAGTTGGCGGTTTCTTCGAGATTTTTTTTAATTAGAACATTTGGAATTCGCAAGGTTAAAAAGCCGTCCTGGAAAGAATAAAGCGTTTGCTTAAGATCTGTAAGGGCTTGCTTGTATTTGAATTGATGGTGAGGTCCCTCTACCTCTATATTTACTTTCGCGTCAACGATCGCAATATCTATAGTTTTATAGCCATTAAATTTTTCCAATTCTGCAGGCACGTGTCTCTTCCTAAGCGAGAGATATAATCTTGTTGCTTCGATGGAGCCCTTATTAGACGAGATTAATTTTTGTTGACATTCCTCGCACAGTTCAAAATCATATTTTGTTTTGGACTGTTTGCAGACTTTTTTGTCAACATAAGAGTTGCAGTGCAGGCAGTTTTTCATCTTTTCATAGTATTTCATACGATTGGACTTTGATATGGCACTTTTATAACGATAAAACGGGCAATTTAGTATACTGGAAATGACATGATTAGCCGGGCCCCTGTCTGAAATTGTTCCCAAAACCGCTATTGTAAACCGGGCACGCATCTTTAATTTTATCCGATGAAACCCAAACGCATCATTCTAATCCGCCATGGAGAATCAGAAGGAAATGTAGACCGTATCGTATATGGAAATAAACCTGACTACGCGCTTCTTTTGACTGAAAAGGGAATCCGGCAGGCAACAAGTGCAGGCGCCCGTTTAAAAGAATTGGTCGATGGCGAAAGTCTCCACTTCTACGTTTCGCCTTTGTTTCGCACCAGGCAAACATTTTTGGAAATTGCAAAAAGCTTTCCCGTTACACAATACGATTGGAATGAAGAGCCACGTTTGCGCGAGCAGGAGTGGGGTCACCTCCGCACGCTGGAGCAATGCCGCGCAGTGGATGTAGAAAGAGATGCCTATGGCATATTCTATTTCCGCATACCCGACGGGGAAAGCGCGGCCGATGTGTATGATCGTGTCAGTGATTTTTTTCACACCTTATTCAGGGATTTCGAAAAGCCCGGTTTTCCTTCTAATGCGGTAATGATTACTCATGGCATGTCTATCCGTCTTTTTATTATGCGATGGTTTCACTATACCGTTGAGCAGTTTGAATTGCTTGCCAACCCGGCGAACTGTGCAATTGTGTCAATGGAATTGCAGGAAAATGGAAAGTATAAACTGATCACCGATCTTCCGAGGCGTGAGGTAAAGCACAGTTGGAAATTTCCCGTTGCCAGGTAAAAAGCCATGGTTCGTGGAGACACGAACCATGGGTGCTGATGTATAAAAAAAACAAGATCCAAGTTCCAAATAAGGTTCCAATAAAAAATCAAAAAAATTGAAACCCACCAAACACTAAACTTTTCGGGTTTTGATTTTTTGATTTTATATTCCTTGTTTGGTTCCTGGATCCTGTTCGCGGAGTTTTACAAATCGCGTAAGCCGGGAAAATTATTTAATATTTTTTTCCAGCTTATCAAACGATTCACTCCATCCTTTTACGCAATCATCATGCATTTCTTCCGGAATGCCTTCATGTGTCAGCATTAATTTTGTTGCACCATCTGCTTCTTCAAGTTCGAAAGTAATCAGCATTTCCATGGGCCAGTCACCCGGCATATCATGTTCGGAAGCATTGATGATATTTCCCTTGGAATCGGAAAAATGATCGGTAATGACCAATTTTTTTTCGGGAACAAATTCCTGTACCACGCCAGTAGACCAATATTCGTGTCCATCGGGACCCTGCATACAATTCAGGTATTTGCCTCCCTGTCGCGCCTGCATGCTGCTATATGGACAGGTAAACCCTTCGGGTCCCCACCATTTTTTAAATGTTTCCGGTACCGTTAAGGCTTCCCAAACCTTTCTGGCTGGCAAACTAAATACACGGTGGACTACAACATCATTATGGACTGCTGTATCGTGTGACTTCGATTCTTTTCGTGCCATTTGTGTTGATTTTAGAATGAATGAATCAAATAATTGTCATGCGCTAAAATAGCGCTGTCATTGAGCCCCAAATAGCATGCCTCGTGCCAGCATGTGCGTAGTTTATTATTGTGCTTAATATAAATAAATAATGGAGAAAGTTGTGCTGATCGCATGATTGTTAACGATTCACGTCATCTGGCAGGAAAGGGTGTAAAGGGCGAATAATTTTTAATTTGTAAGGCTGTACTTGAATATTACGGACGGGTGGTTTCGGGACGGGAAGTATTAGTGGACAACATTATCAATTTTAGTTTTCCATTAACGCGGGGCCCGGCTTTGGTCTTCTTTTCACTTCTTCAAATCGCTCATCGTAATCGCTCCTGATCGTTCCCATCATCCTGTCCCAGAACAGAAAATACAAGCCATAATTGCCTTTAAAATATTGGTGATGCAGGTTGTGATTAACCGAAGTGTTGATCCACTTGCCGAACCAATTCTTGCTGAACCCCTTTGGATAAAGCTCATAGCCCGTGTGACCGTACACATTATAGATGATAGAGAGCAAAAAGAAAACGGGTAAATGCAGGCTGTGTATAGGAATGGTGAAAAGAAAAACAGGAATGATCCCCGCTTCGATGATTGCTTCTAAAGGGTGAAATGCATAAGCGGCCCATGGCGATGGATTGGTAGAACGATGGTGAACCAGGTGAAAGATCTTAAAAACCGTTGGATGATGCATCACCCGGTGCGACCAGTAGAAATAAGTGTCGTGAATAATGAACATCAAAGGAAAAGCAGCAAAAAAATAGACCCATCCATACTCTTCGATTTTGGTATAATGAGTGGTATACGGTTCGATTTCAGGATTTTTAATAAGAAACAATGGAAAAAATGCAAAGAACAACATGGTGATAGCTGAATAGACAACTTCACGTATGTAATCTTTTGTCTGAGGAAACCTTTGTTGAATTTTTTGGTGCCGGACCCATCTGCGCATTAAGACATAACCAAGGATAAATGCAAAACCTGCGATATAAAAATACCTTGCGCTTATGTTTTCCAGTATCGCGAAATAGTTATTCCAGCTCATGGTTATTTTACTTTAATAAACAATTCTGATGAACAAAGTTAGTGTCTGTGCAACAAATCGGTTTGTGAGCTGTGTTAGCATTTTTATACAGCAATAGTGTGCAATAATGTACCGCAAACCGTTGTCTTGGACGATGGCATCGGTTCTAAGCCCAATACGAACGGAAGATGAATGTGAACCCCACTTGCTTACCGGCCTTGCTTCAGAAAGGCGCAGCCGCCAGGCAGGAATATAGAAACATAGTTTGCCGCATAGCTCTCTATTTGTTTTTCCTATTGTGAACTATGTTACTATTGTGGTTCATCACAATTTTCTCCGGAATCTGTCCCCTGACCATATCTCCAAGTATTTCTTGCCGTCGGCCGGCAGCGAATCCTCCAATTTTTTAAACGCTGAGCCTTTGCTTTTGATAAGATGATCGTTTGTCAGCTTTAATATCGCGCGTAATCATGGTTATGATAAGAGATCAAAACCAATCAAAGCTTGTTGGAGCAGAGATAAATATTTGATTTAAATTACGGAATTCTAAAAAACAAATGTTCATGTCAGTCATTCTCAATATCCGTAACCTCAGCAAAACCTATCAAAGCGCCGGCCGCACATTGACCGTGCTGGATAATATTAATTTTTCCGCTGAGGAAGGTTCAACGATGGCCATTGTAGGGCCATCCGGAAGTGGCAAGACCACTCTCCTTGGATTAGCCGCAGGCCTCGACCGTGCCAGTTCCGGTTCTGTGGAATTGAACAATATAAAACTGGACAATCTCAATGAAGACCAGCGGGCTGCGATACGAAATGAACATGTAGGATTTATTTTTCAAAACTTCCAGCTACTGCCCACGCTGACCGCGCTCGAAAATGTAATGGTGCCGTTAGAACTGCGAAGGGAAAAAAATATTAAGCGAAGAGCAGCCGACTTGCTCAATAAAGTAGGTCTTGAAGACCGCGGGCATCATTATCCTGCACAACTCAGCGGAGGTGAACAGCAAAGGGTATCCATGGCAAGGGCTTTTATCAACAGTCCGCAAATACTTTTCACAGATGAACCGACCGGTAATCTTGATGCAGAAACCAGTCGTGGTATCGTTGAACTGATCTTTAATCTCAATAAGGAAGCAGGTACCACGCTGATAATGGTGACCCATGATCTTGAACTTGCAGGTAAAACAGGACGCATTATCAAATTAAAAGGTGGAAGAATCATATCGGACGAAGTAACGGGCAACAATAAAGAGCAGTACGCATGAATCGAAAAAACGGCCTTAATATTTCCTGGCTTTTTATAATGGCATGGCGCGACAGCCGACGCAACCGGTCGCGGTTGATATTATTCATTTCATCTATTATCCTCGGAATTGCCGCGATGGTCGCCATCTATTCCCTCGGCGACAACATGAGCGATGAAATAGATCGGCAGGCCGCAGCATTGCTCGGTGCTGATCTGGAGTTAAGCAGTAATAAGGAAATGAGTCCTGAAATCCGGAAAATGGCGGATTCCTTAGGCGACCGAAAATCGTACCAGCAGAGCTTTACTTCGATGATCTATTTTCCTAAAAACGGAGGTACACGGCTCGTCCAGGTTCGCGCATTAAGTGGCGAATTTCCTTACTACGGAATTTTAGAAACCGTGCCGCAATCAGCAGGAACGTCTTTTCGCAATACACAGGCTGCGCTTGTGGATCAAACGATGATGCTGCAGTTCAATGCGAAGGTTGGGGACACCATTAAACTTGGTAACCTGAATTTTTTAATTGCAGGTACTTTATTAAGCGCCCCGGGACAAACAGGTCTATCCGCGTCTGTAGCGCCTCTTGTTTATATACCACTGCAATTCCTGGAACAAACGGGGCTTTCACAAAAGGGAAGCAGGATCAACTACAGGGTTTTCTTTAAGTTCGACAGGGCTGTGAACATGAAAAAAATTGTGGACCGTATCGAACCAAAAATCGAAAGGGAAGGCATCAATTATGACACGGTTGAAAGCCAAAAAGAAGATACCTCGAGGTCCCTGAGAGATCTGACACAATTCCTTTCGTTGATTAGCTTTATTGCATTATTGCTCGGCTGCATCGGGGTCGCAAGCGCGATTCATATTTATGTGCGGGAAAAAATAAGTTCAGTAGCCATATTGCGTTGTCTTGGCACACGGGGAGTGCAGGCATTCCTGGTTTATTTGATCCAGATTGTTGTGATAGGATTCATCGGTTCCGTTGCTGGTGCGTTACTAGGCACGGTAATTCAACAGTTCTTGCCCCTTGCTCTAAAAGATTTCTTACCTATAGCCATTGAACCTGAACTTTCGTGGAAAGCGATTGGGCAGGGGATTGTTCTCGGCGTTGTAATCTCTTTCCTGTTTGCACTGTTGCCGCTGGTTTCCATACGTAATGTATCGCCTTTGAATACACTGCGTTTATCTTTTCAATCGTTCAGTCTTGTGAAGGATCCTGTCAGGTGGCTTGTATTTGCAGCGATTATGGTATTTATTTTTTGTTTTAGCTATATTCAATTGCGTGGAGCATCCCAGGCCATATCCTTCTCTGTTGGCGTGCTGATTATTTTCCTGGTGTTGGTTGGCATCGCTGCATTGCTCATGTGGGCCGTCCGGCGCTTCTTTCCAGATTCATGGAGTTACTTATGGCGACAGGGGCTGGCAAATTTATTCCGGCCAAATAATCAAACCACCATACTGATCGTGGCCATTGGCCTGGGCACAGCATTTATGGCCACAATGTTTTCCATTCAGTCGATCCTTCTCAACAGGGTTGTTCTTTCAAATACCGGCAACCAGTCCAACACGATCCTTTTTGATATACAACCTGCGCAAAAAGACAGTGTCGTTGCCCTGGCACGCAGTCAGCATTTGCCGATAGATGGCACGGTGCCGATTGTTAATATGCGCCTGGAACGGGTCAATAATATTACGGTGGAAACTTTAGAGAAAGACAGCACGATTGAAATGCACCAGTGGATATTCGACCGCGAATACCGTGTAACATTTCGCGATACGATTACAACGTCCGAAAGAATTGTCAGGGGTAAATGGTCCGGAGCGGCGGACACGTCTTCCGGGAATGTCTATATTTCGATCGAGGAACGATATGCGCGGAATAATAGTATTGATATCGGCGATACAATGGTCTTTAATGTGCAGGGATCGGTTATTTCAACAATTGTCGGAAGCTTTCGTGCAGTAGACTGGAATAGAATTCAAACCAACTTCCTGGTTGTCTTTCCCACCGGGGTGCTGGAGGAAGCCCCGCAGTTTCATGTATTGCTGACGCGTATTCCGGATAAAGAGACATCGGCGAAGTTTCAGCAAATGCTGGTTCGCCAGTTCCCTAATGTTTCAATCATAGATCTTTCATTGGTATTAAGTATCCTGGATAAATTACTCGACAAAGTCGGATTTGTAATTCGGTTCATGGCGGGCTTTAGCATATTTACCGGACTTATTGTATTAATAGCCTCGGTGCTTATAAGCAAATACCAGCGCATCCAGGAAAGCGTGCTGCTCAGAACATTGGGTGCAAGCCGCAAACAAATCTTTTATATTGCGGCGTTCGAATATTTTTTCCTCGGCGCATTTGCAGCAGCTACCGGTACTGTTTTATCATTGGGTGTAAGCTGGGTGCTTGCCCGTTTTGTTTTTGAAACAGATTTTACGGTGCCGTGGTTTCCATTGCTTTTAGTTTTTATTTCCATCTGTGCTCTTACCGTTTTTATCGGCCTGCTCAACAGCCGGGCCGTGGTGAGAAGACCACCATTGGAGATTTTAAGGGAGGAAGTTTGATTTTTCTACCGCAGAGAACGCGAAGATTTACGCAGAGATCGCAGAACTCTTTGAAACTTTATAATGAACGATGGAAGAACGATAGATTCTCTCTGCGTAATTTTTCTCTGTGTTCTCTTTTTCTCTGCGTTTTTTCTACCGCAGAGAACGCGGAGATTTTACGCAGAGATCGCAGAACTCTTTGAAAGTTTATAATGAACTATGAAAGAATGTAGATTCTCTCTGCATAATTTTTCTCTGTGTTCTCTTTTTCTCTGCGATTTTTCTACCGCAGAGAACGCGAAGATTTACGCAGAGACCGCAGAGCTCTTCGGATGCCGTTAGGGAACAATTATAGAATGATAAATTTACTCTGCGTAAGTATTCTCTGTGTCCTCCTTTCCTCTGCGTTTAATTGTTTACAACATCTTTTGTAATGAACGCCAAAGATTCTCTGCTACAATTCGGTGGCCCTCAGCGGTGGGATGAATGCCATCCTCCTGGTTAAATTTAGGTTCTCCACCCACACCTTCAAGTAGGAATGGAACAAGGATCATTTTGTTCTTTTCTGCCAGTTCTGTATAAATATTTCGAAACTCAGTAGTATAAGTTTGACCCATATTCGGTGGAATCTGCATACCTGCAAAAAGCAATTTCGTGTTTGGGTTCTTTGCTATTACTTTATCCACGATATCCTGTAGATTTTTTCTAGTGGCCGAAAGCGGGATACCTCTTAGACCGTCATTGGCGCCGAGCTCGAGAACAAAAATGTCCACTGGTTGTTTGAGTATCCAATCGATCCGGGTTTTGCCACCAGAAGAAGTTTCCCCACTGACACCGGCATTGATGACCTGGTAGGGCAGGCCAAGCGAGTCGATCTTTTTTTGAATGACTGCCGGAAATGCCTGTGAGGGGCTCAGGCCATAACCAGCGGTAAGACTATTGCCAAAGAAGACAATCATCTTCTTTTTTACTTCCACAGCACTATCGTTTGTCGGTCGTTTTGTTTTATTTGAATCAACTGCACTGGATTTTTCATTGTTGTTGCAACTGAAAAAGAACAGTAAAACGGCGGCCACGGTCAACATGCCTCGTATTTTTTTTACTTCTGTCATTAATAACTTATTCTTTTCTTTACTCATTTTTTATAACACAGTAATTGTACCAGGAGGCAGCACAAATATAAAAGAATACGAGTGTGAATCCGATGGCTTGCCGTATTAGAATACGTTTATCTCTCTGGCAGATAGACAATAAAGGTGGCTCCCTTGTCGGGTTCCCCATGTGCCGTAATGAAGCCATCGTGATTTTCGATTATTTTTTTGCAAATGGCTAAACCGATGCCCGTGCCGCTGTATTTATTTTTGCTGTGTAATCGTTGAAACAGGTCAAATATTTTATCGTCGTACCTCGGGTCAAAGCCGATACCATTGTCTGAAATTGTAATTCGATAGTACTTTTCGTAAATATTTCCATTATTCAATTCAAGGCTGTCTTTGTCAACCATATCTGCTTTGATATGGATGTGAGGTTTTCTGTCAGCACCCGAAAACTTTAGCGAATTGCTGATCATATTAACAAATAACTGGTGAAATTGGAACGGAATGACTTCAAGTTCTGGAAGCCTCTCGGTCACAACGAAGGCGTTTTTTTCTTCAATCATTTCTTTAAGCTCGGTTGTCACATCGTGGAGTATGTTATTCAGGTCGGTTTTCTTGAAATGTTCCGACGAAGTGGTAGTTCGTGAATAGAGCAGGAGATCGTGGATCAACTGTTGCATTTGCGTAGCTGCCCGGATTGTACGGTTCATGTAATCTTTACTCTTTTCAGAGAGGTTACCTGTTTCTTTTTCTGCTATAAGATTCAAAAACGTTCGAATCTTCCGAACCGGCTCCTGAAGGTCGTGGCTGGCAACAAACGTAAATGATTCCAGAGCCTTATTGATTTGTTCCAGCTCTTTATTATACCGCATCAGCTCATCAGTAATTTTCCGTATTTCATTTTCTGCTTGTTTTAGCTCGGTTACATCCTGGGCTGTACCGGCCATACTAATGGGTTGTCCGTCTTCGTTCATAGTCACTTCACCTCTTCCGTGGAGAATGCGAATCGTACCATCCGGACGAACGACACGGTGATAAAAATTAAACGGTTGGTGATTTACAAACGCATCCTGTATGATTTTACTGACATGATCCCTCTCCTCGGGATGAATGTAACGTACAAAGGTTTGAAAACTGGCTTCAAACTCGCGAGGCACAAGACCAAAAATCCGGTACAATTCATCGGACCACGTAATCTTGTCTCCAACGATATCCCATTCCCAGTTTCCAATATGTGCCAGCCTTTGCGCCTCGGTCAGCTTCGTATTAATGATATCTATGTTTTCTGCGGCCTGCATGATGGCGGTATTATCATGCCCGATTACCAGCACTCCATAAATTTCATGGTGCTCGTTCCTTAGCGGAATGTAGAAGTTCTCATAATATTTACCGTTTACCGTCGACCGGTAAGCAATGTTGTGAACGGTTTCACCTGCGGCGGCCCTTTTTAAATTTTCTAGCATGTCGGAGTTTCGAACCGAAGGAAAAATGTCTGAAATTTTCTTTCCGATGATCTCCTTCCTTTTTAAATTATATACTTCTTCAACTTTTTTGTTGACAGAGATATAGTTTCCTTCTTTGTCAAGCACTGCCATTAAATCCTCTACTGAATCAAACAACGTTTCGATAAACCGGTGTCGTTCATTCAGCTCATCAGTGCGGTCGGTGACGCGTTTTTCAAGTTCATTGCTTAGTTCCCGAAGCTTGGCTTCCGTTTGTTTTCGTTCATTTACTGACGCGCTTAACACGAGGGCAGAAACCGTCACGATGCAAATAAATGACTGTAGTGCCAGGAGCGATTCATTAAGATCAACACCTGATTCTCCTACCGGTATTCCGGAAAAAGTGCCGTGTCCACCGACGGTACCCAAAATTGAGATGATCGAGCAAATCACCAGGGCAGCAACCGTTTCGTGTTGTTTAAAACGTATACCGGCCCATACCACCACGGGGAAAATCCAGAACGACCATCTGAAAATGCCCAATTTAAAAATCCAATTGTCAAAAACGATTCCGCTGGCAAGTACGACCAGGGCGAAAAAGAGGACCGTCTCTAATTTTATCCGAAACCGTTTCGAAAGCGGTAGCGCCGAAGGAGAATTTCGAAAGAAGCTGATCCAGATAAGTATTGCGGGCGTGAATAAAAGAATACCCGATACATCGCCGAACCACCAGGTGAGCCAGGTTGTGAAGTACTCGGAAGTGCTGATAATGGAGCCGGCATAAACTGCCGTGGTGCCTATAATGCTACTTACAAGGCACATGACAATGACGATGGCTGAAAAGCGAAATATTGGACCGACTTTGTTGAAATAGTTGTTGTCGTGTATTCCCGGAACTATCTTCCGCAGCAGCCACCAACCGGTTAAAGACTCCGCAGTGTTGCCGATACCGATGATCAATGAAACCCAAATTGTTGTTGGAACG
>Ga0207701_10001004_pt1 | contig 29804 bp, 29 predicted proteins | sample KBSSwiSSwithPhiX_FD_184294 | JGI IMG/M metagenome (GOLD analysis project Ga0207701, IMG submission 184294) | Switchgrass rhizosphere bulk soil microbial communities from Kellogg Biological Station, Michigan, USA, with PhiX - S5 (SPAdes) (version 2) | ecosystem: Environmental > Terrestrial >... | reverse complement strand
GGAATGGCCATTGAGGATGCTCCTTTTCGCGCTTTGAATCGTACATCAAAGCAACGCCCCCCGGCTACCGGACGTTCCCCTACTCGTCCGCTTCGGAAGAACCCTCCGGCTCGGGATCGACGGGTTGCCCCAACTCGTCCTCGCCAACGACAGCGTCGGGCAGCGGCTCGATCTCGTCACCGGCGTCGAGCTCGATCTCTTCCTCTTCGCTTTCGTCGATCTTGGCGACGCTGACGACATGCTCCTGCTCCGCCACGCGGAAGATGGTGACGCCCTGTGTGTTGCGCCCCGCGATGCGAATATCGGCCACGCTTGTCCGGATCATCTTGCCCTGGTCGGTGACGAGCATCAGCTGCTCGCCCTGCCGCGCCGGGAAGCTTGCGACGACCTGCCCGTTCCGCTCCGAGGTATCGATATTGGTGATGCCCTGGCCGCCGCGGTTGGTGCGGCGATATTCATAGGCCGAGCTGCGCTTGCCGTAGCCATTCTCCGTGACGGTAAGGATAAACTGTTCCTTTTCCGCCATTTCCGCGAACCGCTCGTCCGAGAGCGCGCACTCCACCTCCTCGCGGTCGCGCCACGGCGGGCACTTCAGATAGGCCTCGCGCTCTTCCTGTGTGGTGCCGACGCGCCGCAGGATCGACATTGAGATCACTTCATCGCCGGGTTTCAGCCGGACTCCGCGAACACCCTGCGAATCGCGGGACTGGAATTCGCGCACGTCTGTCGACTTGAACCGGATCGCCTTTCCGTCACGCGTGGCGAGGAAGACGTCGTCGTCCTCGGTCAGCAGTGAAACCCCGATCAGGCGGTCATTGGGATCGCTTTCGCCGCTTTCGTCGGTGTCGAATCGCATCGCACGTTTGCCGGTTGACCGGATGTTCGTGAAGGCGTCCATGCTGTTGCGGCGGACCGTGCCGCGAGCCGTCGCGAACATGATGTGGAGGCCACCCCATTCCGCCTCGTCCTCAGGCAGCGGAAGCACGGTCGAGATCGTTTCCCCTTCCGAGAGCGGAAGGAGGTTCACCATCGGCCGCCCCTTGGTGTTGGGCCCGCCCTCCGGAAGCCGCCAGACCTTCATCCGGTAAACCTGGCCAAGGTTGGAGAAGAAGAGCACCGGATTGTGCGTCGAGGTGACGAACAGCTCGGTGACTGCATCCTCCTCCTTGGTCTGCATGCCTGCGCGGCCTTTTCCGCCGCGCTTCTGCTCGCGGAAGATCGATAGCGGCGTGCGCTTGATGTAGCCGGTCATGGTCACGGTCACGACCATGTCCTCGCGCTCGATGAGGTCCTCGTCTTCGATACCGTCCGCGGCCGCGGCCAGCTCCGTCACGCGCGGAGTCGCGAACTCGGCTTCGACCTCGTCGAACTCCTCGCGCATAACCTCATAGAGGCGAGCGCGGTTCGCGAGGATTTCGAGCAGCTCGCCGATTGAACCCGCAAGCTCCTTCAGCTCGCCGGCAATTTCATCCCGGCCGAGCGCGGTCAGCCGGTGGAGGCGGAGCTCGAGGATCGCCCTCACCTGCGCTTCGGAAAGCTTGTACGTCTTGTCGCGCTTCTGCGGCTCGACCGCCTCGACCAGTGCGATGTACGGGCGGATTTCCTCCATCGGCCAGGTGCGGGCGGTCAGCTTCTCGCGCGCTTCGACCGGAGTCTTCGACCCGCGAATCAGCTTCACCACCTCGTCCAGGTTGGTAACCGCCACGACCAGTCCGAGAAGGATGTGGGCCCGCTCGCGAGCCTTCATCAGATCGAACTTCGACCGCCTCGTGATGACTTCCTCGCGGAACTTCACGAAGCTTTCGATAATGTCGCGAAGGGTGAGCGTTTCCGGACGGCCACCGCGGATCGCGAGCATATTGGCCGGAAAGCTCGACTGCGCGGGCGTGTGGCGCCAGAGCTGGTTGAGAACTACGTCGGGCGTCGCATCGCGCTTCAGGTCTATGACGATGCGGACGCCTTCGCGGTTCGATTCGTCGCGGATGTCTGCGACACCTTCGATCCGCTTGTCCTTGGCTGCTTCGGCGATCTTCTCGACCAGGCCCGACTTGCCGACCTGGTATGGGATCGCGGTCAGGACGATCGAGCGGCGGTCGCCCCGTCCCTCCTCGATCATGTGACGCGACCGCATCATGATCGACCCGCGCCCGGTCGTGTAGGCCGAGTGGATTCCGGACAGGCCGAGGATGAAGGGGGCGGTCGGGAAATCCGGTCCCTTCACATACTCCATTAGTCCTTCGGACGTGATCGCCGGATCGTCCATGTACGCGCGGCACGCGGCAAGTACTTCGCCGAGGTTGTGCGGCGGGATGTTGGTCGCCATTCCGACCGCGATTCCGCCCGCTCCGTTGACCAGGAGGTTCGGAAAACGGGCAGGAAGGACCTGCGGCTCGCTTTCGCTGGCGTCGTAGTTCGGCTGGAAATTGACCGTGTCCTTGTCGATGTCGGCAAGGAGGAAGTTCGCGACCTTGGCGAGACGCGCTTCGGTGTAACGCATCGCCGCCGGAGGATCCGGGTCCATAGACCCGAAATTCCCCTGACCGTCGATCAGCGGCACACGCATCGACCAGGGCTGAACCATTCGGGCAAGGGCGTCGTAGATCGCCTGATCGCCATGCGGGTGATACTTACCCATGACGTCGCCGACGATGCGGCTGGACTTGCGATACGGGCGCCCGGCGACGTAGCCGGCCTCGTCGCACGCATAGAGGATACGCCTGTGGACCGGCTTCAGCCCGTCGCGTACGTCCGGCAGAGCGCGGCTGACGATGACGCTCATCGCGTAATCGAGATAGCTGGTCTTCATCTCCTCGATGATGGAGATGGGCGCGATATCGCTGGGGTCGCTGGGGGTACGTTGTTCGTCGGCCGGCGGTTCGGTGGCCAAGAGTTTGTCCTATCTGTCGAAGCGTGGTTACGCGGAGGAAACGCGCCGGAAACGGCGCCTTGCCCCCAGATGGGATGGCCTAGCCGATTGTGAACCGGCGCGCCACCCCGCGCGCACGCGCATACGCGCGCGCGAGGACGCCGGTTCAAAGCGCGTTCATCGCCACCCTCTATGACTTGGCGATCCAGCCGCCCCGCTTTATGGGCGACGGTCTTCCATTCAAGAACTGGCCCAGGCCGCTCGCAATGGCCAAGGAGACATTGATGAAATCGACGATGACTGCCGTTGCCGCTCTGATGATCGGCGCAGCTTTCGCGGCCCCACCGGCGGCCGCGCAATCCGGTTATGGCCCGCAGGGCGCTCCGCAGACCAGCGCTCAAAGCAACCAGGAAGCCGACTCGAACCTGCCCCAGCCCAAGACCTCGCGGGAAGCCCAGAAGGCGCTCGTCGCGCTGCAGGCGGCCGTGAAGGCAAACAACGGGGCGGACGTGGTGGCGAAGGTCGCTGAGGCCAATGCAGCGGCGAAGACCGTCGACGACCGCTACATGGTCGGTGCGCTCCAGTACAAATATGCCGCCGCCGCGAAGGACGACACGATGCGAGCGCAGGCGATCGAGCAGATGGCCGCATCGGGTTTCAAGGGCGCTCCCATGGCAACCCTCTATGTCGACCTCGGCGCCACCTATACGCGTCTGAAGCAGGACCAGCGCGCGAGCGAGGCTTATCAGCACGCGCTCCAACTGCGGCCCAACGACGTTGAAGCCACAGCCGGCCTCGCGGAATCGAAGGCCGCGCAGGGTCAGGCGGCGGAGGCTTTGGCTCTACTCCAGAAGGGCATCGCGCTGCAGTCGACGGGCGGCGCCAAAGCTCCGGAGTCCTGGTACAAGCGGGCTCTTCAAATCGCCTGGAAGGGGAAGCTTCCTCAGGCGGTCCAGATCAGCCGCGACTGGGTTGCGACCTATCCCAGCAACGACAGCTGGGTGAACGCTCTTGTCATCTACCAGAACGTGGGTTCGCTGGACGATGCTCACGCACTCGACCTCATGCGCCTGAAGCGCAGCGTGAAGGTGCTGACGGCCGGGGATTACTTCAATTATGGCGACATCGCCGTCCGCAAGGGCTTCCCGGGTGAAGCCAAGGCGATCCTGGAGCAGGGTTTCGCCGCGAATGCGATCAAGAAGAGCGACCCCAGCTTCAGCCAGCTTTATACGCTTGCTTCTCAACGCTCGAACGGCGACCGAGCCAGCCTTCCGGCAGCGCCGTCAGCAACCGCCAGCGCGCACCAGCTGCTGGTCGTCGGCGACGCCTATTACGGCTATGGGGACTTCGCCAAGGCGACTGAATTCTACAAGGCGGCGCTCGCGAAGTCGGACGGGGACGCCAACGCTGCGAACCTCCACCTCGGAATGGCTCTTGCCGGAGCAGGCGATAAGGCCGGCGCTGCCGCTGCGTTCGCCAAGGTCGGCGGGGACTATGCCGATCTGGCGAAATATTGGCTGCTTTCGGTGGGCGCGAACGCCTGATCCCGACCAAATTCGCATAAACAGAAAGGCCGTCCTTCCGGGCGGCCTTTTTGCTGTTAAATCGGAGCAAATTGCTGTCCCATTTCGGGATGGTTAATGATTGCTAACTATCGCCCCGCCCCCGTGCCGATAGAGCGGAGGCAGGAGATTTCCGATGAGCGGCGCGAGTGAGGCCGGTGCGTTTCGATGATCGCTTGAAAACGGTGCTGGCCCAGCCGGCAGCGTCAGCGCACGAGCGCTCCGTTCGTTGGCGCCAGCTCGTCGAGCTCACAGCGCGCGCCCCCTCTGACGGCGACGCCGGACTCTTCGCCAACGCCATCCAGGAAGTCCGCGACGGATCCTCCGCAGTTGAGGAACGCATTCGGTCCGCGGCCGCGCTTTCGGTCGCTTCGCTGCCCCTCCCCGTAGAGCTGGTTGCGGCGTTTGCGTCGGACCGGCTTAGCGTCGCCGCCCCCATACTCGCCGGTGCGAGGCTGACCGCATCGGAGTGGAAGTCTGTTGCCTCCGCCGCGAGCCACGACTGCAGGGCCTTCATCGCCACGATGCGCTCCGAGCAGGTGCCAGTGCCGTCACAGCCGGCCCCACTCCCTGCGGAGCCCGGGCACTCGGGCGCAATTCCCTCCATCAGCGACGTCGTCGCCCGGATCGAGCGCCTCCGGCAATCGCGCGAGCTTCACGAATCGTCGCCTCGAGCTGGCGCGGAAAACGGCGAGCAACCGCGCCTTTTCCGCTGGGAATGCAATGAAGCCGGCGAAATCGGCTGGGTCGACGGCGCTCCGCGCGGAGCGCTGGTCGGCCAGTCGATCGCGCATCGCGCATCCGGCGGCGGAGTCGACCGCGTCGTCGAGCGCGCCTTCGCCTCTCGTGCCCCCTTCCACGACGGGATGCTCGTGCTGCCGAGCGACAGCGCAATCGGCGGAAACTGGAAGATCGGAGGAATCCCTGCATTCGACCCCTCGAGCGGTCGCTTCGCGGGCTATCGCGGCGTTGCGGAACGGGTCGACCACTCACCACCGACAAACGGCCGCAACCTCGATCCGGACACGCTCCGGGAGCTGGCACACGAGATAAAGACGCCGCTCAATGCGATCATCGGTTTCGCGGAAATTATCAGCGGCGAATATCTGGGACCCGCAGGCGGCGCCTATCGCGAGCGCGCGGGCGAGATCGTCGCGCAGGCGCGTCTCCTCCTGGGAGCCATCGAGGATCTCGACTTTGCAGCGAAGGTTCGATCGACGACCGATGCCGACGCTGAGCAATCCAATCTCGGCGAGCTGGTCGAGAGGCTCGTCGGCGAGTTGAAGCAGTCGGCCGCCGAGCGGGGCGTGGAGATCGAGGCTGAGAAAGGGGCGTGCATGCTTGCGGCAGGCGTTCAGTCCGAGGTCGCGGAGCGCCTGATCCTTCGCACTGCCAGCGCCGTCATCGCACGGGCGCAGGCCGGCGAAACTCTTCGCCTCGGCGTCGATGACGACGGCAGTCATTGCGTGGCGAGGATTAGCCGTCCGCTCGCGATGCAGGGTCTTGACGAAGAAGCGTTGTTCGGGACGTCAGACGACGCAATGTCGCCGGCATTTCCGCTGCGCCTCGCTCGCGGCCTTGCCCACACGGCCGGCATTCAGCTCAAGGCCTGCGAATCCTGGATTAGGCTCCTGTTCCCCCGCGCCTGACTTGGCGGGCCAGAATCTGGCGTCTATCTCCACGATCACCGGTGCGGGGCCTGTAGCTCAACGGTAGAGCCGGCCGCTCATAACGGCTAGGTTGGGGGTTCGAATCCCTCCGGGCCCACCACTCCTTGTCTCTCGCACAGGGCCCGCGTAAGCGCCGCGAAGTCGGGGAGTAGCGCAGCCTGGTAGCGCATCTGCTTTGGGAGCAGAGGGTCGCAGGTTCGAATCCTGTCTCCCCGACCATCACATCCGGACGACCGCCCTTGAGAAGGTCGGAAGCAGCGAGAGCGGGTTACTGCTTGTTTTCCGCCTCGTTCGACGCCTGATTATCGTCGTCGTTCGCGACGATGCCACTGTTGTTGACCTTGGCAGCCGTCTCATCGACCTCGTTGCCGATCGCAGCGCCGATATTCTCCGCCGTGTTGCCGACGTCTGCGGCGGCATTTTCTGCGGTGTTCTGATCGTATTGGACGGTCACGGCATTATTGTCGGTAGACACGTTGCAGGCCCCGACCAGCAGAAGCGGCGCGAGAAACAGGATTCGCATGGGCTTTCTCCCTCTTTCGACGATCAACGCCGCGAGCGCCGTTTCGGCTCCGGCTCAATCGGGCCAGCGAGCACAGCAAGCATCGCCGTCCAGGCAGCGACGTTCTGCCGAAGCGCCTCCGGATCAACCTTGTCGAGCGTGTCGTCCGGCGTGTGGTGGACGTCGAAATAATAGGTTCCGTCCTGGCTGAGGCCGACGCCGGGCATGCCCGCATCGAGCAACGGCTCGATGTCCGACCCGTCCGCCTTGTCGAGATCGCCCGGTACGATCCCGAGCGGCGCAAGCGCTGCCTGCAACAGCTTGGCTTCGCCCTCGCGGTCCTTCCCGAGCTTGCTGTTCACCCGCCAGATGCGGCCTGCGCCGAAATCACTTTCGGCAAGTGCATAATGCGCCTCGGTCCCATGCTTCTTCAAATAGTCCTGGCCGCCCATTAGCCCCGGCTCTTCCGCTCCGAACCAGACGATCCGGATCGTCCTGAGCGGCCGTCCAGCATCCATGATCCGCTTGGCCGAAGCCGCCGCAATCGCGACGCCGGTCGCGTCGTCGATCGCGCCCGTTCCCTGGTCCCAGCTGTCGAGGTGTCCGCCAACAAGCACCGGCGGAAGCTTCGGGTCGCGGCCTGGAACTTCAGCGATGATATTGCCGGACTCTCCACGCCCCCTCTGCGACACAAGGGTCAGATGCATCGTCACCGGCTTGCCGCGCTTCAGTATCCGCTGAAGCTGCTCGGCATCGGGAAGCGGAAGCGCGCCCGCGGGGATTGGCTTCACGCCCTCGGGGAAGCTCATCACGCCGGTGTGCGGATTGCGGTGATAATCGGTGCCGATCGAGCGGATCACGATCGCAATGGCGCCCTTCCTGCTCGCAATTCCAGGTCCCTGCCGCCTCGGACCGCCGAAATATCCATAGCCCGAGCCGTCCTGCGTCCGCGGCATCGCGTGCGATACGAAGACGATCTTGCCGCGCACGGCTTGGTCGGGCGCAACCTCGAGGTCGCCTAAAGTGTCGAAACCGACGACTTGGCCGGTCACGCCTTCGGCTCCGGTCGAGGCGCTGTTGCCGAGCGCTGCGACGGCCAGCCTCTGCGGGAACGGAGCGAGGATCTCCGCCGCCTCGGGCCCACGCGTCCAGATCGGCATCTCGAACATTTCGACCCGAACGTTGGAGAAGCCCATGGCCTTCAGCTTCGCAACCGCCCAATCGCGGGCGCGCGCTTCCGCTTCGGTCCCGGCAAGGCGCTGTCCGACCTCGGTGGTCAGCCCCTCGGTGATGTCCCAGGCATAATCGTCGTGAAGCGCCGCTTCGCGCAGCTGCGCGACCTGCTGAGGGAGGGTCTGGGCGGCGGCAGGCGCTGCAAATGCAAGCGCGAGTGCAAAGCAGATTGAGCGATTCATGCCTGACCGCCTAGCCAATGCCGCTCGTGCGTGTCACCGCCATTCGTCGAAATTCTAGAGAAGGCGCAGCTGGTCGCCCTGGGGCGGCTCGAACAGGTCGCGCCGAAGCGGGAATTTCGCCTGCCTGAGGCCGTACTTCTTCACTGCAATCTCGAAGCGAGTCTTCAAAAGATCGGCCCACGGGCCCTGCCCGCGCATCCGGCTGAAGAAATTCGGGTCGTTGTCGCGGCCGCCGCGCATCTGCCGGATGGCGTTCATCACCTTGCTCGCACGGTCGGGGAAATGCTGCTTGAGCCAATCGCGGAACAAGGGCGCGACCTCGTGCGGCAACCGCACCGGAAGGAAGAAGCCGCCGCGCGCCTTGGCTTCGACGGCGGCCTCGACAATGCTCTCAAGCTCATGGTCGGTGATTTGCGGGATGACCGGAGCGATCGCCACATAACAGGGCACGCCTTCGTCATTGAGCCGGCGGATCGCCGCCACGCGCTTGCGTCCCGCCGGCGCCCGTGGCTCCAGGATTCGGCTCAGCTTTGGATCAAGCGACGTCACCGATAGCGCCACGGAAGCGATTCCACGCGCCGCCGCAGGCTTCAATATGTCGAGATCGCGAAGCACCCGGTCCGACTTGGTCGTGATCGTAAACGGATGCTTGCACTCCAGAAGCAGCTCGATGACGCTCCTCGTGACCTTCCAGCGCTCCTCGATCGGCTGGTAGGGATCGGTGTTGGTGCCGAGAGCGATGGGCGCGCATGTATAGCCGGGCTTGGACAACGCTTGATGGAGCAGCGCGGCTGCCTGCGGCTTCACGAACAGCCGCGATTCGAAATCAACGCCCGGCGACAGGTCGTGGTAGGCGTGGGTAGGCCTTGCGAAGCAATAGATGCAGCCATGCTCGCACCCCCGATAGGGATTCACCGACCGGTCAAACCCGATGTCCGGCGAGCTGTTGCGCGTGAGTATGGTCTTCGGATGCTCGATCGTCACTGTGGTTCGCCGCTTCGGCACGCCGTCGAGCGCTTCGACTGTGTCGAGCCATTCGCCCTCTTCGATCCGCTCCTTCAGGTTGAAGCGCGTTGGCGTCGAATTGCGCGTCGCGCCCCGCCCGCTGATCGACTCGATGGCCATGCCGCGAATCTATTCCAAGGTGAGAACAAAACAAGAACTATGCTGCAGAGCGAGCAAAATACGTGGGGAAGGATTCTGGAACCGTTCAGCTAGGCTTGGTACAACTCGCCCCAATGAGGGTGGGTCTGATGATTTGCGCGGCGCTGGCCGCCGTGGTTTGCGCGCCTGCGCTGGCGCAAGACCATCCGCTCGAGCCGGTCGACATTCCGCCGAGCATCGAGCAGGGGGTCGACCTCATCTACATCGATCCTGAGATCAAGCCGCAGATCGAACGCCGCAATGAGCTGCTGAAGAGCTTCGGCTTCCAAGATTGGACTGGCGCGCCCATCGATCTCTTCGTGCCGGTGAACGACACGTACACGAAGCTTCGCCGCGGGCTCATGAAGTACAAGGCGCGCTGGGGCTCGCTTCCCGATGTGAGCATTCCGACGGGGACCTCGATGAAGGTCGGCTCGAAGGACGAGCGGATTCCGCTTCTTCGCAAGCGTCTCGGGCTTTCGGACGGCGACCAGTTCGACGCCGCGCTCGACAAGGTGGTTCGCGAGTTTCAGGCCGCGCACGGACTGAAGTCGGACGGTGTGGTCGGCAACGGCACCATCAGCATACTCAATCTCGGGCCCGACCATTTCGAGCGCCAGATCATCCTCAACATGGAGCGCGCGCGGCGGCTTCCGGCGACCGACGACAAGCACCGTTACATCCTCGTCGATGCGGGTGCCGCCAAGCTCTACATGTATGAGAACGGCAAGGTCGTCGACAGCATGAACGTCATCGTCGGCGACAAGGACCGCCAGACGCCGATGATGGCTGCGGAGCTGCGCTACATCCAGCTCAATCCCTATTGGAACGTCCCGCCCGACCTCAGCCGGACGATCGTTGCCAAGGCGGTGCTGGCTCAGGGCCTCACCTATCTGACCGAGCGCAATTATGAGGTGTTCGCCGACTACAGCGACGACGGCGAGCAAATCGATCCGTCGACGGTGGACTGGCAAGGCGTGTTCGACGGTCGTGTCGACGTGCGCCTGCGCCGCGGTCCTGGCCCGTGGAATTCGATGGGCGACATGAAATTCATGATTCCCAACGACTTCGGCATCTATCTTCACGACATTCCGGAACCCGAGAAACCGATGTTCCAGAGCGACGACCGCTGGATCAGCAACGGATGCATCCGGCTCCAGGACGCCGAGCGATTGGAGAAATGGGTATTCGGCACGTCGCCCAAGGCTAGCGGCGAGCCCGACGAGCGCGTCGACGTTCCGGACCCCGTGCCGGTCTACATCACCTATTTCACGGCGGCCCCGAGCGGCGACGGGGTGGTGTTCCGCCCCGATCGGTACGGCCGGGACGAGAAGCTTCTCGCACGCGTCATCCTCGACGCCGACAACCAGCAGGTCGCAGCCCAGTAATCAGCAGCCGCAGCGCGGCTTTGGCTTCGGCTTGGGTGCCGTCGTCGCATATTCCGCCCGGGTAAGAAGCCCGTTACGATCGGCGTCGGCACCTTTGAACTTGTCGATTGTCGTGTGCGCCCACTCTTCGAACGACAGCTTCCCGTCATGGTTGGCGTCCAACTTGGCATAGTCTTTCTGCCGCGGCTGGAGCAGCTCGGCGAGAACGATCTTCCCGTCATTGTCGCGGTCCGCGCGGTCGAACCTCTTCTGCTCGCGGCTTTTCTCCGTCGATTCCGGAGCGGACTCGGGCTTCATCGGAAGCGGCGCAGCGGCCGCAGCCTTGGGCGGAGCCGCGGGCAACCCGCCCGGCTGTTCGGCGTGGCCCTGCCAGAGCAGGAAAACGCCACTGATCATCAGGATGGAGGCCAAAGCTCCGGCAAGGAAACGCGTCACACGCACTCCAGTTACGCAGCGAGATTCGGCAGGAGCACAGTCCAGTTCCGACCGGCCCGTGTCAACCGATCCGGCCGCTCCATCTATGCGCAAGCATTGCAAGGGCTCGCGCGCGGCTTCCTTCCGGCTCATCGGTCGAAAGGTCTCGTGCAGCTGCACGCGCCAGCATCGTGAGTGGCCGCACGGAGCGCTCGAAGCGATGTTCTCGAAGGCGGACAAGATACTGCCGCGCAGGCTCGAACAGTTCCGGCACGCCTCGCCTGCCGACGGAAGCGAGTGAGTACAGCCGGCCTGCATCGGCGAGCTTTGCGTTAGCCGATGCGAGGAGCTTACCACCGATTCTGAACAATGCCGCTCCCCGCTCGGCGACCAGGTCGGGATCGATTTCGTCGTCCAGCAACGTCGCCCATCCGGCTTCCAGCTCGGCCAGGTCCGCACCCTTCACCCCGATCGGCAACAAATGCTCGGCAACAGCGCCCAGCCGCGGCTCCGCTGGCGCCGCGGCCCTGTCGAGCTCCTCCAGGCGCTCCCGCCACCAGGCGAGCTTGATCCGCCCGAGGGCGGGGTCGGTCGATCTCGCGACGACATCGGCCATTGCCGAATCGATGGAAAAGAGTGCGCGGAAAGCTTCACGCACAACCGTCGGAACGTGGATCAGCGCCAACTCGCGGTCGGCCCCAAGCGTCTCAGCGATAGCAGACCTGTTTTGCGGCGGTGACGACATCCTCCACCTTGATCAGCGCCATCTTTTCCAGGTTGGCGGCATAGGGCATCGGAACGTCGACATTGGTCACCCGAAGCACCGGCGCGTCGAGATCGTCGAAGCCTTCCGTCATCGCGATCGAGATGATTTCGGCGCTGATCGAGCAGGTCGGCCAGCCCTCCTCGACGACGACCATGCGGTTCGTCTTGGCGAGGCTCTGCAACACCGTCTGCTTGTCGAGCGGCCGGAGCGTCCGGAGATCGATGACTTCCGCGTTGATCCCTTCCGCCATCAGCTGCTGAGCGGCTTCCAGAGCAACGCCGACGCCGATGGAATAGCTGACCAGCGTGACGTCCTTGCCGGGACGCACGACCTTCGCCTTGCCGATCGGAAGGAGGTAGTCCTCAACCTGCGGCACGTCGAAATGCTGGCCGTACATCAGCTCGTTTTCGAGGAAGACGACCGGGTCCTCCGTGCGGATCGCGGCCTTCAGCAAGCCTTTCGCGTCGGCGGCGCTGTACGGCGCGATGACGATCAGCCCCGGGACGCTGGCGTACCAGGGAGCGTAATTCTGGCTGTGCTGAGCGCCCACCCGAGCCGCGGCGCCATTCGGCCCGCGGAACACGATCGGGCAGCGCATCTGCCCCCCGGACATGTAGTTCGTCTTCGCCGCAGAGTTCACGATCTGGTCGATCGCCTGCATCGCGAAGTTGAAGGTCATGAACTCGACGATCGGACGAAGGCCGCCCATTGCCGCGCCCGTGCCGATGCCGGCAAAACCATATTCGGTGATCGGAGTGTCGACGACGCGCTTTGGCCCGAACTCGTCGAGCAGTCCCTGCGTGACCTTGTAGGCGCCCTGGTACTGGGCAACCTCCTCGCCCATCACGAAGACGCGCTCGTCGCGGCGCATTTCCTCGGCCATCGCGTCGCGGAGCGCTTCGCGGACGGTCATCTCCTCCATCGTTGCGCCTTCGGGCGCATCCGGCCTGTCCACGTCGCTCGTCTCGTCGACATCGTGGACGAGCGCTCGCGCTGCCGTCTCCATCTGGTGCGGCGTCGGCGTTGCCTCGTCCTGCTGCGATTCCGGCTGCGGGATGGACGGCTCCTCGCTGGAGGCTGGTTTGGCCTGCGCCTCGGGCTCATGCTTCGGAGCGGTCGGGGCGGCGCCACCGCCTTCAGTCTCCAGAAGCGCGATCGGCTGGCCGACCTTCACCCCGTCCGTGCCTTCCGGCACCAGGATCTTGCCGATCTTGCCCTCGTCCACGGCCTCGAATTCCATCGTCGCCTTGTCGGTCTCGATCTCGGCAAGGATGTCCCCCGAGCGGACCTCGTCGCCTTCCTTGACGAGCCACTTGGCGAGCGTGCCCTCTTCCATGGTCGGGGAGAGTGCGGGCATCTTCAGTTCGAGCGCCATCAGTACGCCCCCACGAGCACATCGGTGTAGAGCTCGGAAGGATCGGGCTCCGGCGCATCCTCCGCGAACTTCGCAGCTTCGACGACGATGTCCTTGATCTCCTTGTCGATCGCTTTGAGCTCCTCTTCCCTCACGCCCAGCTTCTCGAGCTCCTTCGCCGCATGCTCGATGGGGTCGCGATGCTCGCGAACCTCCTGCACTTCCTCGCGGGTCCGGTACTTGGCCGGATCGGACATCGAGTGGCCGCGGTAGCGGTAGGTCATCAGCTCGAGGATGATCGGCCCCTTCTCGCGAGCCCATTCGAGCGCCATTTCGGCCGCTCCACGAACTGCAAGGACGTCCATCCCGTCGACCCGGACGCCGGGGATTCGGAAGCTCTCGCCGCGCTTGTAGAAGTCGGGCTCCGAAGCCGAACGGGCGACCGAGGTCCCCATCGCATATTGGTTGTTCTCGATGGCGTAGATGACCGGCAGGTTCCACAGCCTGGCCATATTGAAGGCCTCATAGACCTGGCCCTGGTTCGCCGCGCCATCGCCGAAATAAGCGAGGCACACGCCACCGTCACCGCGATATTTGTGAGCGAAGGCCAGCCCGCTTCCGAGCGGAACCTGCGCACCGACGATGCCGTGGCCGCCGTAAAAGCCATGATCGACGCTGAACATGTGCATCGACCCGCCCTTGCCCTTCGAAATGCCGGCCTCGCGGCCGGTCAGCTCGGCCATGATCACCTTCGGGTCGATCTTGTAGGCGAGCATGTGGCCGTGGTCGCGATAGCCGGTAATGACGCTGTCCTTGCCGACCGTCATCGCGCTCTGGAGGCCGACCGCGACCGCTTCCTGGCCGATGTATAGGTGGCAGAAGCCGCCGATCAGCCCCAGCCCGTAAAGCTGCCCGGCGCGCTCCTCGAACCGGCGGATGAGAAGCATCTCCTTGTAGAAATCGAGGAGCTGCTCCTTCGATGCCTTGAAACGCTTGGGCTCCGGCGGGCGGTCGGCCTTCGGCTGACTTGCAGGAGCGGTTTTGGCAGCTTTGGCGGAACGCGCCACGTTTATCTCTTCGGCTGTGATTGGGGCGCCCCGCCTATAGGTTCGGGTGTGCCACCGGGCAACCGGGCAAGACCCGATGCGGCCAATTGGAAGGCGCGGCTTACAATTTGCGCCAATTCCGCCTATATGGCCCGCGCTACTAGTCGCAACGGACGGTCTATAGGTGCTTTGCGGCTCCTCATTCCTTCTCTTCGCCTCTCCTAGCACCGGAGGACCGATTGGCGGTCCGCCCACAGAGTAAGGAATGATCTGATGCCGATCGGCACCGTGAAATTTTTCAACAGCCAAAAGGGCTATGGCTTCATCCAGCCGGAAGACGGCGGAAACGACGCTTTCGTGCACATCACTGCCGTTGAGCGCGCTGGAATGCAGACTCTCAACCAGGACCAGAAGGTCAGCTATGACCTCGAGGAAGACCGGCGCGGAAAGATGAGCGCCGTCAATCTCAAGCCCGCTGAGTAACGGACTGGCGGAGCGCCGTTATCCGGCGCTCCGCTGCTCCTCCTCATGGGAACCATGACCGACAAGGAAACCTATCTCACCCGAGCCGCCGAGGCCCGCAAGGATGCCGATTCGACGACTCTCGATAATGTTCGCGAACGTTGCCTTCGTTCCGCCGCCGCCTGGACAGAAATGGCGGAGCGGGCCGAACGCACCGAGCGAATGCGAGCCACTCTAGCGGCCGACAAGGCCAAGCAGCTCGCTTTGGAAATAAAGGAATAACAAGAACTTAGTGACTAATATCGTATGTAAATCGCGGCGCTATCGAAGATGCCGCCCCAATCCGAAATTCTCTCTTTTTCAAACGATGACGCCCGCCGAGATGCATGAGGCACGAGCGATCGCCTACCAGGCCGCGCTCGCCGTCATCGGCTAAATCAAAAAGCTCAGTTAAGCGGGACGACAATCTCGTCGTCGCGAATGAGGCCAAGGTCACGGCGGACGAGCTCGTCCGCCATGTCCGGATCGGCCTTGTTCGGGTCAAGGAGCTTGGACCGATGCTGGAGCTGCGCTTTCTGCTGCTCCAGCTTTGAAAGCTCCGACTTCCGTTCGTTTAGGTCGCGGTGATAGCCGCCCCAGGCGAGCAGCCCATTGGGACCGGCGATCGCATAGCCGGCGAAATTGCCCACGACGAGCAACGCCAGCGCCGGCCATAACATCCGGCGGATCAACCCAATGCTTCGCTTGCCACCACCCATCGCGGTCCCACAAGAATCACGAGTGAGTCATGAAGGCAAGCGAAATCCGTGATTTGCGCCGACAAGTTGTGGATCAGCGGCGGCTATAGGCCTTGATTGCCTTCGCTCCCGGATAAACCGCACGGTCGCCAAGGTCCTCCTCGATGCGGAGCAGCTGGTTGTACTTGGCCACGCGGTCGGACCGAGCGAGACTCCCGGTCTTGATCTGGCCGGTGCTCAAGGCGACGGCGAGATCCGCGATCGTCGCGTCCTCCGTCTCGCCCGAACGGTGCGACATGACCGCGGTATAGTCATGGCCCTGCGCCAGACGCACCGCGGCGATGGTCTCGGTCAGCGTGCCGATCTGGTTGACCTTGATCAGGATCGAATTGGCGATGCCCTTCTCGATGCCTTCCGCCAAGCGCTTAACGTTGGTCACGAAAAGATCGTCGCCGACGAGCTGGACCCGGTCGCCCAACCGCTCGGTGATGAGCTTCCAGCCGGCCCAATCGTCCTCGGCCATTCCGTCCTCTATCGAGGCGATTGGATAGTCGCTCACGAGCTTTTCGAAATAATCGACCATCTGCTCTGGGTTGAGCGAAAGCCCCTCGCCGGAAAGCTCGTATTTTCCGTCGCGGAAGTATTCGGTGGAAGCCGGGTCCAGCGCGAGGAGGACGTCGCTTCTGACCTTGTATCCGGCAGTTTCGATAGCCCGAACTACATAATCGAGCGCCTCGCGCGCCGAACCGATGTTGGGCGCAAACCCGCCCTCGTCCCCGACCGAAGTCGAAAGCCCGGCGTCGTGAAGGTCGCTTTTCAGCGCGTGAAAGACCTCGGTCCCGCAGCGGAGGCCTTCCGAGAAACTCGAAGCGCCGACTGGCATGATCATGAATTCCTGGAAGTCGATCGGGTTGTCCGCGTGAACGCCGCCGTTGACGATGTTCATCATCGGCACCGGAAGCATGTTCGCCGCCTCGCCCCCAAGGTAACGATAGAGCGAAAGCTTCGCCGCTTCGGCTGCCGCCTTCGCACAGGCCAGGCTTACTCCCAGGATCGCATTTGCGCCGAGACGACCCTTGTTATCGGTCCCGTCGAGCGCGATCATCGAGCTATCGATCTCACCCTGGTCCTCGGCGTCGTGGCCGACCAACGCATCCGCAATCTCGCCGTTGACCGAATCCACCGCTTTCTCGACGCCCTTGCCGCCCCAGCGGCTTTTGTCGCCGTCTCTAAGCTCCACGGCCTCGTGAGCGCCCGTCGAAGCGCCTGACGGAACTGCCGCCCGGCCCATGCTCCCATCCTCGAGCGCGACATCGACTTCGACCGTGGGGTTGCCACGGCTGTCGAGGATCTGGCGGCCGCGGATTGCAGAGATTGCAGTCATGGAAATCCTTCTTACGTAAGCGTAATGACTGGATGGATGCGGCTCTAATAGAACACCGCATCAACCGCGCAACTTTCGTGCCCGACTGCCGGAACGCGGGTGCAAGTGCGTTGGTTGAGTCCCGCAAAGGAGGACTGACGATGGTGCAGCAAGACCGAGACCTTCCGGAAGGAACCGACACCGTGATTTCGGGAGCGATGGAAACCGACGCTACGGGCGAGACCGGCGGATCGCGCGGAGGACGCGGATCCCGCGGCGGCTCGAGCGGAAACGCGATCATGCAGAAGGTCCGCAGCGGCGGCGACAAGCTGTCCGAGCAGGCGGCAGGCAAGGCCCGCAATTTCGTTGGCCAGGGAATAGAGCGGTCGGCCGAAGCCATCGCCAACGTCAGCAAGCTGGTCGGCGACACCGCTTCCGGCCTCGATGATCGCCTCGGCGAGGAATATGGCGACTATGCGCGCCGCGCCGCCGAAGCGCTGGAGAGCACGGCGAACAAGCTCGCTTCCAAGGATCCGGATGAGCTGATCGACGATACGCGCAATTTCGTGCGCAAGAGCCCCGGCGTCGCCCTGGCCGGAGCCGCTATCGTTGGCTTCGCTCTCGCGAGGCTGGTGAAATCGGGCTTCTCTTCATTGGAAGATGACGAAGAGGACGAACGCCCGTCGCGCTCGTCACGCAAGCGGAGCTGATGCTGAAGCCGGCCGAGGATGTTCCGCGCGGAGGTGACCGCTCGCTCGGGGAGCTTGCAACGCAGCTCGTCGACGACGCGAAGGCTTATGCGCGGGCAGAAGTCGACTTGGTCAAAGCGATCGCCGCGGACAAGGCGAGGTCGCTCGTCGTTGCCGGCATTCTCTTCACGGTTGCCCTCCTCTTCGCGATCGGAGCAATTTGCGTGCTCAGCATCGCGATCTTCGTATCGCTCGCTTATCTGATGTCGCCGATGCTCGCGGGCCTGCTCACCTTCTTCATCGTCTCGGCGGTCGCCGGAACGTTTGGCTGGTTCGGATGGCAAAAGCTCCAGGACGCGCTGTGAGCGACGAAGCGCCCGAGGTCGCCGAGGCACGCCGTAAGGCGGATCAGGCACGCGCGAAGCTTATGGCAACGGTCGAGGAGCTGATCGATTTCGGCGAGGACCTTCAACAGAGGCTGCAACCGAGCCATCTTGCCCGAGATGCGTGGGAAGCGGCCAAATCGAAGACTGCGGACGTTGCCGAAGACGCTGTCGACGCGGTTCGCAAGCGCCCCGTCGCAGCAAGCGGCGCGGTCGCCGCACTCGCCTTGTTTATCGCCCGAGAGCCTCTCATGGACCTCGCAGGCAAGCTGATGAGTTCGAAAGGGAAGCCAAAGCCCGCAAAGGCGCGAAAGCCGAAGGCGCGGAAGGTCAAAGTGGAGAAAGTCGATGAGTGACAGCAACAGCGAACAGGATCGCGACATCAGGAGCCGGGCGATTGAGGCCTATGATTCCGCGCTCGACAGCGCCTCTGGCGCCGGCCGGCGCGCTGGCGACACGATAGCGGAAGCGCCTCTGATCGCGCTCGGCGCGGGCGCGGTGATCGGTGCCCTCTTCGCCGCCATGCTCCCGACAAGCCTTCGCGAGCGGGCCCTCCTTCGTCCTTACGGAAATCGCGTTACTGGGGCCGCCAGGGAAGCTGCCGATGCGGCGCGCCGCGCTGGATCGGACAAGTTGCGTGAGCTTGGGCTTACGCCCGACGTGCTCGCCGACAAGGCAGGCGAAGCGGCGAAGGCGACGGCCCAGGCTGCAATCGGCACCCTGCGAGACGAAGCGGCTGCCAACCAGCCGCGCAAGCGGTGACGGTTCGCAAGCGCTGGATTTACTGATAGCGCTCGCCTCATGAGCAAGCTCCACCTCGTGTTCGGCGGGCGGGTCAAGGATCCGCGCGGCCTGGAATTCGACCTCGAAACGATCGACCTCGTCGGTCTCTATGGCAATTATGCCGACGCCGAGGATGCTTGGCGCGGACGCGCGCAGCGCACGGTCGACGACGCCGAGATGAAATATGTGATCGTCCACCTGCATCGGCTGCTGGAGCCGGATGCCGAGGGCGTCAGCCGACCGCGAGAATCCGCCTAGAAGTCAGGCTTTCCGGTAACGCCAGACGAGGAGCGGGCGCTGCAGCAGCAGCCCCGACAGGAAGCCTCCGACATGAGCCGGTGTGGCGACCAGTATTCCCTCGAAGCCGGCCAGCGCGCCGGTCATCAACTGAAGGACGACCCAGGCAGCAAGCAGCCACATCGCGTTCAGGGCGCGGTTGAGCCTGCGCGACTTTACGATCTGCTTCTGCTGCCCGAAACTCAGCGCGAAGGCGCCTATGACTCCGCTGATCGCGCCGCTGGCGCCGACCATCGGTACCGTTGCGTGAGGGCTGACGAGCCACTCGGCAACCGCGGCAACATAGGCAGAAACCACATAAATGAAGATCAGCGCCTTGGCGCCGAGCACGCGCTCGACCTGGGTTCCGCACCAGACCAGGATCAGCAGGTTGAAGGCGAGGTGCAGGATGCCTGCATGTGCAAGCGTGGCCGACAGTGGCGTAAGATAGGCCGGGACGGCTGGGCCCATCATTTGCGCGCCGCTCCACCGTTCCGGGATGAAGCCCATCGCGTTGGCCGCCTGCTCGCTCAAGCCGAGCAGCGCTGCGACGATCCAGCAGAGCGCAGTGACCACCGCGATCCACGCGGTGGCCGTGGTCGGGAGGCGCACTGGTGCTGTTATTTGAACTCGACCTTGGCGATCTCGTAATAGCGGTCGCCCGACGGCGTCGAGACCTCGACCTCGTCGCCCTTCTCGCGGCCGATCAGGGCCCGGCCAAGCGGCGAATTGTAGCTGATCCGACCGTCCTTGGCGTCCGCCTCGACCTGCCCGACGAGCTGGTATTTCACCTTCTTGTCGCCCTCGTCGACGAGAGTGACGGTGGCTCCGAACACCACTTTGTCGCCGGACAACGTCGATGGGTCGATGACCATCGCGCGGGCGAGCTGGTCGTCGATGTCGGCGATCATCGCCTCGACCTGGCCCTGCCGCTCCTTGGCCGCATGATATTCGGCATTCTCGCTGAGGTCGCCGTGAGCGCGCGCTGCCTCGATCGCCTCGACAATCGCCGGCCGCTCGACCTGCTTAAGGTGCCGCACCTGGTCGGAGAGCTTGCGATGGCCCTCGGCAAGCATCGGCACTTTCTCGGCAGTCGCCATTTCAAAACCCCTTTTCAAAACCCTCTCCATGCGGGGCCGCTATGGCCTCGCCACCAGGAGCGGATTGTCGGATGAAATCCTTAGTTCACGGACGCCGAATAATAGGATTGGAGCGAGCGCACTTCAAGCGCCCGTCCCCGAAGCGTCCCCAGCGAGCGGGCAACCGCGAGGCTCGCGGCGGCGGTCGTGAAATAGGGAACCTTGCGATGGAGTGCAGTCGCGCGGATGGAATGGCTGTCCTTCAGCGACTGCCACCCCTCGGTCGTGTTGAAGACCAGCTGCACCTTCCCGTCGGTGATGAGGTCGACGATGTGCGGCCGCCCCTGCGCGACCTTGTTCACCGTCTCCACGTCCAGTCCCTGCGCCAGCAGATAAGCCGCCGTACCGCCTGTCGCGATCACTTTGAAGCCGAGCGCAAGGACCGCTTCCACTGCGGGCACGATGTGCGGCTTGTCGCTGTCCTTCACCGAGACGAATACCGTGCCCGACTTCGGAAGCTTGATGCCGGCACCCAGCAGGCCCTTGCTGAATGCGGCGTCGAAGTCGGTGTCGATGCCCATAACCTCGCCTGTGCTCCGCATTTCCGGGCCAAGCACGGGGTCGGATCCCGGGAAGCGGGCAAAGGGGAAAACCGGCTGCTTGACTCCGATATGGGTCATTTCCCGCTCGATCGGGTCGAAGCTGCTAAGGCTTTCGCCGGCCATAACCCGAGCCGCGATCTTCGCCACCGGCCGCCCGATCGCCTTGGCGACGAACGGCACGGTCCGGCTCGCGCGCGGATTCACTTCGATCAGATAGACTTCGTCGCCCTTCACCGCGAACTGCACGTTCATCAGCCCGCGGACCTTAAGCGCCGTCGCAAGCGCTTTGGTCTGCCGCTCGATCTCGGCGACGATTTCATCCGAAAGGCTGTGCGGCGGGATAGCGCAGGCGCTGTCGCCCGAATGTACTCCCGCTTCCTCGATATGCTGCATCACGCCCGTGACGAACACGTCGGTTCCGTCGGCGATGGCATCGACGTCCACCTCGACCGCGTCGCGCAAATAGCGGTCGATCAGCACCGGGCTCGACCCGGAAACTGCCACCGCCGTCGCGATATAATGGTCGAGCTGCGCCGGCCCATCGACCACTTCCATGCCGCGCCCGCCAAGCACATAGGACGGCCTCAACAGCACCGGATAGCCGATCCGCTCCGCTACATGCATCGCCTCGTCCCGGCTCCGCGCGATCCCGTTCGCCGGCTGCTTCAATCCCAGCCTCGTGACGAGCTTGGCGAAACGTTCGCGGTCCTCGGCCAGGTCGATGCTGTCGGGACTTGTCCCAAGGATCGGAATCCCTGCCTTCTGGAGCTCCTGCGCAAGCTTCAGCGGAGTCTGCCCGCCAAGCTGCACGATGACGCCCAGAAACTCGCCCTTCTCGCCCTCGCGGCGGACGATCTCGAGCACGTCCTCGGCCGTAAGCGGCTCGAAATAGAGCCGGTCGGATGTCTCCGGGTCGGTCGACACCGTCTCCGGATTGCAATTGACCATCACGGTCTCGAAACCCGCGTCACGGAGCGCGAAGGCCGCGTGGCAGCAGCAATAGTCGAACTCGATGCCCTGGCCGATCCGGTTCGGCCCGCCGCCAAGGATGATCACCTTGCGCCGCTCGCTCACCTCTGCCTCGTCCACGGGCTCGCCGAACAAAGGCGCTTCGTAGGTCGAGTAGAGATAGGGCGTCGTCGCGTCGAACTCCGCGGCGCAGCTGTCGATGCGCTTGAACACCGGCCGGACACCGAGCTTCAGCCGATGCGCCCGCACTTCTGCTTCGTTCGCACCGCCGGTCATATGCTTGACTGCGTCATGGACCACGCCCGACTGGCCCGGCTGCCCTGCCGAGTGCGACGAGCGCACCGCCAGTTGGGCAAGCCGCGCATCCGAAAAGCCTAGCGACTTCAAGCGCCGCATCTCGCCCCGGTCGCTCGGAAGTCCGCATTCGCGAACCTGGTTCTCCGCCTCGACAATGACCGCAAGCTGCCTCAGGAACCAGGGATCGAAACCGGAAATGGTGTTGATCCGCTCGACCGTGAAGCCGCGCCGAAGCGCTTCCGCCGCCACAAGCAGCCGGAGAGGAGTCGGCCTTGCAAGCTCGCTCTCTATCCGCCCTTCGTCAGCCGTTTCCAGCTCGCGCACCCTGTCGAGGCCGGTCAGCCCCGTCTCGAGCCCGCGAAGTGCCTTCTGAAGGCTCTCCGGGAAGCTCCGGCCGATTGCCATTACCTCGCCGACCGACTTCATCGAGGTCGAAAGCACGCCTTCCGCGCCCTTGAACTTCTCGAACGTGAAGCGCGGGATCTTGGTGACGACATAATCGATGGTCGGCTCGAAGCTCGCCGGGGTCGCCCCGCCGGTGATGTCGTTCCTGATCTCGTCGAGCGTGTAGCCGACCGCCAGCTTCGCGGCGACCTTGGCGATTGGGAAACCGGTCGCCTTCGACGCCAGCGCGGACGAACGCGACACGCGCGGGTTCATCTCGATGACGACCATCCGCCCGGTCTTCGGGTCGACCGCGAACTGGACGTTGGAACCGCCCGTCTCCACCCCGATCTCGCGAAGCACGGCGATGCTCGCCGAGCGCATCCGCTGATATTCCTTGTCGGTCAGCGTCAGCGCCGGAGCGACTGTAATGCTGTCGCCCGTGTGCACGCCCATCGGGTCGATATTCTCGATCGAGCAGATGATGATGGCGTTGTCGTTCCGGTCGCGAACTACCTCCATCTCATATTCCTTCCAGCCGAGCACCGATTCCTCGATCAGCACTTCGGTGGTGGGCGAGGCTTCCAGCCCGCCGAGGACGATGCGTTCGAACTCCTCGCGGTTGTAGGCGATTCCGCCGCCCGTCCCGCCAAGCGTGAAGCTGGGGCGGATGATCGCTGGAAGGCCTACGGTCTCAAGGGCCGCCAGCGCCTCTTCCAGGCTGTGCGCGATGGCGGAGCGGGGCGATTCCAGCCCGATTGTGTCCATCGCCTCGCGGAATTTCAGCCGGTCCTCGGCCTTCTCGATCGCCTCGGCGTTCGCACCGATTAGCTCGACTCCGAGCCGTTCCAGCGTCCCGTCCTTAGCCAGCGCGAGCGCCGTGTTCAGCGCCGTCTGTCCGCCCATGGTCGGCAGAACCGCGTCCGGTCGCTCCTTTTCGATGATGCTCGCGACGAAGCCCGCGGTGATCGGCTCAATGTACGTGACGTCGGCGATCTCCGGGTCGGTCATGATTGTCGCCGGGTTCGAATTGACGACGATTACGCGATAGCCCTCGGCCTTGAGCGCCTTGACCGCCTGGCTGCCCGAATAGTCGAACTCGGCCGCCTGGCCGATGACGATCGGCCCGGCGCCGATGATCAGGATGGATTTTATGTCGGTACGCTTGGGCATCAGTGCTCGGAGAATGTTGCGTCTTGAATGACGACAAGGTTGAGATGATTGCGTCGCGCCCATCGGCTGATGCAGGACGCTTCCTCCTCGGCCGGCTGGATGCGGACCAGGAACAAGAGCCGCTTTTCGCTTTCATCCTGGAACAGCTCGCCTGTCGACAGCCCACATTGCGTGCCGATCGTGTTGAGTTCCTCTTCGCTATGCATCTGCGCCGTCGCGCAGGCGGAAATCGCGACACTCAGGGATAAAAATGCGAGACGGATGGCTCTCACATTGCCGCCTTCGGGAACAGGGCCGCGACGTCGAGCTTGGGAACGGTGGGTGCCTTCATTTTGCAGCTCTTCTCCGCGGCCTTCACGACCTTCTTGAGGAGATGCGAAACTTCGCTGCGGCCGTATGAACCCGGCTTCGAGCCTGTCTGGACCTCCTGGAACGCCACGCCGGTGCATCCGCGGAATCCCGCGATGACCCGCACATAATCCTTTGCATGCTCGACGCTGATCGCGAGGTCGCCCGAGTGGAATCCGGCCTCGCAGGCATCGGGCGCGCACGGCTCGTTGCCTTGCGAGATAAGCTTCGAAACGAACCACTGGCCGGGCGGCAGGGCAAACATCTCTTCGGGCAGCGAGACCTGCGCCTGGCTTGCCGGGACCTGGACGATTTCCTGGGCGTTCGCGGCGCCGGTCGAAAGCAATGCCGCCGCACCCATGATCACGGACGATTTCTTCATCTCACACCTCCTCCTTCATCCGTTCCACGAACCGCTGGAACAGGTAGAAACTGTCCTGCGGCCCGGGACTGGCTTCCGGATGATATTGGACGCTGAATGCGGGACGGTCAGTCAGTTCAATCCCGCAGTTTGAGTTGTCGAAGAGGCTGACATGGGTCTCGCGGACGTTTGCGGGCAGGCCGTCCCGCTCGACCGCGAAACCGTGGTTCATGCTGGTGATCTCGACGCGCCCGTCGGCGAGCCTCTTCACCGGATGGTTCGCGCCGCGGTGGCCCTGGAACATCTTGCTCGTCTTCCCGCCGACCGCGAGCGCGAGCATCTGATGGCCGAGGCAAATTCCGAACAACGGCTTGCCGCTCTCCAGCATCTGCCGGATCACCGGCACCGCATATTCGCCGGTCGCCGCGGGATCCCCCGGTCCGTTCGACAGGAAGAAGCCGTCCGGCTCGTGCGCCATGATCTCTTCGAACGTCGCGGTCGCCGGAACGACCGTCACCCGCGCACCGGCTTCGCACAGGTTTCGGAAGATGTTGCGTTTCGACCCATAATCGACCGCGACGACATGCGGGCGGCCGTCGTCGTCGCCACACATTTCGTAACCTTCGCCCCACTTCCACTTGCCGCCAGCCCAGCGCTCCACCTGAAGCCGGCTGACGTCCTTGGCGAGGTCCATGCCCTCGAGGCCTGGCCACTCCGCCGCCATTTTCTGCAGCTTCTCGAGATCGAACTCGCCGCGCTCATTGTGGGCGATCGCGACGGTCGGCGGACCTTCCACGCGCACCAGCTTGGTCAGCGCCCGCGTATCGACGCCAGCGATCCCGATCCGCCCCCAGCGCTTCATCCAGTCGGCAAAGTCCTGCCCGGCGCGATAATTGGACGGCGGAGTAACCGCCTCACGCACCAGGCAGCCAAGCGCATGCGCCTCGGCCGCTTCGACGTCTTCGTCGTTGGCGCCGACATTGCCGATATGCGGGAAGGTGAAGGCGATGACCTGGCATGCGTAGGAGGGATCGGTCATCACCTCCTGGTATCCAGTCATGGCGGTGTTGAAGCACAGCTCGCCGACAGCTTCGGCTTCGGCGCCGAAACCCTGGCCCCACACCGTCCGGCCATCGGCAAACACCACGACTCCCGTCGCGCCCTTCGGTTGGGAAGCGCGCGTGAGATGGGCGTCGGCCATGGGCGGGAGGAGCCTTCCGTGAACGGGTTTCCAGCGATGTCGCTAAGACGTTGCCGCTAGGGTGATTCGATGCATCGGTCAACGTCTGGCCAGCATGGAAATCCGCGGCTAGGGCTGGCGGTTTCCTCCACGAGTTGAAGCGATGATCAGGGACGACATCAAGGCCGCGACCATTGCCGCCATGAAGGGCGGCGACAAGGAGACGACGGGCACTCTCCGGCTGGTGTCCGCGGCGATCAAGAACCGCGACATCGAGGCGCGGACCGGCAGCGCTCCGTCCGACGACGACCAGCTCGTCACCGAAGTCCTGCAGAAGATGATCAAGCAGCGCCGCGAATCGGCGGATGTCTATCGCAAGGGGGGCCGCGAAGATCGCGCTGCTGTTGAAGAGGCCGAGATCGCGGTCATCGAGCGCTTCTTGCCGAAGCAGATGAGCGACGAGGAAGCGAGTGCCGCTATCCAGGCGATCATCGCCGAGACCGGCGCAAGCTCGATCAAGGACATGGGCCGGGTGATGGCCGAGGTGAAAAGCCGCCACGCGGGCGAGCTCGAGCCCGCGCGCGCCAGTGCGTTGGTCAAGGCTGCATTGAGCTAGAAAAAGGCCCCGCCGCTTCCAACGACGGGGCCCGGAATGGTTGCGGTTAGGCTCTCGCGGCTTTTGCGCGGCCGCTTGCTTCCGTGTCGCCTACCAGGCCCATCACGCCTTCCATTGTGAGGTGATAGAGCTTGATCGCGAGCGCGGTCGCGGCTGCGCCGGCCATTGCCAGCTGCAGGTTGAGCGCAACGGCATTCAGCTGCGCGCCGACTGTCGGGATCTGGCTAAGCGCCGTTCCGAGTATCGGCAGGGCGATGACCGCGGCGAGCGCCGTGAGCAGCCTTTCTTCAGGCATTGCCAGGCCGGCGATCAGGCCGAGAACAACAAGCAACAAGGGTATGTTCATCGTGCCGAGCGCGACAAACGCTGCGGCGATTGCGAGCAGAATGCCGAGAGCGCGGGCAAGCCCGCCTATCTTCATCAACATGTCTTTATCCCCTCCGCTTCGTCCCTTCGCATCGGGTGCTCCCGATCCGTGTCGGAACCGAAACATTCTACCCGCAAAGGCCGCCCGTGACTGTGTTAATTATTCACCGCCCCGATTTGCCCGGTTGACCTGTGGATAAGTCGCGGCCGTGGCTTGCGGGCACGTGGCCGCGTGGCAATGTGATGCGCGATGACTCTCTCACCGCAATGGCTCGATGAGCTCCGCGCTCGGACGCTCCTGTCGGCCGTCATTGCGCCGTCGGTAAAGCTCATCAGGGCGGGGCGGGAGTGGAAGGCCTGCTGCCCGTTCCACAACGAAAAGACGCCAAGCTTCACCATCAACGACGAGAAGGGCTTCTACCATTGCTTCGGCTGCGGGGCGCATGGCGACGCCATCCGTTTCCTGACCGACGCGCGCGGCCTTCCCTTCATGGATGCGGTGAAGGAGCTTGCCGGCAAGGCCGGCATGGAAGTGCCCGCGCCCGACCCGCAGGCCAGGGAACGCGCGGAGCGTACCGCATCGCTGACCGACGTCATGGCCGCCTGCCAGAAATGGTTCGCCGAACAGCTCCAGGGCGTGGATGGGTCGTCGGCCCGCGAATATCTGAAGAAGCGCGGTATCGGCGCCGAAACGGTGTCGCGCTTCGGGATCGGCCTCGCGCCCGACAGCCGCAATGCGCTCAGGCGCGCCCTCGCCTCGCTCGGCGAGGACAAGCTGATCGAGACCGGAATGCTCATCCACCCCGAGGAAGGCGGCAAGGAGCCGTACGACCGCTTCCGCGGCCGGCTGATGATCCCGATCCGCGATCAGCGCGGCAGAGTGATCGCCTTTGGCGGCCGAATCCTCGGTGAGGGCGAGCCAAAATACCTCAACTCGCCCGACACGCCGCTCTTCGACAAGGGCCGGACACTCTACAATATCGACCGGGCAGGCCCCGCCAGCCGCCAGGCGAAGCGGCTGATCGTCGTCGAGGGATACATGGACGTCATCGCTCTTGACCGCGCGGGCATCGCCGAGGCTGTCGCGCCCAACGGCACCGCGGTCACCGAGGCGCAGCTCGAGCGGATGTGGAGGCTCGACCCCGCGCCCATCCTCTGTTTCGACGGCGACAGCGCAGGCAGGAAAGCAGCCATTCGCGCCGCGATGCGCGCCCTGCCCCATATCGGTCCCGAGCGGACGTTGCGCTTCGTCGAGCTTCCCGCCGGCCAGGACCCCGACGACCTCGTCCGCTCCGGCGGAAGAGAGGCCATCGAAGCGCTGCTCGCCGAGCCCGAGCCGCTCGACCAGCGCCTGTGGCGCCACGAACGCGACAGCGCGGCCCTCACGACCCCGGAAGCCCGCGCTGGCCTCCGCCAGCGCCTGATCGAGCACGCCCAGGCCATCGGCGAGCCGGAGCTGCGGCGCCTCTACCGCGACCAGTGGCTCGGCCAGTTCGAGAAGGAATTCGGCTCCGTCCGCCCACCCTTCCGCCCCGGATCGCGCCCCCAGAACCGCTTCGACAAGCGCACCGGCCGCTGGGTCCCGCCTGCCCCGCCCGCCTCCGACACCGCCCGCCGCATCGGGCGCGCCGGCATCGACACCGCGACCGCACGCGCCCTCGTCCTCGGCTTCGCGCTCTTCCCCGAAGCGCTGCATGACCACGCCGAGCAGCTCGCCCATCTCCCCATATCCGACCGATCCCTGGGATCGTTGCGCGACCGAATCGTCGACGCAGCCCTTGCGGAAGCGGCGCTTGATCGCCAGAAGCTCGCCACCATATTGCAAACAGCAGGAGCGGCAGCTGCCCTTGACCAGGCGCGCCGGACCGGCGGAATCGGCTTTTCCTTCACCCGCAGCGAGACCGAGCCTGAACGGGCGGTCCGCGACTTGGGGGTCGCGATCGACGCGCTCTCTGCGGAGGAGGAAATCGGTGCGGCCCTCTTAGAGGCCACCGAGCGTTTGAAGGCCGGTGAGGAACAGGCGTTCGAGGAGCAGCTTCGGCTGCACAGCGCGCGCGAGGAAATTAGGGAACGGCTGGCGTCACTCGTCGGCACTGAGTAAGCGGCCCGAAAGGGTCTGAACAGAGCGAACATGGCGAAGAACGAAACAGCAGAAACCGAGACCCAGGACAGCGGCGATGCTCCGCTGATCGATCTCAACGACGCGTCGATCAAGAAGCTGATCGCCCGCGCCAAGAAGCGCGGCTTCGTCACCTATGACGAGATCAACGAGGCGCTTCCCCAGGACCAGATGAACTCCGAGCAGATCGAGGACATCATGTCCGCGATCAACGAGATGGGCATCAACGTCGTCGAGAACGAGGAAGAGGCCGAGGACGAGAAGGAAGAAGAGACCGCGCAGGAAGACGAGGTCGATCCGCTCGACGACGGCGGCCCCCGGCCCGCGGCGGCGACCAAGAAGGAAGCTGTCGACCGCACCGACGACCCGGTCCGCATGTACCTTCGCGAGATGGGCGCGGTGGAACTGCTCTCTCGCGAGGGTGAGATCGCCATCGCCAAGCGCATCGAGGCCGGCCGCGACACGATGATCTGGGGGCTTTGCGAAAGCCCGATGACCTTCAACGCCATCATCGAATGGTCGAAGAACCTCAACGAAGGCACGATGCAGCTGCGCGAGATCATGGATCTCGAGGCGATGCTGTCCAAAGGCCCGACCGCCGAGCAGATCGCCGAGAGCGAAGAAGGCGCCGAGGGCGGCGAAGGCGAGATCAGCGAGAAGACCGCCGGCCCGACCATCAAGGAAGAGGAAGAGGTCGCCGACGAGCCTGAGGAAGGCGCCAACGAAGACGACGAGGACATGGTCGACCGGCGCGCCAAGCCGCAGGTCGAAGAGGAGGACGACGAGAACGCCCTCTCGCTCGCCCAGATGGAGGAGCAGCTCAAGCCGCAGGCGCTCGAGAAGTTCGCGACCATCACCTCATTGTTCAAGAAGTTCGCCAAGCTCCAGGCCCACCGCCTCGACGCGCTCGCCGCCGGCACCGAATTCCCGGCCAGCGACGAGAAGAAGTACCACAAGCTCCGCGAGCAGCTCACCGCCGAGGTCGAGAGCGTCCAGTTCCACAACGCCAAGATCGAATATCTCGTCGACCAGCTCTACGCCTACAACCGCCGCCTAATGGCCCTTGGCGGCCAGATGCTTCGCCTTGCCGAGCGCCACCGAGTCCCCCGCAAGGCCTTCCTCGAAACCTATTCCGGCCGCGAGCTCGACGAGAGCTGGCTCCCCGAAATGGCGAAGGCCGACAAGAAGTGGGCAAGCTTCGCCTCCGCCGAGGGCGAGCCGGTCGAGCGCATCCGCGGAGAGATCGGCGAGATCGCGCAGGCGGTCGGAACCTCGCTCCCCGAGTATCGCCGCATCGTCAACATGGTGCAGAAGGGCGAGCGCGAGGCCCGCATCGCCAAGAAGGAAATGGTCGAGGCCAACCTCCGCCTCGTCATCTCCATCGCCAAGAAATACACGAACCGCGGCCTGCAGTTCCTGGACCTCATCCAGGAAGGCAACATCGGCCTGATGAAGGCGGTCGACAAGTTCGAGTACCGCCGCGGCTACAAA
>Ga0207701_10001003_pt1 | contig 29898 bp, 24 predicted proteins | sample KBSSwiSSwithPhiX_FD_184294 | JGI IMG/M metagenome (GOLD analysis project Ga0207701, IMG submission 184294) | Switchgrass rhizosphere bulk soil microbial communities from Kellogg Biological Station, Michigan, USA, with PhiX - S5 (SPAdes) (version 2) | ecosystem: Environmental > Terrestrial >... | reverse complement strand
GCATTGACAGCGGTGCCAACGGGGGCTGCGCAGCGCGATATCCCCGAAGGCGGTGCGAAAGCGCAGCGGGTGGTAGCCCTTCATCGCTCGAGGCCTCTGGCAATGCGGACAGGCCCTGCGCTCTGCCAGGTAGCTCTCAAGTTGCTGGCGCACAAACGTTTGCTGGATCTTGCCGAGGATGGATTTGGCGTCGCCGAGGGAGAGTCCGACGTCCTGCACCTGGTCACATCGACCGTCAATCGTGTGAAGCGGCACGGTGAAGGGGTGCGACGCGGCCCCCTCAATGCAAATCTGAAGGATAACTCTCATAGGACCCGCCTTTCCTGAGATGGCGCAGCCAACGCGGCGAGCCTTCGGTTGACGGCGCGCCGATCGAAACGGTCGGGGTGGTAGTGGCGCAAGGTGGCCCATTCCTCGTCGTCCACCTCATCGTCGAGAAGATCCTCGAACTCTTGGCGGGACCTGCTCTCTCCGATCAGGGTGTACTCGAACCGAGTGGCCATGAACGCATGCGGACCGCCGCAATCCTCTGGGGGTGCGGCGCGCCGGCCTGCGATGCACACCGGATACACCCGCTTGGAGTCCAGAGGCAATGTGGCCTCGATGCGCAGGTCGTGCACCCACAAATCGCCGAAGTCGTACTCGTATGTGAATCGCTCGAGGCGCCGCAGCTTCAGTTGGCCGATTAGGGCTTCGTGTGCGTCGGTGTCGAAGAGGATGCCGCCCTCCTGATGGACTCCGTACTCGCGACCACGAATCTCGAAGCGGTGAAGGTGCATGTCCTGCCAGCCGAACGCGACCTGCAGGATCTGGTGAAGCCGCGCGACGCTCGTATCGCCTCGCACCAGAAGGCGCCGCCAGATCAGCGGGCTGATGCTGCGCAGCACTGCGCGCAGCTGCAGGACCTCCTGTCTAGAAGATGCTCCGGCTTCCATCTCCAAAGCTTACTTTGCTGCACCGCACACCCCCAGGATTGTGATGCTCTCCTCGAAGGCCGCCTCGCTTGCGCCAAGCGCCAAGCGCCCAAGCGCCCAAGCGCCCGCCGGCCCTACTGCCCCTCGGCGACAACGCGCAGCCCCGTGACCACGGCAGGCGTGCCGTTGTTGCTCTGCGTCACGGTGAAGGTGGCGCTCCCGATCGTGATGACGCCCACGCGACTTGCGCCGGTGTTGTTGACGGTCACGCCGTAGCTCACCGTGCCCTGCAACACCTGTGCGTTGGTCACGGTCAACCACGCCGCGGAGGAGGTCGCGGTCCAGGCGCAGCTGGTGGGGTTCGTGACCGAGACGCTGCCACTCGCCTTTTTCGAGTTGATCGCGACCGTCCCCGGGCTGACCGTCACGGCGCAGGTCGGCGCGCCGGCCTGCGTCACCGTGAACGTCTGACCGCCGATGGTGAGCGCCGCGGTGCGCGCGGTCGTCGACGTGTTGGCGGCCACACTGAACGACACCGTGCCGGGGCCCGTGCCGCTGCCTCCTGCGGTCGGGGTCAGCCACACCGCATTGGTGGTCGTGGTCCAGGCGCAGCTGGCCGGAGCCGTCACGGCGACTGACCCGCTGCCCGCCACGGCCGTAAACGACTGGCTTGCCGTGGAGATGGTGAAGGTGCACGGCGCGCCGGCCTGGGTCACGGTCACCGTCTGACCGGCGACGGTCAGAGTCGCCGTCCTCGGCGTCTGGCCGGTGTTCGCGGTCGCGGCGAAGGTCAGGGTGCCGGTGCCGGTGCCGCTGCCCCCCGACGTCACGGTCAGCCAGCTCGCGCTGCTCGACGACGTCCACGCGCAGCCGGAGGGTGCGGTCACGGTGATCGTGCCGCCGCCAGCGGCGGTGGTGAGTGACTGGCTGGTCGCCGAGACGGTGAACGTGCAGGGCGTATTCGCCTCGTTGACGGTGAACGTCTGCCCGGCGATGGTCAGCGCCGCGGACCGCGCCGTGGTGCCGGTATTCACGGCCACGCTGAAGGTCAGCGTGCTCGTGCCGTTGCCGCTCCCGCCCGCCGTCACGGTGAGCCAGCTGGCGTTGCTCGACGAGGTCCAGGCGCAGCCGGCAGGAGCCGTTACCGTCACGGTCCCCGTGCCGCCGGGCGCGGCGAACGCTTGACTCGTGGCCGAGATGGTGTAGGTGCACGGCACGCCGGCCTGCGTCACGGTGTAGGTCTGACCGGCAATCGTCAACGTCGCCGTCCGGGTGGTCGCCGTCGTATTCGCCGCCACGCTGTACGTCACCGTCCCGTTCGCGGCGCCGCTCGCGCCGGCGGTGACGGTCATCCACGCCGCGTTACTCGTCGCCGTCCACCCGCAACCAGTCGCTGCGGTGACGTTCACCGAGCCTGTGCCGGCCGCGGCCGTGAACGACTGCGCCGTCGTCGCCAGCACGTAAGTGCACGGCGCGGCGGCCTGGGTGACGGTCAACGTCTGGCCGGCGATCGTCACGGTGCCGACGCGGACGGTGGTCGTGGGGTTCGCAGCGACCGTGATGTTGACGGCGCCGCTGCCGCTGCCGCTCGCCCCGCCCGTGACGGTGATCCACGGGGCGTTGCTGACGGCAGTCCACCAACAGCCACTCGAGGCCGTAACGGTGATCGAGCTGTTCGTCGCTGCCGCGGTTGCCGACTGGGCGGTCGTCGACAACGAGTAGCTGCACGGCGATGCGGTTTGCGGCGCCTGCGTCAGCGTGAGCGTCTGGCCGCCAATCGTCAGCGTCGCGGTTCGGGCGCTGGTGCTGGTGGTCGGCGCCACGGTGAAGGCGGCGTTCCCCGACCCGGTGCCCGTGCCCGTGCTGAAGGTGACCCAGGCCGCGTCGCTCGTCGCGGTCCAGGCGCAGGTCGATCCCGCCGTGACGGTGACCGAGCCGGTGCCGCCGCGTGGATCGAGGAACTGAGCCGCGCTGTCCGACGCGATGGTGTAGCCGTACGCGCCGTAGACGCCCTTCCAGCTGCCGGCAGTCGTGTCGTCGGTCTTGAGGAAGCTCGCGCTCGTGCCGGTCGCCGCCGCTCCAGCTGGCGGCTCGCCGAGGAACACACCGCTGACCACCGCGTTCGTACCTGTGACTTTGGTAACCCGGAGCGTGACGTGGCCGGTGACCGTCCACACCACGTATTTGCCGCCGGAGAAGCTGGTCAGGCTCCGGGCATCGAGCGTCACGCCGCTCTGATCGAGCAGCTCGTACCGCTGCTCGCGCCCGTCGGCATCGTAGTCGATGGCGTAGACGGCCAGCTGTTGCGCCCGGCCGGACGCGACGTTCACGTCGATGGTGAACGTATCGCCGTACCAAGCCGCCATGACGCGATCGGTTGTGGCGCGTTCCAGCGCGCCGCTCTCGGAGGTTCCGGACAGCCAGGTCCATGAGCTCGCGCCGTTGACGGCGAGACTCGCCGGGACCGGCAATCCTGCGGGCGTGATGGCCACACTGCAGCTGACACCTGTCTGCGTGACCGTGAAGCTCTGGGCGCCGATCGTGAGCGTCGCCGACTGTGAGCTGCTACCCGCATTGGGCGCGACGCTGAACGCGACGCTCCCGGGTCCGCTGCCGTTCGCGCCTGACGTCACCGTCAGCCATGCCGCGCTGCTGGACGCCGTCCACCCGCAGCCGCTTCCAACGCTGACTGCGACCGATCCGCTGCCGCCCGCCGCGACAAACGCCTGGCCGCTGGCCGAGAGGCTCAGCGTGCAATTCACGACCGTGCCCGCCGCTTGCGTGACGGCGAAGATCTGCCCGCCGATGGTCACGTTGGCGACGCGGACGGACGCCGTCGGGTTGACGGCGGCGCTGAACGCGACGGTGCCGCTGCCGGTGCCATTGCTCCCTGAGGTGACGGTCAGCCACGCCGCGTCACTGCTCGCCGTCCAGTTGCAGGTGCCGGCCGCCGTCACGGCGACCGATCCGGTTCCTCCTGCCGCGGCGACGGCCTGCGCGGTCGTGGCGAGCGCCACCGAACACAGCGGATCGACCTGCGCCGCCTGAGTCATCGATAACGTCTGGCCGCCCACGGTCAGCGTCGCCGTCCGCAACACGCCGGTCGTGTTCGGCGCCACGCTCATGGTCGCGGTGCCGGAACCGCTGCCGCTCGCCGCGGTCACGGTCAGCCACGGCGCGCTGCTCTCCGCCGTCCACGCACACCCGGTCGCCGTCGTCACGGCAGCCGAACCCGATCCGCCCGAGGCAGCCAGGCGCTGGCTCGCCGCATCTCCGGCGACCGTGTATCCGTCCTCGCCGTAGACGCCCTTCCAGGATCCCTGTGTTCCGTTGTCGGCCTTGACAAAGCTCGCCGCCGCCGCGCCGCCGTTCGCCGATCCCGAACCGACCAGGATGCCGCTGACCACCGCGTTCGCGCCGGTGACCTTCGTGACGTTGATCGTCACGTGCCCCCGGACCGACCACACGAGATATCTCCCGGCGCCGAAACCGGAGACGGTCTGGGTGTCGAGCAACGCGCCGCTCTGATCGACGACGTCGAACCGCTGAACGCGGCCGTTGTTGTCGTAGTCGGCGACGTAGAGGGCGATCTGCTCGGTACGTCCCGCGCCGACGTTGACGTCGATGCTGAACGCATCGCCATACCAGGCGGCTTTCAGCCGGTCGGTCGCGGCCGAGCGCTGGAGCGCGACCACATCGGTTGTCGAGGCGGCCCACGTGTATGCCGAAACGCCCGACACGGTGACCTGCGCCGCCAGCGGCAGGAGCGTCGGTGCAAGGCCGATCGAACAGCTCGCCGCGCTCTGCGTCACCGTGAACGTCTGACCAGCGATGGTCAACGCGGCGGTCCGCGGGAAGAGGGTTGTGTTGGCCGCGGAGCTATACCCGATCACATCGGCCCCGCTACTGGCCGACGGCGTTTTCACGGTCAGCCATGACGCGCTGCTGGAGACGGTCCAGGGGCACCCGAGCGGCGCAGAGACTGTCAGTTGGCCGTTGCCGCCAACCGAATCCGCTGGCGCACTGCTCGAAGCGAGACTGATGGTGCACGCCGCGCCAGCCTGGGTCACGGTGAACGCCTGGCCCGCGATGGTCAGGACACCGGTGCGGCTGCTCTGGGTGTTGGTTGGTGAAACGGCAACGCTCACCGTGCCGGCGCCGATGCCGCTTGCCGCCGAGGTCACGTTCAGCCAGCTCGCATCGGTTGTCGCCGTCCACGCGCAACTGGAGTCGACCGTCACCGACGTGCTCGTCGCGCCGCCCGCGGCTGGCGCCGAGAACGCACCGGCGCTCAAGGTGGCGGTGCAGCTGGTGTACTGGAACTGATTGGAGACCGCGCTCACCGCGGAGCCGCCAGGCCCGTTGGCCATTACGCGCGCTTCGTACGTCACGCCGACCGAGGCAAACGGCGCCATCAACGACCTGAAGTCGACGCGGACCTTGTTATCCGGATCCACCGCGGGCTTGCCGAGGCTGATCGTTCGGACAGCACTGGACTGGCCAACCACGTAGATCGCCAGCTGATACTCGCTCACGATCGCCCTCCCGTCTGCGGACGTCAGTGCATCGTCGGGCGAGGGCGTGAACTCCACCCAGCTGGGATTCAAGGCGCTTTGTGCGAAGGCGCTGGTCGAAACGGCAGCGACGGCGAATATGAAGGACAGCTGGCGCAGTACGCGCGAGAGACTCACTCGGTACATGTCGTTGCCTGATACCAGAGGAGCGTGAGTACTGCTGGGGGGCGGCCTCGGTTCCTCAAGTGAGCAACATGTACGCCAGTGAGAAATGACGGACGTTTCGCGCGGGGGTGTAGTGACTTCAGTCGTGACGCTGACGAAAAGCGTTATTGACGGCACCCGCTGCGCACACGACGTGCGCTGGATCAGGTCCGTTCACCGCATGCGCCGGACGTTTCAGCGATGACGCCTCGAGGTTGACTTGCAGTCTCGAAACTTCAACATCACTTTTCGACCTTGAACGACAGATATTGCAGCACGCCCTCGCGCTCGACCTGCAGCACGAAGGGAGCGTTGGCCGGCAACGCCGCGAGCCGCTCGCGCAGCCGCACGACACTTTCTACCGGCGTGCCGTTGATCGCATAGATCACATCGCCGGCCTGCAGACGCCCCTGCTGTGAGACCGGCGTGCCGGCGGCCGCCAGCGCGACGACGATGCCCTTGTCGCCGCGCAGATCCGGCAGCAGCGCGTTGAGGGTCGGATTCAAGTCGACGCCGTAGACGCCGATGTCTTTGATGGCATTCTGCGGCGACACGAGATCGGCGAGGCGGCCCATGTCGTTGGCGCGCTCGCTGACACCAACCCGCAGCGTCAGCTTCCGCTCGCCGCGCTGGATCTCGATCGCGACCTGCTCGCCGATCGCGCGCGTGTAGAGATTGACCCGGAACTGACGCCCGTTCTCCATCCGCTTGCCGTCCACTGCGAGCACGACATCGCCGGGCCGCAGCCCGGCGCGATCGGCCGGCCCGCGCGGGGTGACGTCAGACAGGATGACACCGGCGTCCGGGCCGAGCTTCAGCGCCTCGGCGATCAACGGCGTCACCGTCTGCGGGTTGACGCCGATCTCGCCGCGCCGAACACGCCCGGTCTTGCGAATCTGCGTGAACACGTTGCGCACGATGTTGCTCGGCGCGGCGAAGCCAATCCCCTCGTTGCCGCCGGACTGGCTGTAGATCATCGTGTTGATGCCGACCAGCTTGCCTTCCGTGTCGACCAGCGCGCCGCCGCTGCTGCCCGGGTTGATGGGCGCATCGGTCTGCACGTAGATCATCGGATCGTCGGCGTTCAGTTGCCGCGCCACCGCGCTCACCACGCCCATGGTGACCGACGAGTCGAGCCCGAGCGGGCTGCCGAAAGCCAGCACCAGCTGGCCCGGACGGAGCGTGTCCGAATCACCGATCGGCAGCGCCGGCAGTCCCTTGGCCTCGACCTTCACCACCGCGAGGTCGGTCTCGTGATCGATCGCCACCACCTGGGCGCCGACGTTCCGGCCGCGCCGCCGCACGATCGATCGCCCCGGCGCCCCGCCGGTCGCGGCGAGCGGCAGCTCGACCTCGAGCCGCGTCGCGTATTCGATGACGTGGGCGTTCGTCAGGATGTAGCCGTCTGAATCGAGGATCACGCCGGACCCGGTACTCCGCTCGAGCGCCGGCTCGCCGGTCGCGGTCTGATCCTCTTCGTCCGGCGGAACGTAGCCGGTCACGAAGATTTGCACGACGCTCGGGCTGACGCGCTCGACGAGCTGCTCGAGCGAATGGGACAGTTCGCTCAGCCCGGCCACCGCGTGTGCCGCCGGCGGCGCCTGAACCGCAGTTGCCTGCGCGGAGAGTGAAGGAGCCGCCGCGAGGATCGCTGCCGCCGCCAGACACACCGCCGCCGTCGGTTGAGATACGACACGCATCGTGGTCATCCTGTGTGAAGACGAACTACGGACCTGCCCTCCCGGCGGGACGAGAGGCTAGACCCCGGCCGGTTGCGGCAGCAGGCTGTCGAAGGCGCCAGGCGCCAACTCCTCGAGCGAGCCGACCGCCACGTCCGCGGAGAGCCGCGTTGTCGCACTGACGCCGATGCAGCGCATCCCGGCGCGCCGCGCCGCCTCGACGCCGACAGCGGCGTCTTCGACCACCACGCAGCGATCCGGCGGCACGTTGACCGCCCGCGCGGCGGCGAGGAAGACATCCGGCGCGGGCTTGCCGTGGACGACATTCTCGGCGCCTACGATCACCGTGATCACCGCGTCGAGGCCAATCGCCCGAAGCATGACCTCGACGTTGGCCCGCGGGGCAGACGAGGCGACGGCCTGACGCCATCCGGCGTCCCGCAGGCGGGTCGCCCAGGTCACCGCGCCCGGCAGCGCGCGGAGGCCGTCCGTTGCAATCCGGCGCCGATAGACGGCCTCTTTGTCGTCGCCGAAGCGTGCGATGGCCTCGGCGGTGACCTCTCGGCCCAGCCACTCGCGCAGGAAGCTTTCGTTGCGCTGCCCGAAGGCCGCGGTGAACTGTTCGCGGGTCAGCGTCCGGCCGGTCGCGGCCATGGCTTCACGCCAGGCCTCCCAGTGCTGCTCGCCCGAGTCGGCGAGCGTTCCGTCCATGTCCCAGAGTACGGCCCGAGACCGGTCGATGGTCCGCTTGTGCATGAGGCAATCAGGTGAGGAAAACGAACGGCCGCGCGCCCGAAGGCTGCGCGGCCGTGACGAGGGCGACGGACGAGGGCTACTGCACCGGCTTGTGCAGGACTTCCTGCACGTCCTTCGGCTTCTTGGAACCACCCAGCCCGCGGATCTGGATGACCGGTTCCGGCGGCGCTTCCTTCAGCACCTGCTGACGGTAGAGCGCAGCCATCCGCTCGTTCTCGAGGTCGAGCTTCTTCTGGTCGGCGCGGGCGCGCAGCTTCTCCTCGCGGGCATTCTTGGCGATGCCCAGCTCGTCGAGGTCGGTCTGCTTCCCAGCCGCCACCGCTTCGGGATCGAGCACCAGCCGGTGCTCCGAGGTCGACAGCGCCACCTTCTTGCCACCGGCGAAGATCTCGTGACGACCGTGCTCCTCGTACCACTTGGTGAGGGTCGCGGTCATGTGCATCTTCTCGATGATGTTCCGCCAGCCGATGCCGGTGTTGTAGGCGCAGAAGGAGATCTCCCCTTCCTGCGTGGCATACGGGATGATGCAGCGCTCGGTGCGGCGGAAGTCGTAGTTGAACAGATCCTGGAACCACATGCCGGCGATGAACAGGAAGTTCCAGCGATCGCCGCGGCGCTGATGGATGTCCGCGACGGTCCGGTCGGCAGTCACCTTGCCGTAGTTGTGGCCGCTCGCCCCGAACGTCTTGTCGAACTTCTTCATCAGGTCGACGAGCTTGAAGTGCGTCGGCGCCTTGAAGGGATCGTAGTTCTTCATCAGCGCGAGGGCCATGCCGGCCACCGATAACGCCCGGCCGCGGGCCGCGTCGTTGACCTTCTGGAGATCCTTGGCCAGCGCGCCGGCGTTCAGGAACGCCGTCACCGGCACGGCTTCCTTGGTTTCCTTGTCGATCATCACCGCCATGCCGATGCCGCAATTCGGGTGGCAGCCGCAGGTCAGGTTGCCCCACTCGGCCGTCGGGCCATGGACCAGGTCGGCCCAGTCGGTGAAGGTGCCCATGAACGAGATCGGGAACCAGTCGCGGACCGGCTCGCCGATGCTCATCTGGTTCTTCACGTCGTGGGCGAGGTGCGACAGGGTGTAGCGCTGCGCGGCGCGGCGCTCGGGCGTCACTTCCTCGTCACGGCCGGTGAACGAGACCGGCTGGAACGACAGGAAGTTGATCTTGCGCGGGTTGTCGAGCGCGAACTGGATGATCCGGCCAACCTGCTCGTTGTTGACGCCGTTGACGATCGTCACGACGGGGACGATGTCGACGCCGGCGCTCCACAGGTTTTCGATCGCGCGCAGCTTGACGTCGAACAGGTTGCCGACCAGGCGGTGCGAGTTGGCGGCGTTGCCGATGCCGTCGAACTGCAGGTAGGCGTAGCGGAGACCGGCCTCGAAGGCGGCCTTGGCGAACTCGGGGCTCTTCGCGAACTCGATGCCATTGGTCGCCGCCTGCACGCTGTTGTAGCCGACCTTCTTGGCGTAGCGGACGGCGTCGAGGAAGTGCGGCGACATGGTCGGCTCGCCGCCCGAGAACTGCACCGACATCTGCCGGCGCGGCTTGATCGAGATGGCGTTGTCCAGCATCGTCTTGATGTCTTCCCACGACAGCTCGTGGACGAAGCCGACCTGGTTGGCGTCCATGAAGCACGGGTCGCACATCATGTTGCAGCGGTTGGTCAGGTCGATCGTCAGGACCGAGCCGCGGCCGTACTTGATCGTGCTGCTGCCGTGATTGTGGAGCTTCTCGTCGTTGTGGGCGCGGATGTCGCTGCCGGGGAACGTGTCCTCGAGGTGCTTGAAGAAGGCCGGGTCGATCGCCATCACGTCTTCGAAGTGGCCATGCAGCGGACAATCCTTCACCATCAGGATCTTGCCGTCGCGCTCGATGATCGTCGCCTTGATCTCGCCGACCTTCTCGTTGAGGAGGATCTTGTAGTCACGCTTGCCGTCGACGATCTCCTGGCGCGCCTCGCGGACGCAGACCGGGCACAGCGAATCGGTCTCGCGCGGCCAGCCGAGCGGCGGCTTGACCTTCTGCCATGACTTCTGGAGCGGCAGGTCGGACCATTTCGGCGTGAACGAGCCTTTGGGCTTCAGGCTGTTGACCGTGTCGAAGGCAGCCCAGGCGCCCCGCGCCACCATGGTCAGACCCTTCTCGACGTACTTAATCGGCTTGTGCATGGTCGCACGATAACGAATCTGGTAGGCGCGGCGCGCCGAAAAACAGGCAGACGGGCGGTAGCGGGGGTGAACGGGCGTTATCTGCGGCCAAAGGCTCTCACCGCACCACCCATCCGCGGGGCTAAGACGTTACGCCTGTGCAGGTTGCCGTCGAGCCGCGACCACCGGCCGGCGCCGCCAGAGGAGCCGGACGCCCAGGAGTATGGCCAACAACCCGGCGTAGTAGACGGGCTCGCCGATAGGCACTTTGACCTTCCAGATGAAATGCAGCGCCGCGGCCGCCGCGCTCACGTAGACCAGGCGGTGCAGTGCCTGCCAGCGCCGGCCCAGCCGCCGGATCCACCCCTTCGTTGAGGTGATCGCCAGCGGCACGAGCAGGATGAACGCGACCATCCCCGCGGTGATGAAGCGGCGCTTCGCGACATCCTGGAGGATGTAGCGGACGGCCAGACCCTGATCCACCACGACATAGATGAGCAAGTGGGCCGTCGCATAGGCGAAGGCAAACAGGCCGAGCATCCGCCGGAAGCGGATCACCGTATTCCAGCCCGAGAGCCGCCTGAGCGGCGTGATGGCCAGCGACAGGAGCAGGAACCGGTACGCCCAGATGCCGGTCGTGAGCTCCAGCTCCTCGACCGGATTGACCCCGAGCGCGTCGTGGACGGTGCGCCACGCCAGCCATCCTGCCGGCGCGAGCGCGAGCAGGAACACGACTACTTTCTGAATGCGGGCGAACATCAATCGGCGCCGCTCAGAAGTTCTTCCGGAGATCCATGCCGGCGTAGAGCGACGCGACCTGGTCGCCGTAGCCGTTGAACATCAGCGTCGGCCGGCGTCCCAGGTCGGGCAGGCGTCGCTCGCGGGCCTGGCTCCAGCGCGGGTGATCGACTTCCGGGTTGACGTTCGAGTAGAACCCATACTCGCCGGGGTTCGCGGTCTGCCACGCCGTGCGTGGCTGCTTGTCGGTAAAGCGGATGCGCACGATCGACTTGATGCTCTTGAAGCCGTACTTCCACGGCACGACGAGGCGCAGCGGCGCGCCGTTCTGGTTCATCAGCGTGTTGCCGTACAGGCCGACCGCCAGGATCGTCAACGGGTGCATCGCTTCGTCCAGCCGCAGCCCCTCCACGTAGGGCCACGCGAGCGAGCTCTCCGCTTGCCCAGGCATCTCGGAAGGACGGAAGAGCGTCGTGAACTCGACGAAGCTGGCCTTCGCCGTCGGCTCGGCGCGTTTCAGCACCTCCGACAGCGGGAGCCCGACCCACGGGATCACCATCGACCAGCCTTCGACACAGCGCAGTCGATAGACCCGCTCTTCGAGCGCAAACGGCTTGATCAGATCCTCGAGCTGGTAGTCGGCCGGCTTACCGCACAGGCCGTCCATCTTGACCTTCCACGGGCTCGTCTTCAGCGACCCCGCGTAACGCGCCGGGTCGCCCTTGCCAGTACCGAACTCGTAGAAGTTGTTGTAGGTGGTGATCTGTTCGAACGTATTCCGCGGTTCATCGGTGGTGACGACGTTCGGCTTGACGCCGGAGAGCGGCATCTGGCCGTCGTCGGCCGACGAGCTCTCGCAAGCGGACAGCACCGGGCCGGTGGCGATCGATAGCGCGGCCACGCCGGCCATCCGCAGCCACTCGCGGCGGCGAAGGTAGATGCGTTCGTCGGTGATCTCGGATGACGGCGTTCTCGGGTGGCGATTGATCCACATATTTCTTTAGATGCCGGACGGCCCGCGCAGGGTGGGCCGGGCCGGCCTGCCCTCCATATTAGTTAGAATGCGGCATGCCGCAATCGCCAGTGGAGCCGCGCTGGCCCAAAATCCTCTCGCTGGCGGTGCACGAGTTCCGCACGCCGACGACCGTTGTCGCCGGCTACATCCGGATGCTGCTCAAAGAGCGGGCCGGACCGATTCCAGACGCGCAACGGCGGCTGCTCGAGGAGGCCGAGAAGTCCTGCGGCCGCCTGTCCGCCCTGCTCGCCGAGATGAGCGACCTGTCGGGCCTGGAGGCCGGCACCGCCACGTTCAATCGCGCGCCGCTCGACGTCCGGACCGCCCTCAAGGAGGCCGCCGCCGGTCTGCCAGAGCTCGCCGACCGTCCCGTGACCATCGAGATCAAGACCGGTGAAGGCCCGGCGATGGTCGAGGCGGACCCGGTGCGGCTGCGGGCCACCTTCGCCGCGGTCCTGACGGCGCTCCGCCGCGAGCTCATAACCAGCATGACGCTGGCCGTTCGCGAACGGCCGGCCGATCTCGAGGGCCGTAGGGCGGCGTGGATTGCGATCGCCGATCCGGAGCGGATCGACGCCGTTCTGGCGGCCGACGAGGCCGCGCTCGGTCCGTTCGATGAATGGCGTGGCGGATGCGGCCTCAGCCTCGCGGTCGCGCGCCGGGTGATCGAAGCTCAGGGCGGCCGCATCTGGTCGCCTGCCGCCGACGCCAAGGCGGGCGCAGTTCTTGCCCTTCCGCTAGCATAACGTCCGATCTCACTCGACTTTCGCCTTATTGTGTCCTGATTCAGGTCAAGGCCTGTACAGAATCCAGTTACCTATAAAGAGTGGCTGGGTTCCACGGCCACGTCGGGGTGCGATAGAATATTGAATACTCAGTAGCCATGTAGTTCCCTGCTGAGCTTCGCCATGTCCTCATTTTGGTTCATTGAATGAAAAAGCCTTACGTCGCCATCGTCGATGACGATTCGGCCTTCTCCGCCTACCTTCGTACGTTCCTGTCGCTGCGCGGCTACGAAGCCCGGTGCTACACCCGCGGCGACGAGATGCTGGCGTCCATGAAGCAGAGCGAAGCGCCCGACGTGGTGCTTCTCGATGTGATGATGCCCGGTCTCGACGGCCTCGCGACGCTGAAGGCAATCAAGGCCAGCCGCCCGGACGCGCAGGTCATCATGCTCTCCGGCCGCAACCAGGTGTCGACGATCGTCGAGGCTGTCCGGCTCGGCGCCGCCGACTACGTCGTCAAACCGGACGACCCTGAAGGCCTTGGCGAGATCGCGCTCGATGTCGCGATCAAGAACGCCATCGAGAAGACCCGTCTGGTATCGGAGGTGACGCTCCTGCGCCAGCAACTGAGCGATGACGAGGACCGTGCGGTTTGGGGCAATACGGAGAAGATGCGCGGCATCGCCACGGTCATCGACCAGGTATCGGACAGTGACGTCACGGTGCTGATTCGGGGCGAGAGCGGCGTCGGCAAGGAGCTGGTCTGCCGGGCCATCCACCAGCGGTCGACGCGGCGCGACCGGCCGTTCGTCAAGGTGAACTGCGCGGCGTTGCCGGCCGACCTGCTCGAAAGCGAGTTGTTCGGTCACGAGCGGGGGGCGTTCACAGGCGCGGCGACCACCCGGATCGGCAAGTTCGAGCAGGCCGACGGCGGCACGCTGATGCTCGACGAGATCGGTGAATTGAAGCCGGCGCTCCAGGCCAAGCTGCTGCACGTGCTCCAGGATGGCGAGTTCACCAAGCTTGGCAGCAACAAGCGGATCGAAGTGGACGTCCGGGTCGTCGCCGCCACGAACCGTGACCTCGAGAAGATGATGGTCAGCGGCGAGTTCCGCGAGGACCTGTACTACCGCCTGAAGGTCATCGAGCTGACCGTGCCCGCGCTGCGGGAACGACGGGACGAGATCCAGCCGCTCACCGACTTCTTCGTGTCGCGCTACTCACGGAAGTACGGCCGGCCCATACGCGGGCTGTCCGAAGAGCTGCGTCAACTCTTTCTCACCTACGACTGGCCGGGGAACATCCGCGAGCTCGAGAACATGCTCAAGCGCATGGTCGTGCTCCAGGACGAGCAACTGGTCATCGCGGAGATCCGCCGCAACATCGAAAGGACCGCCGCCGCCCAGCTTGCGGCGAGCGTGGCCCAGCCGATGGCGGTCGCAGCCGGCGTACCTGCGATGGCCGTTGCCGGCGCCGGACTCGGGATGCCGGGAATGACGGTTCCCGGCATGCTGCCCGGCACGATGCCTCCCGGGATGACGCTTCCCACCGGAGCCGCCACCGCGGTGCCGGCGAACGCAGACGCGGCAGACGACGGAGAGGAAGGCGGGAAGGCCGCTGAGGGCGGAGGGTCGCTGGCGGCGGTGGCCAAGGCCGCGGCGATGAAAGCGGAACGCACCGCAATCGAGCACACGCTCCGGCAAGTGCACTGGAACCGCCGGAAGGCCTCGCAGATCCTCGGCGTCAGCTACAAGACGCTGCTCAACAAGATCAAGGAGTCGGGCATCAGCCGGGCATGATCGTCGCGTGGCACCACGCTTGCTCGACTGGAGGAATGGTGAGCGTCGCTCCCACATCACCGAGACGCTGATGACCGAGCACGAGCCGCGAGGTATCGGCGTCAGCGGACCCACGTTCCGCGTCCTACACGGGACGCGGCCCAGCGCGCGAGGCCGTGCCTCCTTCGGGCCGGTCGCCGACGTCATCGGCCGGGTTGCGGATACGGAGGTCCCGGTCCTCCTCCGCGGCGAGCGCGGGACCGGAAAGGCGCTGGTCGCCAGAGCCATCCACGACGCCTCCGCGCGTCGCGACAAACCCTTCGTCAAGATCGACTGTGCAGCGACCTCTTCCGTGGTCGAGGCGGAGCTGTTCGGTTCCGAGCGCGGTGCCGGGCCGCTGCGGCCCGGACGGCTAGAATTCGCCCACCACGGCACGCTGTTCCTGGATCACGTCAGCGAGCTCGCCCCGCCACTCCAGTTCCGTCTTCAGCGGGCCCTCGAAGAGAACGGGTTCACCCGGCCAGGCACCCACGATCCCGTACGGATCGACGTGCGCCTGATTGCCGCCTCACAGCAGGATCTCGAACGGCTCGTTGCCGACGGACGGTACCTGGAAGGCCTGTTCGTCCGCCTAAATGCGGTGTGCCTCACGCTGCCGCCACTGCGGCAGCGACGCAACGAGCTGCGTGAGCTGACCGAGTTCTTTCTGGCGCAATACGCGCTGCACTACAACAAGCCGCTCATCGCGCTATCCGCCGACACGCTGCGGCTGTTCGAGGATTACGCCTGGCCGCGCAATCTCCAGCAGCTCGAAGCCGTGGTCAATCGGCTGGTCATGCTCGGCTCCGATGCGACGGCGCGCGAGGAGCTGCTGGCGACCGAAGGCACGGAAAAATCGCGTCAGCGTGCGCCGGAACGTCCGGCACCGGTGGGGGCCAGTGGCGCGGTTGCGGCCGGGGATCCAGGTGTTCCGCCCGCGGGCCCAGGGTCCGCAGTGCGGCTCAAGGAAATCGCCCGGCAAGCGGCTGACGGAGCCGAGCGTGAATTGATCTTCCGAACGCTGCAGCAGACGCGCTGGAACCGGCGGGAGGCGGCGCAGATGCTCGGCGTCAGCTACAAGGCGCTGCTCTACAAGATCAAGCGCGCCGAGCCGGAGGGGGCGCCGTGAGCCCCGCCGATCCCTTTCTGGACGATGGCTCGCGGGTCGTCACCCTCGAGGCGTTCGATTTCATCTTCCGCAACGAACTGAAGCGCGCGGTGCGAGCGCAGAATTTCCTGACGCTACTGCGGGTCGAGCCGTCGCCGGTGGCCAAGACCGATCGGCCGACGGTCTCCCGTCAGCTGGCACGGCTGGTCGGTAGCGATGTCCGGGAGACCGATCTCGTCGCCGAAGGGGAAGCCGGCCGGGTCTGGGTGCTGCTGCTCGACACCGATCTCCGCAGCTCGATGTCGGTGCTCGATCGACTGTTGGCGCGGTTCGGTCATTACGAATTCGTCACGCCGATCGAGCTGGACATCGGGGTCGCCTGTTGCCCCACGCACGGCACCGACATCGACAGTCTCAAACGCGCGACCGACGCCCGTCTCGAACGGGACGGTTTTGGCGTTCCCTGACGCTCCGCGGCGAGGCGGCGGCATCGCGCCTCGCGATCGCGCCGCACGAGCGGCCTAGCCCTGCGGTTCCACCGTGCTGCGGCTCTCACTCCCATGACAACGCCCTGCGGGTTCGGGTAATCTGATGCGGCCCGCTGTGGTTTTCGGCCGCGGCGGCGCCGTCCTCACCGTTCCACGGAGTTGTCGATCATGTCTGTACTTGCCACCCGTCTGCGCGAACGCATTGCCTCACGCAGCGCACGGACCGGAGTCGTGGGCCTCGGCTACGTCGGACTGCCGCTGGCAGTCGAACTCGCCCGCAACGGGTTCCACACGACCGGCATCGACCTCGACGCCCGCAAGGTGGCCGACATCATGACGGGCACGTCGTATATCCCCGATGTGTCGTCAGCCGACGTGGAGCAGTTCCGGGCCGCGGGCCGCCTAGACGCGACCACCGATTTCGCGATCGTGGCGGACCTCGATACGGTCAACATCTGCGTGCCGACTCCGCTGCGCAAGACCAAAGACCCCGACATGTCGTTCATCGTGTCGGCGGTCGAATCGATCGGCAAGCATCTGACGCCAGGCACGCTGGTGCTGCTGGAGTCGACGACCTACCCGGGCACGACGGAGGAAGTGGTGCAGCCGCTGCTCGAGGCCGGCGGTCTGAAGGCGGGCGAGGATTTCTTTCTCGCCTTCTCGCCCGAGCGCGTCGACCCGGGCAACCCGACATTCCAGACCCACAACGTGCCCAAGGTCGTGGGCGGGATCACCCCTGAGTGCACGGCGCTGGCGAGTGCTCTCTACGGCGCGGCGATCGAAACGATCGTCCCGGTCAGCTCGACGCGCGTCGCCGAGATGGTCAAGCTGCTCGAGAACACCTTCCGCGCGGTCAACATCGGCCTGGTCAACGAGCTGGCCATGATGTGCGACCGGATGAACATCGACGTCTGGGAGGTGGTCGACGCGGCGAAGACCAAGCCGTTCGGGTTCATGGCCTTCTACCCCGGGCCGGGCCTCGGCGGCCACTGCATACCCGTCGATCCGTTCTACCTGTCGTGGAAGGCCCGCCAGAGCGGCTTCGAGCCGCGCTTCATCGAGCTGGCCGGCCACATCAACGGCGCGATGCCGCACGCCGTGGTGGACAAGGTGGTCGAGGCGCTGAACTCGCGGCGCAAGGCGCTGAACGGATCGTCCATCCTGGTCGCGGGCGTGGCCTACAAACGTGACATCGACGACCTCCGGGAATCGCCGGCGCTGGACGTCATGGGGCTGCTGCACGCCAAGGGGGCACAGCTCGCGTACATGGACCCGTATATCCCGTCGATCGAAGCGAGGAGTTGGGCGGGCGGCTACGCGATCGCCGGCGCCCCGGCAGATACGCGATCGTTCGGCCAGTACGATTGCGTCGTGATCATCACCGACCACCGCTCGTTCGACTACCGGGCGATGGTCGAAGGGGCCGACCTGATCGTCGATACGCGTAACGCGATCAAGGTGGCCGCGCCGAACGTGTTCCGGCTCGGGGCGCCCCACCCTGAGCGCATTACTGCGGCGCCGGCGGTGTAGGCTCGGCGGACAGCCCCAGAAAGCGCGTCATCTCGCGCCACATCGGCTCCAGGCTGGCGATCAGCTGATGGTCGTCGTCGAGCAGGTGGAGCTCGACGTTCGCGCGCGCCGCGGCCCATCGCCGCACGGTGTCCGGGTCGACGGCCGTGTCACGAGTTCCCTGAAAGATCTGCATCGGCTGACGGAGGTGCGCGCCGAACGCGTCGTAGCGCGTCGCGTCCTCGTAGAGGTTATAGCGGAGCGGCATCATCCGGCCGTAACCGTAGTGGAAGACGTTGAGGGTGTCGGTCCGGCGCCACTCGTCGAGCCCGCGATCGCCGAGGTCGCGCAGACGGTTGGCCGAGAAGTCCAGTGCCGGCGCGAGCAAAATCACTCGGGCGACCCGGCTCGGCTCACTGGCCGCGACCTGCACCGCGACGAACCCGCCCAGGCTTGATCCAATCAGCACCACCGGTTCCGGCGCGGCCGCGATCACTTCCGACGCCTGCGCGATCATCCGCGAAATCGTGAGGCTGGCGAAGTCCGGCTGGTTGAAGTCCGGGGTGACGAGGTCGATGCCGCGCGCCGCGGCTTTCTGCCGGAAGAACCCCGCTTTGGACGACTGTGCAGACGAGGCGAAGCCGTGCAGGTAAATCAGGCGCACGCGCTCAGAGCCTGGTCTTGCAGCCGGGCCGGCAGCGGCACTGAATGGTCTTCTCGCCGTCGGTCGAATAGTCGTAGGTCAGCTCTTCGCCCTTCGCGATGTTGCGGGCGGCGCGGACCCAGATCGTCTGCCCGATGATCTGGGTGTAGCAGTTCGGCTTGCAGGCGTGGTTGATGAACCGCGAGATGTTGCCGCCGACCGCGCCGTCGCGGACGTACTGGCGATTGAGCTTGAAGCACCAGATGTGCCCCTTTTTCAGGTACTCAATCTCTCGCTGGAGGCTCACGCGGTTGTTGATCTTCTCGCCCGTGTACTCGATGATGCGCGTGTTTTTGGTGATGGGCTGGGTGGCGAAAACACCCCACCCCTGAATCCGGGAGCGCCGCTTTTCGATCATGGGTCGAGGGAGGAGAGAACAATGAACAACGCGCCGCAGCGCACCGACGGATTCTAACTGCGGCGGGAGGGTCTTGTCTCGAACGATCGATCGGGCGCCGCGGCGTTCACCAGAACCGCACGCGGCCGGTATCGACGTGCACGAAGTTCGAGCTCGGATAGAACCCCACGCCACCGAGGTTGAGCGCCCGCGCCGAGCTACGCAGTTGTTCGAGAGCCACGCCGGGCACGCGAATGTCAATCGCCTTGCCGACCATGTGCAGGCTGCCCGACGCGACGCCGGAATCGGCCCCGCCGCGCGCCCGCAGCATCGCGTTGGTCTGCGGCGAGCGGTACCCCGAGATCACGTGGAACGGCTGATCGACGCCGAGCGTGCCGTGCAGCTCGTGCAGGAGATCCAGGAGGGCGGGATCGATCGGCTTGATCTCGTTGGCCCGGAAGTCACGCAGCAGGGCGTTGATCTGCTGGAGCGCTTCGGGCTGGTACGCGCCGCCACAGCAATAAGCCGTGGTGAGCCGTTCGCCAGTGTGGATGTTGAATAAGGACAGCACCCGCTCGGGCCTTCCGGCGGCCTCGCGCGTCGCAGCCGCGGCCCGGGCGGGCGTAAGCGCAGCCGCAGCGGCCGCGGCGCCGACACCCAGAAACGATCGTCTCGTCCACGACGGTGACGTGAGGGAGCGCGATGCCATGTGTAGATCTATTGGACCACACGGGTCTCAAACGCTCAAGCTTGGCCGCGCGACCGCCGCTTGCGCAACCTTCGCCCTCGCGGGTCCGTCAAAGGCTCGAACCTGCCGCTCATCTGGAGGCCACATGCGTCGGAATCCGATTGCCGGGTCAGCCGTTGTCATCGCGCTCGCGCTGGCGTTCGGGATTGGCGCGGAAGACATCACCCGGGCCACCCGCGGCGTGATCAACCTGCCGCGCGTTGTGCCTCGCAACGCGGACGACTTCACCTGGCACGGCGCTCTCCGGCCTGGCGCGACTCTCGAAGTCAAGGGCGTGAATGGCGACGTCAGCGCAGCTCTCTCGAGCGGCGCCGAGGGGCATGTCACCGCGCAGCGGTCCGGACGACGGGCCGACCCCGAGAGCGTGCGGCTGGAGGTGGTCGAGCACGCCGGCGGCGTCACCATTTGCGCGGTGTACCCGAGCCGGGATGCGTCCCGGCCAAACGAATGCCGCCCCGGCACGGACGGGCGGATGAACGTGCAGAACAACGACGTTCGCGTGCACTTCACCGTGCAGGTGCCACCCGGGATCCGTTTCGCCGGGCGAACGGTCAACGGCGAGGTGGACGCGCAGGGCCTGCAGGGCCCGGTGTTGCTCGCCACCGTGAACGGGTCCACTGGGTTCTCCACCTCATCGTACGGCGAGGCCTCGACGGTGAACGGATCCATCCGCGGCGCGATGGGCGCGTCGGACTGGTCCGAAGGCCTGGGGTTCAAGACGGTCAATGGGACGATCACGCTTGACCTGCCGCCGGATCTCAGTACCGAGGTCCGCGCCACGACGGTGAACGGCGAGATCTCCACCGATTTCCCGCTCGCCGTCACCGGGCGCCTCAGCCGCCGTTACGTGCAGGGCACCATCGGGAGCGGCGGCCGACGGCTGGATCTCGAGACGGTCAACGGCAGCGTGCGCCTGCGGCGGCACTGAGGATCGATGCGGCGCGGGCAGCCGCCGATGATCGGATGATATAGTCGCGAGATGGAAGGTATCTTCACGGCCTGGGGCCGTATCCTCGCGGGTTATCGCCCGTCCTTGTCGGTGGAAATCACTCGCGAATGCCCGCTGCGCTGCCCCGGGTGCTACGCGTATGGCGACGAACATCTCGGCGGCGGCGTCACGCTGCGTCAGGTCAGCGACTTCAAGGGTCAGGAGCTGATCGATCGCTTCTTCGGCCTGATCGATCAGCACAAACCGCTGCATCTCTCGATCGTCGGCGGTGAGCCGCTCGTGCGCTTCCGCGAGCTGAACGAGATCCTCCCGCGGCTGGCCGACCGCGGCATCTATACCCAGCTCGTGACCAGCGCGGTGCGCCCGATTCCGATCGAGTGGGCGGCGCTGCGGCGGCTGCAGCTGGTGGTCTCGATCGACGGGCTCCAGCCGGAGCACGACGAGCGCCGCAAGCCGGCCACCTACGACCGCATCGTCAAGCACATAAAGGGACACAGCATCACGGTGCACTGCACCGTGACGAAGCAGCAGGTGCGGCGCGACGGCTACCTCGAAGAGTTCATGCGCATCTGGTCGGACAATTCCGACGTCAGCCAGATCTGGGTGAGCTTGTACACCCCGCAGGTCGGCGAGGTCTCGGAGGAACGCCTGGAGCCTCAGGACCGCGAACGAGTGGTCGCGGCGTTGATGACGCTGCGCAAGTCGTTCCCAAAGCTGCGGATGCCGGAAGGCATGATTAAGGTGTACGCGAAGCCCCCCAAGAGCCCGGCCGAGTGCACGTTCGCGCAGACCACGACCTGCGTGTCGGCGGATTTCGAGCACCGCATCGAGCCGTGTCAGTTCGGCGGCAACCCCGACTGTTCCAACTGCGGCTGCATCGCGTCAGCTGGTCTGGACGCCATCGCCCGCCACCGCCTGCCCGGTGGGCTGCGCGTCGGGGCGATTTTCGAGCATTCGCTCCGGCTTGGCCGGGGCGTACGGCGGCTGCGAACCTCGGCTGCATCCTGATATACTTTCGGGTTTGATGCGAACTTTCCGGAAGGCGAGCCGAACCGTACGGTCCGTGCGCGAGTTCGCGCGCGGACTCGCCGACACCGACCATCCGCTGCTCGTCCATCTGGTCCCGATTCGCCGCTGCAACATCGACTGCGGCTACTGCAACGAGTACGACAAGGTCTCCAAGCCCGTGCCGCTCGACGACATGCTGGCACGGATCGACAAGCTCGCGACGCTCGGCACGTCGGTCGTGGCGTTCAGCGGCGGCGAGCCCATGCTCCATCCCGACCTCGACGCGCTGATCCGGCGGATCCGATCGCGCGGGATGATCGCCGGGCTGATCACGAACGGCTACCTGCTGTCGCCGAAGCGGATCGCCGCGCTCAACGACGCCGGTCTCGATTATCTCCAGATCAGCATCGACAACGTCGAGCCCGACGAGGTCTCGAAGAAGAGCCTGCGTCTGCTCGACACCAAGCTCCAGTGGCTCGCCGAGCACGCGCACTTCGACATCAACATCAACTCGGTGGTCGGCGGCGGCATCAAGAATCCTGAGGACGCGCGCACGATCAACACGCGCGCCCGCGAGCTTGGGTTCTCGACCTCGATCGGCATCATCCACGACGGCTCCGGCATCCTCAAACCGCTCGGCGGCCCCGAGCGGGCGGTGTTCGACGATGTGATGCGGCTGATCAGCGGACGCAAACAGGTGTTCAAGAACCTGTACTCGGGCATCCGCAGCTTCCAGGCCAATCTCGCCGACGGGAAGCCGAACGAGTGGAGCTGCCGGGCCGGCGCGCGCTACCTGTACGTATGCGAGAACGGCCTGGTCCACTGGTGCTCGCAGCAGCGCGGCGTCCCCGGCGTCCCGCTCGCCAGCTATACGACCGAGGACATCCGTCGCGAGCTGGTCGCGCCGAAGTGGTGTGCGCCGCTCTGCACCATCGGCTGCGTCCACCGTGTTTCGCGGATGGACTTCTGGCGCAAGCCACAGAAGCAGGAGCCCGGCGTCCCGCAGGGTTCCGTCAGCGAAGCGTCCTGATCTCGCATGCCCAATCCCGTCTCGTTCGATATCACGTCCAACGTCGATCTGCAGGAAGTCGACAACGCAGTCAATCAGGCGCGCAAGGAAGTGGCGCAGCGCTACGACTTCAAAGGTTCCAAGGCCTCGATCGAGCTCAATCAGAAGGACAACACCCTCGTCCTCGTCGCGGACGACGACTTCAAGATGAACGCGCTCTGGGAGATCCTGCAAGGCCGCCTGGTTCGCCGGGGTGTCCCGACCAAGAATCTGACCCGCGGCGAGATCGAGCGGGCCGCCAACGACACGGTCAAGAGCGTCGTCACGCTGCAGCAAGGCATTCCGACCGAAGCGGCCAAGGACATCATCAAGTTCATCAAGGACCATAAGTTGAAGCGGGTCCAGGCAAGCATCCAGGCCGATCAGGTCCGCGTTTCGTCGCCCTCGAAGGACGACCTCCAGGAGGCGATCCGGCTTCTGAGGGAACACGACTTCGGCGTCGCACTCCAATTCGGCAATTACCGCAGCTGAGGGCGGAGGAACCATGGCAGCCACGGCACTCGCCCTCGCCCTGACGATGCTGCTGGCCGCGCCGGCCGCGCGCGCGGGCCTGCCGACCGGCGTTCCCACGGCGCAGAACGACAAGGGCCCGCCGGTCAACCGCGACGCCAGGATAATGGCCGAATTCGAAGAGCGGGTGAAGGCCTACAGCACCCTCCATCGGGAGCTCGAAGCGACCATCCCCGCGCTGCCCAAGCAGCCCACTCCGGAGCAGATCGACGCCCGCGAGCTGGCCCTCGCCGCCTTGATTGCGAAGACCCGCGCCAAGGCCGCGCCGGGCGACATCTTCACGAAAGAAACGCGGGCGCTCTTCCGCCGATACCTGGCGCGCGTCTTCGACGGCCCGCAGGGCCGGGAGCTGAGGGCTTCGATCATGGACGAGAATCCCGGCCGTCTGAGCCTGCACATCAACGCCCGGTATCCCGAATCCATTCCGGTGACGACGGTGCCGCCGCAGGTGCTCCAGGCGCTCCCCAAGCTGCCCGACGATCTCGAATATCGGTTCATCGGGGATCGCCTGATCCTGCACGACATCCATGCCCACACCATCGTCGATATCATCGACGGTGCGATTCCGCACTAGGCACGGCGTCGGTCATGATGCGCCGCGTCGCTGCCTCTCTCGGCCTGTCTGTCGCGCTTCTCTGGCTGGCGCCTGCCGCCGGCACCAGGACGTCGACAGTCCAGGCCGCCGCTCAGGCCCCGGCCGCGGCAAGCGCTGCCCGAGTCGAGCTCCCGAATCGTGAGGGCTCGCTCAAATTCGCCGTGCTCGGCGACTTCGGGACCGGCAAGCGCGAACAGTACGAGCTCGGCGCGCAGATGGCCAAGGCCCACGAGCGCTTCCCGTTCGAGCTGGTCATCACCGTCGGCGACAACCTCTATGGCTCGCAACGGCCGAAGGATTTCCAGACCAAGTTCGAGCTCCCCTACCAGGGTGTGCTCGAGGCCGGCGTCAAGTTCTACGCCTCGCTCGGGAATCACGACGAGCGCGAGGGGCAGCGCTACTACAAGCTGTTCAACATGAACGGCAAGCTGTATTACACCTTCAAGGCGCCGAAGCAGAGCGTCCGGTTCTTCGCGCTCGACAGCACCTATCCAGATCCGGAACAGAGTGCGTGGCTGGAGAAGGAGCTGGCGGCTTCGGGAGACGACTGGAAGATCCCGTACTTCCATCACCCGCTGTACTCGTCAGGCGAGCGGCACGGATCGACGCCGAGCCTGCGCGAGGTGTGGGAGCCGCTGTTCGTGAAGCACGGCGTCAGCGTGGTGTTTGCCGGCCACGACCACTTCTACGAGCGCACCAAGCCGCAGAAAGGGATCGTCCACTTCGTCACCGGATCGGGTGGACAGCTGCGGCGGGGGAACATCGATCGGCGGACCGGTCTGACGGCCAGCGGCTTCGATACCGACCGCGCCTTCCTGGTGGCCGAGATCGATCGCGACGAGCTCTATTTCAACGTGATCTCGCGGACCGGTGCGGTGGTGGACTCGGGGGTCATCCAGCGACGGAAGCCGTAGCGTCCTTCGGTTTCTCCTTGTCCTTCTCTTTGTCTTTCTCTTTGTCTTTGGCGGCCGGCTTCGCGGCCGGGGCTGATGCGGTCCAGTCCGCCTCGAACACCCCTCGCACCTGACCGGCGATCCGCGCGTCGGTCACGATCATCCCGACTTCGCGGCGGCCGTCGAGCTCCAGCTTGCGCAGGCTCTGGCTGCCTACGAAGCAGGCGGTCCCGTCGCGGACGATGGCGCGGACGTGCAGGCGCAGATCGGCGAGCTTGCGGACCTCGACGCCGGGGAGGCTCTTCTCCATGCTTCCGATGACCCGGATGTCGACCCCCGCCCGCAGGCGATCCTGCAGCACGCGCAGAATCAGGTTGTCGCTGACCTGCGCGTCGTAGATGAGCAGCTGCTTCTTCGCCTGGCGGATGAACGCGGTCAGCCGCTCGCGTGAGGTCTCCGGGCTGACCACGAAACGGTCGTGCCGGGGCGAGTAGGGCTGCCGGTTGCAGTCCGCCTCGAACAGGCACGACGCTTCCTTGACCAGCCGCTTGTCGCCGGTGACCACCCCGAAACTCCGGCTCTTCTCGATATCCAGCTTGGTGTAATTGAAGCCGAACACGTAGAGCACGTCGTCGACCACGAACAGCTTGCCGTGATAGCGCGGCAGGTCGTCGGCGGTCCGCGACACGGTGACCCCGGCGTTGAGCAGGCGCAGTTCGAGGCGGCGCAGGCTCTTCTCGCCGCCGCGGTTGGTGTGCGCGATCAGCGCCCGGACCACCACACCGCGGGCCACGGCCGCTTCGAGCGCCTTCTCGAGCTCGACGCGATCGAACCGGAAGATGACGATGTCAATCGTCTTGCGGGCTTTACGCACCGCCTTCAGCAGAGGGGCGAGACCGTCGTCGGGCTGGATGATCAGCTTCACAGTGTGGCGTCCACTGACAGCTTACTTCTTCGCCTTCTTCTCTTCCCACTCGACCGCGAGGTGGCCGTCGGGATCGAGCGTCAGGATCCGGTTGGAGACGTCGTCGGTGTGGATTTCCATCGGCACCTGGAGCTCGTAGCAGACCTCCTCGTCGGAGGCGCTGCGCAACTCGAACGGCAGCTTGTACGACTGCAGGATGCGCTCGATCTGGTCGCGCCGGGCGTCGGAGTCGGGCGCCTTGATGTGGAGCATGAACGGTTTCCTCGACTCCGGCTCGAAGGATTCGATCACCCACAAGGCCGCGACCATGAAGGCGGTCGAAAAGATCGTCAGCGCGTAGAGCCCGACACCGGAAGCCAGGCCGACCGACAGCGCGCAGAGCATGACCGCGGCATCCTTCGGGTCATCGATCTTCGATCGATAGCGCACCAGGTTGGCGGCGCCCACGATGCCGAAGGCGCGGGCCAGGCTGGCGCCGACGACCAGCATGACGATCGCGCCCACCAGCGACAGGACGATCTGCGTCTGGACCACCGCCGGGGTACGAGGCGGGGTGCCGCGCCGTTTGGGACGGAGGGCGAGGGCCGCGCCGAGGGCCGCGGCGAGCGGCAAACGCACCATCGCATCGCCAATCTCGTGAAGTGGATGGATGGCGTGATCGTCCGCGCTTTGTTGCGACTGTTCGGTGTTCTGGAGTGCCGCGGGCAGCGGCGCATCCTGCGCAGCCAGCAGTGGACGCGGGAACCCGAGCGAGAGAACTGCGGCGGCGGCGAGGGCGGCCATCAGCACGCGGCGGGTCATGAGCAGCATCGGTCAGCCTTCCAGCGCCAGGCCCTGGGCGATCTTCTGCTTCAGGCGGGTGATGAAACGGGTGGTCGTCTCCTGGTCGAAACCGCCGGCCCGGAACGCATCACGCCACTGGGCGTCGGTGAGCGTCTGCAGGCGGGCGCAGATCCAGCGCACGTCGGCCGGCTTGATGTCGGTGAACAGCGCGTCGTGGCGGCCGCGCCAATCGAGCTTCACCCGGCCGTTGACGACCGCGGTGATGAACGGCGTCTGCTCGAAGACGTCGATGTCGCCGCGCGGCGCCGTGAGCACGCCGGTGCGGCCGAAGGTGTGTCCCAGGTCGCGCGCCACGTACCACTGCTTCGCACCCTCGAGCGGCTCGGCGAGCTCGTACATCGCGTTGTTGTCGTCCTTCAGATCCGAGTTGCCGAGCATGGCCTGGAGGATCAGTAAGCCCTGCAGCTGCGGCGTGCCGACGAACGGATTGTGGTAGTAGGACCATGTCCCGTCGGCTTTGAGGCCGTGAAAGTCCGGTTTGGCTTCACGGAACCGGGCCGGCAGCTGCGGGTTCGGCGTAATCGCCTTCTCGGCAGTCCACTCCGCCACGAAATAAACCGGCGGCTGGTGGTAGCCGATGCCCCAGTGGATACGCGAGGCGACGACCTCGGTGGCCGCTTCGGGCGGGAACTTGACGCTCCAGTGGCCGCGCTTGTCGGAAACGGTGTAGCCCTGGCTGAAGCCGGAGCGCTTGATCTCGATGACGGTGTACTTGGCGCCGGCCGTAGGCGCGAGCCGCTGGCCGCCGACGCCCCAGTACAGATCGCGGGCGCGGTCCGGCTGGACCCACAGCTCGGCCATCTGCGCAGCGGTGGGCGGGGTGGGACTGGTCGATTTGATGACCGGGTGGCACGCGGCCAGAGCGGCCAGCGGGACCAGCAGCACGGGTACTGCGAGGCGAAGGGAAAAACCCGGGACACTGGCGCCCGTCATCCTGTGTGGAACTCCTCTTGGCCATGGAAACGCCATGACCTACCTCGGCATCAGGTGCAAGTCACGCGCCACAGCTCATCCACGCATGGATGAGTTAGCTTATCTTACCGAAAATCATGAGATTGCGGCTCGGGCGAGTCGCCGATCAGTGGCAGGACGCGCTCGGCTTTGACCGAAGTCACCCCTTCCTGGAGCTGCAGCGTGCCCTCGATGAGGAGATAGGGGGAGCCGAGGATGTCGGCGCGCTGGTCGGTGAAGAGATCCGGCCGCACGATGATGTTCGCGATACCGGTCTCGTCCTCGAGTGTCAGGAACACGAACCCCTTCGCTGTCCCGGGACGCTGACGGGTAATCACCGCGCCGGCCACACGAACCCGTCGGCCGTGCCGTCCGTGGGGCAGGTCGCGCGCTCGCAGCACGCCTCGCAACGCCAGCTCCGTGCGCCGTAGCGCCATCGGGTGCGGACCGATCGTCACGCTCGAACCCGCATAGTCGGCCAGCAGCCGTTCGGACGGCGTCATGGGGGCAAGGGGGCTGACGGCGGACGCGTGCCGGGACCCGGGATCGGGAACCCGGGACTCGGCGTTCGGCGCTGGGCGCTGGGCGTTCGGCGTTCGGCGGACGCTTTCTACGTGCAGCTGATTGAGGGGGAATCCACCCGGCGTATTCGAGCTGGTAGCGGCAGCCTCGTGTGCCTGGTCCCTGGTCCCCGGTCCCTGATCCCCTTCGACATGATGTGCCGCATCCCCGATCCCCGGTCCCTGATCCCTGTTTTCAACGAACAGCTCTCCTGAGGGGCGTACGGCCCGCTCGATCTGCCAGAGCGCGCTGCGGCGGTGATGGCCGAAGGCGTTGAGCGCGCCGATCTCGGCCAGCGTGGCCAGTTCGTCGCGGCGCACGCCGGTGCAGGCGATGAGGGCCTCGATCGAGCGATAGCGACCTGCCGGTTCCACTGGCGGATCGGCCACCGCTGGTGCGCGGCCGCGCGCCGGACTGCCCCACTCGTGCGCGCAGATGTTGCAGAAGCTCCCCTCCGGCGCTTCCTCCAGCATCGACTCGTCGTCGCATCCGCACTTCGGGCAGCGCTTGGGGTGCGATCGGCTCGATGGCAGAACCTGCACCGCGTCGCGCGGCGCCGCCGCGACGGGCGACGGCAGCCCCGCGGCGATCGCCCGGCCGACCGCTTCGCGGAGGCCGTTCACGTACATCAGCCCGAGACGGATGCGGCCATCCGGCTCGACCCGGCACTCCCAGTCGGAGACCTGCACGTCGATCGGCGCAAAGCGGACGCCGTGCCGCTGTGCGTCCTTGATCAGGGTCGCCGGATGATAGAACCCCATCGGCTGGTTGTTCAGGATCGCGGTGAAGAACGCTCCCGGATAATGCGCTTTCAGATACGCGCTCGCATACACCAGCAGCGCGAAGCTGGCGGCATGCGACTCGGGGAATCCGTACAGCGCGAACGAGGTGATCGATCGGATGATCTCCTCGCCGGCGTCGCCGACGATCCCCTGCCGCTCCATCCCGGCGCGCAGCTTGGTCTCGATCTGCTGCATCCGCTTCTCGGATCGCTTGAAGCCGAATGCCCGTCGCAACTCCTCCGCTTCCCCGCCGCTGAAGCCGGCCGCGACCATCGCCATCCGCAGCAGCTGCTCCTGAAACAGCGGCACGCCGAGCGTTCGCGCCAGGATCGGCTCGAGCGACGGATGCGGGTAGGTCACCGGCTCGGCGCCTTGGCGCCGCTTCAAATACGGATGCACCATCTGCCCGACGATCGGTCCCGGCCGGATGATCGCCACCTCGACGACGATGTCGTAGAAGCGCTCGGGACGAAGCCGCGGCAAGGTGGCCATCTGCGCCCGCGACTCGACCTGGAAGATCCCGATCGTGTCCGCCTCCTGCAGCATCCGGTACACCGCCGGGTCATCGGGAGGCAGGTGGGCGAGATCGACAACCGGGGACCGGGGACCGGGGACCGGGGACCCGGCGCTTGGCGCTGGGCGTTGGGCGCTGGGGTTCGGATCGGCGCTGGGCGCTGGGCGCTGGGCGTTGGAACCGAGGCTCGAATTGCGTCGCTCGGGGAGAGTCGCTTCAAGGTTTGGCGCAGTCGTGACGATGTGCTGCGCCGGGTCCCTGGTCCCTGGTCCCCGGTCCCCCTGATTGACCAGCTCCAACGCATCCTGCAGCACGGCCATCATCCCGAGGCCGAGCAGATCGACCTTGACCAGGCCCATATCGGCGCAGTCGTCCTTGTCCCATTGGACGACGACCCGGTCGGGCATGCTGGCGTTCTCGAGCGGCACGATGTCGTCGAGGCGGCCGTGGCACATCACCATCCCGCCGGAGTGTTGACCGAGGTGGCGCGGCAGATCCTGAACCTGCTGCCACAGGCGCCCGAACAGCTGAATGGTCGGATCGTGGAAGTCGAGGCCGACCTCGCGCAGGTTGCGATCGAGCGTCTCCTTCGGGTCGACCCACTCGAACCGGTTCATCACCTTGGCCAGCCGGTCGACCTGCGCCGGTTCGAGCGACAGCACCTTGCCGACTTCGCGCGCCGCGCTGCGGCCGCGATAGGTGATGACGTTCGCGGTCATCGCCACCCGCGGCCCGTCCCCGGCGGCGGGACGCGGCTCGTTGGGTTCGCGGCGCGAGCCCCGAGCCCCGAGTCCCGAGTCCCGCGCGCCGAGTCCCGAGCCCCGCGGCCCGAGCCCCAAGTCCCGAGTCCCGAGCCTCGACTCGCGTTCGCGCTCGCCCGTGCTCCGCGCG